>VOFG01000503.1_pt1 | contig 38000 bp, 72 predicted proteins | sample 5384171 | NCBI WGS metagenome assembly VOFG01 (sample SAMN12384726, study PRJNA508395) | human gut metagenome | isolation source: healthy gut F | host: Homo sapiens
AAACAAAGACAGAAGCAAAGGATAGGAATAGGAGGGAAGAGCAATGAAAGAATTACTTTTGATATTGGTTTGCATCTGCAATCGTAAATAACGTTGTGCTTAGCCAGTTCCTTGGACTGTGTCCTTTCCTTGGCGTTTCAAGAAGATTGAGACCAGCTGCCGGTATGGGCGGTGCCATTATTTTCGTTATTACCATTTCAAGTTTTGTAACAGGACTTATTTTACAAGTTTATTTTGGAGCCGACTGGATTTCTTATTTGCAGACGATCGTATTCATCCTTGTGATCGCTGCATTGGTTCAGTTTGTTGAGATGTTCTTAAAGAAGCGCATCCCCTGCACTGTATCGGTCACTTGGTGTATATCTGCCCGAGTCACAACAAACTGTGCTGTACTTGTATCGCACTTAAGAACGTAACCAAGGGATACAATATCTTAGAGGGCGTGATCAACGGATTTGGTACAGCAGTAGGCTTCACCATCGCTATCGTGATCATGGCTGGTATCCGTGAGAAGATCGAATTCAATGATATTCCAAAGCCATTTGGCGATCTGCCATCGTTGTTGTTACAGCAGGACTTATGGCGATCGCATTCTTTGGATTCTCAGGAATTATTAAGTAGGAGGGCTGACAGATGAGCGTAACAGGAGTTATTGTAGCCGCTGTCATTGTCGGCTGCACAGGATGTTTGATGGGATTTTTTCCTTATGCTTTGCATCAGAAAAGTTCAAGGTTGAAGTAGACGAAAGAGAAGAAGCAATTATTGGTGTTCTGCCGGGAAATAACTGTGGTGGATGTGGTTATGCCGGATGTTCCGGTCTGGCTGCTGCCATCGTCAAGGGAGAAGCACCGGTCAATGGTTGTCCGGTCGGTGGCGCTGCGGTTGGAGCCGCTGGCGAGATCATGGGCGTTGCTGCTGAAGACAGCGTTAGGCAGGTTGCTTTTGTAAAGTGTGCCGGTACTTGTGAAAAGGCTGGCAAGGACTATGAGTATGCCGGTGTAGAAGACTGCCAGGCAATGGCATTCGTACCGGGCGGCGGTCCAAAGTCTTGTAACTATGGATGTATGGGATTTCCTGCGTAAAGGCTTTGTCCTTTTGACGCTATCCATATCGTAGACGGTATTGCAAAGGTCGATCCGGAAGCATGTAAGGCTTGTGGTAAGTGCGTGAGCACCTGTCCGAAGCATTTGATCGAACTGGTTCCTTACGAGGCTACCACATTAGTACAGTGTAGTTCTAAGGACAAAGGGTAAAGATGTCATGAAGGCATGTTCGGTTGGATGTATCGGATGTCATCTTTGTGAGAAGAACTGTGAGCATGATGCCGTACATGTCATTGACAATGTGGCATACATCGATCAGGAGAAGTGCGTAGGCTGTGGTGTCTGTGCACAGAAGTGTCCGAAGAAGATCATTCTTTCCAAGTAAGATCATCTTTTTAAAAGAGTTTTGAAAATAATAAAACGGATAGAGAGATCGTAAATGTCTTTCCTATCCGTTTTTTACTTTTTACTACTATATTATAATCCTTATCTAATAATTCAAAAGGGATGGTTTTTCCGATGCCGGAAGTGTATTGATGGATCCGTCGCTTTGTCACAAAGATGGCTTCTACATCGGAAAGACTTTCTACATAGGCAAGACCATCGTCAAGCCCCATGAGAAAGACCGTCGTGCTTAAGGCATCACAGGTAAGAGAGTCATGGCTGATGATCGTTACGGAATCCGAGATCATTGTCACATGGATAACCGGTGGAAAGATCCAGGATGTGATGGTAACGCTTGCCATCTACTTCAAAGTATCTTTGGTAGGTGCCGGAGGTGACGACCGAGTCGTCAGCCACCTTTACTGTGGCAAGTGCCGTACCGTCCTCGGAAAATGGTTTTTGAATGGCTATCTTATAAGATTTTTTTCATCGCCGTCCTTCGACCGACACATAAGACATTGCCCCAGATCGATCAGCCCACTTTGAACGCCCTGGTCATTCAGGTAGGCTTTCATCCGATCGGCGATGTAGCCTTTGGCGATACCGCCAACATCTATGGCAGCATTTGATCTGTCAGGCTGACCATATTGCCGTCAATGACAATATTTTGGTAGTTGATAGTGGCAAGGGCTTCCTGGATGGCTTCTACGGATGGGATTTCCTTGAAGACGATTCGGAGAAATCCCAAAGGGAAGATAATTTTCCGACCGTGATATCAAACTTGCCATTGCTGGACTTGCTGTAAGCAATACCGGCATTTAGGATGTCGATTGTCTCATCACTGACTTCCACGGCTTGTCCTTGGCTGTGATTGATCTTCCAGATATCTGTACCTTCCTTTTGGGCACTGAAAAGATTCTCATATTTTTGCCATAGAAAAGCAGTGATCCAGTTCCTTTTCATAGGATGCGTCATATAAGGTAATAGTTATGACCGTATCAAAATAAAAAGCCTGTCTTTGAGATCGGCTCTGTCGTCTTTCCACACCCGCCCAGTGAGAGCAAGGTCAAAAAAAGAGGCAAAAAGATAAGCCGAGTGCATGTATTTTTTCATGGTAAACACCTCATTTTTATCGTCCTATTATGATAGCATAAATGAATTGCATAAAAAAGAGATATTCGCTATAATTACATTGGTTTATTAGGATTTGGAAGGATAAGATCTTTATGAAGAAAAATAGATTTAAAATAAGAAGCGGATCGTTGTCAAGATCGGGTCTTCTTCTTTACAACATAAAAAACAGGCCAGCTGGATTTTATCAAACTGGAAAAACTGGTCCGGGAACTTTGTGACTTGAAAAATCAGGATATCGATGTCTGCCTGGTATCTTCCGGTGCTATCGCCGTCGGACGAAAGATGCTCGGTATCACCAAGCGTCCCAAGAACCTTTCGACCAAACAGGCATGTGCTGCGGTAGGACAGGCCAGTCTCATGATGACCTATCAGAAACTTTTCGCAGAATACCACCAGCAGTGCGGTCAGGTCCTGATGACCAAAAAAGACCATGATCGATAACGTATCCCGCAAAAATGCACAGAATACGTTTGAAGAACTCTTTCGTCTGGGCGCATCCCGGTCGTCAATGAAAACGATACGGTAAACACCTATGAGATCCAGTTTGGTGACAATGACTCACTGGCAGCAATCGTTGCCTCTTTGATCGGGGCGGATCTTTCCATCCTGCTTTCCGATATTGACGGTCTGTTTACGGCAGATCCCAAGACGCATCCGGAGGCAAAACTGGTTGACGTGGTAGAACAGTTGGATGAAAGGTATCTGCATATGGCAAGTTCTAAGGCAGGCAGTGATGTGGGCACCGGCGGCATGACGACTAAACTCAATGCTGCGCGGATCGCTACTTATTCCGGCGCGGATATGATCATCGCCAATGGTAAGGAGGTGGGTGTCCTGCATCAGATTTTAGAGGATGATTTTGTGGGAACCGTCTTTAAAGCAGACCAAAAGGATGACTTTTTCATCGCAGATTTTATAGAGGAGAATATGAACTAATGACAGAGGAAAAGATTGCAAGGATCAATGAATTATATAAAAGTCCAAGGCAGAGGGGCTGACAGAGGAAGAAGCAAAGGAACAACATGCACTCCGTCAGGAATATCTGGATAGTGTAAGAAAGAATCTGAGAAGTCAGTTAAACAATATTGATGTCAAAGAAGCAGACGGAACGATCGTCAACCTGGGAGAAAAATACGGCAAGAAGCATGAATAAGCAGGAACTGCGAAAAGAACTCAAAAAAGGCGGGATGCCCTGCTACAAGATGTGCGGGAGACTTACAGCAGACAGATCTGTCAAAATCTGTTGGATCGCCTATGGTAAAGAGGCAGATATTATCTATGCATATAGTGCCACCAGATCCGAGGTGTCTTTGCAGATACTGATTGAAGATGCTTTGGAGAGACATAGCAGGATAGGCATGCCCAAGGTCTTTGGTGATACCATGGATTTTTATGTTATCCGGCAACTGTTAGATTTAAAAAAGGAGCCTTTTGGTATCTTAGAACCGCAGGCGGACGAAAAGATCTTTTGACAGACAATCGGGGCATATGCTTGGTCCCGGGACTGGGATTTGATGCCGCAGGCGGCAGGATCGGCTATGGCAAGGGCTATTATGACAGATATCTACAGGCATTTCCGGGGCTGATACGCATCGGATGCTGCTTTGAGGAACAGTTAGTAGAAAAGATCCCAAAAGAGGCGCAGGATATATCCATGGATTATCTGATGACGCCATCCGGTCTTTTTGGTGTGCAAGGGAAATGAGGAGAGAGCATGAGTGATTTAAAACAATTAGGAAGTCTGGCAAAAGAGGCATCCAGAGTCTTAGCGACCATGGGAACAAATGAGAAGAACCATGCACTGACAATGGTTGCAGATGGTCTGGAAGCGGATGCAGCCTGAGATCTTAGCAGAAAAATGAAAAGATATGGAAAAAGGCAGAGAGGGAGGCATGCCGGAGGGACTTTTGGACCGCCTGCTCCTGACCCCGTCCCGTATCAGGCAGATGGCAGAGGGCTTACGTCAGGTCGTTGCTTTGGATGACCCGATCGGAGAAGTACTTTCCATGAAAAATCGTCCGAATGGTCTGACTATCGGAAAAAACGTGTACCGATCGGTGTGGTCGGCATGATCTATGAGGCAAGGCCAAATGTCACGGCAGATGCTTTCGGACTCTGCTTTAAGACCGGAAATGCCGTGATCTTAAAAGGCGGCAGTGATGCTTTTACTCTAATATGGCAATGGTTGCCAGCATCAAACGAAGCCTGAAAAAAGGCGGGCGTGACAGAACATGCATTAGAACTCATCACCGATACGGATCGCGAGGTTACCAACCGGTTTATGAAGATGAACGAATATCTGATGTTCTCATTCCGCGTGGGGAGCAGGACTCATCCGTGCCGTGGTAAACAATGCGACCGTCCCTGTCATTGAGACCGGAACCGGAAATTGTCATATCTATGTCGATGAGACCGCTGACCTTTCCATGGCGGAAGACATCATCGAAAATGCCAAGACACAGCGTATCGGGGTCTGCAATGCCTGCGAATCCCTTTGTGATCCATAAGGATGTGGCAGAAAAAGTCCTTCCTATGATAAAGACGAGATTATTTGCCCACAATGTCGAGATCCGTGGGGATGCCAGAGCAAAGAATATCTGCCCGGATATTTCTATGGCAAATGATGAGGATTGGGGAACGGAATATCTGGATTACAAGATCTCCGTCAAGATCGTATCGGATATCGATCAGGCGATCGATCATATCAACAAGTATAATACCGGACATTCGGAGGCCATTATCACGCAGGACTATAACCATGCCCGGAAATTCTTAAATGAGATTGATGCAGCATGCGTCTATGTCAATGCGTCTACCCGCTTTACGGATGGCTTTGAATTTGGATTTGGCGCAGAGATCGGCATCAGCACACAAAAACTGCATGCCAGAGGTCCGATGGGCTTAGAGGCGCTTACCAGCACAAAATATATTATTTACGGAAATGGACAGATCCGTCCATAACCTTTTGAAGGAGAATAACTTTATGATGAGATTAGAAGATGTGCTTTGGAAGACAAGATTCCTGCTACCGAAGTAGAAAGACAGTATTATTTTATTGACGTAGCAAAGCGCATCCTGGAGGATAAGGAAAGGAAGCCGGACGCAAACTGACCTTTGTGTCAATACTTTCGGGTGCCAGATGAATGCCAGAGATTCTGAGAAACTGATCGGTATCTTAGAGCAGGTCGGCTATGTGCAGGCGGATTCCGAGGATGCGGATTTTGTGCTCTACAATACCTGTACCGTGCGTGAAAATGCCAACAACAAGGTCTATGGACATTTGGGCTATCTGCACAATAAGAAAAAGAAAAATCCTCATATGACGATCGCCCTGTGCGGTTGTATGATGCAGGAAGAGCATGTGGTTGAGACCATCCGCAAGAAATATCGTTTTGTCGATCTGGTCTTTGGTACACATAATATTTACAAATTCGCAGAACTTTTGGTGCGGTCGCTTTTATCCGAGTCTATGATCGTAGACATCTGGAAAGATACCGACCAGATCGTAGAAGACCTGCCGATTGAGAGGAAATACAGTTTCAAATCCGGCGTCAATATCATGTTCGGTTGCAATAATTTTTGTAGTTATTGTATTGTACCTTATGTCCGGGGCAGGGAGCGCAGCCGTAAGCCGATCGATATTATCCGTGAGATTGAAAAACTGGTCGCAGACGGCGTGGTAGAAGTCATGCTCTTGGGACAGAATGTCAATTCCTACGGAAAGAATTTGGACGAGCCGGTGACTTTTGCCCAGTTGTTGGAGCAGGTGGAGCAGATCGAGGGACTGGAGCGTATCCGGTTTATGACTTCCCATCCGAAGGATTTATCGGATGAACTGATCGAGGTTCTGGGAAAATCCAAAAAGGTCTGCAAGCACTTACACCTGCCACTGCAATCCGGCAGCAGCAAAGATCATTTGCAAAAGATGAACCGCCATTACACCAAGGAAGATTATTTGACTCTGGTAGATAAGATCCGCGCGGCAGTGCCGGATATGGCGATCACAACCGATATCATTGTCGGTTTCCCGGGCGAGACCGAGGAAGATTTCTTGGAGACTTTAGACGTCGTAGAAAAAAGTGCGCTATGACAGTGCCTTTACATTTATCTATTCCAAGAGAACCGGTACGCCTGCTGCATCCATGGACGATCAGATCCCGGCAGATGTGGTAAAAGACCGTTTTGACCGCTTGCTTAGCCGTGTGCAGGCGATCTCCGCAGAAAAGGCAAAAAAAGGTCTACGAAGGCAAGACTGTAGATGTTTTGGTAGAAGAAATCAACCAGCATGATGCCAGCCTGATGACCGGACGTATGAGCAATAACTCTACCGTACATTTCGGGAGAAGCCGATCCGATCGGGCGCATCCTTCCGATAAAACTGGTAGAGTGTAAAGGATTTTTACTATATTGGAGAGCAGGTTTGATGAGACAGCACTTTGGTAAGAGAGATTGATTCTGTTGGGAGTCTTAGCAATCATTGCTATCGCTATCTGGGGCTATACGAGTTTTTGGCAAAAGGAAAGTGCAGAAAAAGCCATTGTCACGCTGGATGGTGAAACCTATGGTACTTATGATCGAAAAAAGACCAGACGATCGAAATCAAAAAGGATGATTCTGTATGCAATGTCCTTTGTATTCAGGATGGAGAGATCTTTATGCAGGATGCCACTTGTCCGGACAAACTCTGTGAAAAGCAGGGGAAAAAGAGCCACGATAAAGGAGACCATCGTCTGCCTTCCCAATAAGGTAGTGGTTACCGTGGTCTCTGCGAATACATCGGGATCGACTCGGTGGCAAACTAGAGGTGGATATGAGAAAAAAGTCGCATTGCTGGGTGTTTTTTTAGCACTGGCATTGATCTGTAGTTATATTGAATCCCCGATCCCTTTTATTTCGGGGTGCCGGGCATGAAACTGGGACTGACCAATATTGTCGTTGTGCTTCTTCTTTACTTTTATGGGACAAAAGAGGCACTGGCGGTATCTTTCATGCGTATTTTGCTTGCCGGTTTTATGTTTGGAAATGCCTTTAGTATCCTCTATAGTCTGGCGGGCGGACTGCTCAGTTTGTTTGTCATGGCACTTTTAAAAAGACAGGCTGGTTTCATATGATCGCCGTCAGTATCTGTGGAGGGATAACCCATAATCTGGGGCGCATCTTGGTGGCTATGGTGGTCGTTAAGAATTACTATATCTTCGGCTATTTTCCTTCCTTTTGTCGGTGGCTGGATCACGGGACTTTGATCGGACTTTTAGCCCAGGAAATCTATACGAGAACAAAACATTTTATAAGATGATGGAGAGATTATGTATTCCTATATTTCAGGTCAGTTGGTTGAAGTAAATGAAGAAACGATCGTGGTGGATAATCATGGGATTGGCTATGAATTTTTTATACCAAAATCTGTGGTCTACCAGTTGCCAAATGTGGGCGGCAATGTCAAGATCATACCTATTTGTATGTAAGAGAAGATGCTATGCAGTTTTTTGGTTTCCGCACCAAGGAAGAACTGGCTCTGTTTAAACTCTTGATCGGTGTCAACGGGATCGGGCCCAAGGGGGCTTTGGCAGTCCTTGGTGTCTTAAGTGCGCAGGATCTGCGCTTTGCCATATTAGCAGAGGATGCCAAGGCGATCGCGGCAGCACCGGGGATCGGTTCTAAGACAGCCCAGCGTGTTATCATTGACCTCAAAGACAAGATTGATAAGATCGCACCGGCAAGAAGTGCCAGCGGCATTCCGGTAAATGATGCTGCCTCTGCGATCAAGACGGATGTGATCGATGCCATGACCTCACTCGGTTACTCGGCATCTCAGGCACTGCGTGCCATGGAAGATATGGAGATCACGGAGGACGATACCGTGGAAGTGGTCTTGAAAGAAGTCTTAAAGAAAATGTCTTTTTATAGGAGCAGGATATGGAAAAGCGTGTTATATCAACAGAAGTTCTGACAGAAGAACGCAGTGTGGAATCCTCCCTTCGTCCGGTCAAATTGGCGGAATATGTCGGGCAGGGATCGCATCAAGGATAATTTAAAAGTATATATCGAAGCGGCAAAGAACCGTGGAGAGGCACTGGATCATGTGCTTTTCTACGGACCGCCGGGACTTGGTAAGACCACTCTTGCCTGCATCATTGCAAGTGAGATGGGCTCCAACATCAAGATCACATCCGGCCCTGCCATTGCAAAGACAGGGGACATGGCATCGATCCTATCCAACCTGCGCGAGGGGGGGATGTCTTATTTATTGACGAGATCCATCGTTTGAACAAGCAGGTGGAGGAATTTTTATATACCGCCATGGAAGATTATGCCATGGACGTTTTGATCGGCAAAGAAAATTCAGCCAAATCCGTGCGTATCGAACTGCCTCGCTATACGCTGGTGGGAGCGACGACAAGAGCAGGACTTTGTCGGCACCGCTGCGTGACCGTTTTGGCGTGGTACATCATCTGGAATACTACAACGCAAAAGGAGTTGCAGACCATTGTCTTACAGTCGGCGGGGAAAATTAAATGTCAAGATTGATGAGGAAGGTGCCTACGAACTGGCAAGACGATCCAGAGGAACGCCACGTATCGCCAACCGCTTTTTGCGCCGTGTGCGTGATTTTGCGGAGGTACGTTATGACGGCGTGGTGACAAAGGAAGTGGCTGCGGCGGCACTTGACCTTTTGGATGTGGACTCTATGGGCTTGGGATCGCAATGACAGAAGGATCTTAGAGACCATCATTCATAATTTTTCCGGTGGCCCGGTAGGTCTTGAAACCTTGGCAGCGACGATCGGCGAGGATTCGGGAACGATTGAGGATGTGATCGAGCCATATCTGGTCATGAACGGACTGATCATGCGGACGCCAAAGGGACGTGTGGCGACCGATCTGGCATATCAGCAGTTGGGATTGGAAAAATAAGGGAATAGTCTTGTAATTCTAAAAATAACCCGATATAATAGATATATTGTAGACAGTAGGAGGAAGCGTTTTATGGCTGCGAAAAAAGCGCGGAAGTCATTATTGATGGTAAGGTATATACCTTAAGTGGATACGAAGAAGAAGATTATCTGCAAAAAGTAGGTGCCTACATCAACAATAAAATAAGCGAGTTTAATGAGATGGAGGAGTTCCGTAGATTATCTGCGGATACCCGAAGTACGCTTCTTGCCCTCAATATTGCAGACGATTATTTTAAGGCAAAGGAATCTGTCGACAAATATCAGATGGATAGATCAAAAAAGAAAAAGAGATCTATGATCTTAAGCATGACTTGATCGCAGATCGATCAAACTCGAAAACTACGAGGAAAAGATCAAGGCTTTAGAAGCGGATAAGCAGGAATTGCTGGTCCAGAAGTCCAAGTTGGAGGCATCGCTTGAAGATGCATTGCTTGGAGATATAGCGGAAGATAAGTAAGGACAGTTTACACTGTCCTTTTTGTATAATAGGAAAGAGGATGTATGAGAGCAAAAGAACTGGAACTATTGTCTCCGGCGGGGAATATTGAGATTTTTAAAAGTGCGATCGATGCCGGGGCGGATGCGGTCTATTTTGGGGGCGATCTCTTTGGTGCCAGAGCCTATGCAAAGAATTTCAGTATAGAGGAAGGAACAGAGGCTATCCGCTATGCGCATTTGTATGGCAGACAGGCATATCTGACGGTCAATACACTTTTAAAAAATCTAGAGATCGAACGTGATTTATACAAGTATATACGTGCCTATTATGAGGCGGGACTGGATGCGGTCATCGTGCAGGATATGGGCGTTTTTGCTATGCTCCGATCTTTATTTTCCGGATCTGGCACTCCACGCCAGCACCCAGATGACACTTGCGGGAGCAGACGGAGCCGCCCTTTTACAAAAAGCAGGGAGCCAGCCGTATTGTCACTTCGCGTGAGTTGTCTATTGCGGAGACGCAGAGATCTACCAAAAAGACCGGCATCGAGATCGAGACCTTTATCCATGGGGCGCTCTGTGTCTGTTATTCCGGTCAATGTCTGATGAGCAGTATGCTGGGCGGGCGCAGTGGTAATCGTGGTCGCTGTGCACAGCCATGCCGTCTGCCTTATGATCTGCTGGATGAACATGGAAAAAATCCAGCATGCCGGGGCAGTATCTGCTCAGTCCAAAAGACCTCTGTGGCATAGATTATATCAAGGCACTGGCAGAGGCGGGCGTTTACTCCTTTAAGATCGAAGGACGCATGAAACAAAGGAATATGCAACCGGTGTGGTTAGTTTATATCGAAGGTATATGGATGCTTATCTGGAGGGCAGAGACCTGCCTGTCAGCAAGGCAGACCGTCAGCGGATCTTTTGATCTTGGCAATCGCAAGGGCTTTACCCACGCCTATTTTACCAGGCAAAATGACCCGGATATGATCACCTATACCAAGCCGTCCCATGAGAAGGCAGACCTTGCAGCCACGGAGCCTGTGGCAGAAAAATTAGGCGTATCCGGCAGATGTTACTTACAGATCGGCTGTCCTGCCAGACTCTGTGTGTCATATCAGGATGGAAAACGTGCGGCAAGTGTAGAAGTCTTTGGAGATGTGGTAGAGACTGCCGGTAAAACGCCGATCACAGAGGAACAGGTAGAGGTGAAATTAAAAAAACGGAAACACACCTTTTACTTTTTCGCATCTGGAGATCACATTGGAATCGGGCGCCTTTCTTCCGATGGGGCGTATCAATGAAATCCGCCGGAATGCTTTAGATGCCTTACTGGAACAAATAGAAAAAAGGATCAGGCAAGAGAGAACCGGCACTTGACTTTGAAAAGTTGGAAATGGAGGAAAATGGACAAAAGGCGGACGCTTTGCTGCATCTGCTTGTCACCTGTCAGACCAAAGACCAGTATGTGCTTGCCTTAGAGGACAATCTGGTAAAAACAATCGGTCTGCCGCTTTCCTTCTTTATATGGGAGCAGGATAAGAGACTTTCAAAAGATGCATGTCTTGAAAAGGTAACAAGGATCTGCGAAAACGCTCACGCAAAGAATAAAGAGATTCATCTGCTAATGCCACCGATCTGTCGCAAAAGGAGACAGATCTTTTGCGCATGGATTTTCTTTTGCGGATTCCTATTTTGACGGCATGATCGCAGCCTCCTATGATGGACTGGGATTTTTGGAAAGCATAGCATATCCTAGGAACCGCGTGATCTTGAGATCACAGGCTCTATACGTTTTCTGACCGGAGCCAGCAGGCTTTTTGCGCAGATGGGCTATCCACGCAATACAGCACCATTGGAACTCAATGCCAAAGAACTGCGCCACCGCTACAATGCAGCATCTTATATGTTACTCTATGGCAGGATACCGCTCATGATCACGGCAAACTGTCAGAACGCAAATGCAAGAGGCTGCGATCATAGGCCGCGGACATATTATCTGCAAGACCGCTACAAAGAGAGATTTCCAGTTAAAAACTGCTGTGCTTTTTGTTATAATGAGATATACAACAGCAAGATCTATCGCATCTTTTCTGAAAACAAGACCTTAGAGAGTCTGGGTTTTTCGGATATCGCATGGACTTTTCTTTTTGAGACAAAAAAGAGGAGATGAAGCAGGTCTTAGCGCGATATGAGAATGCCTTTTATCATAAGGGTTTTGGCACAGAGGATGCCAAAGATGACGGTAACTATACCAAAGGCCATTTTAAACGAGGAGTAGAATAATGGTTCATTTGATCGTTTCGGTGAGTCGCTTTTCCATGCTTTTTATGATAGCGATCTATACCTATTATTGTTTTGCAACACTGAAAAAGAATATTTCGGAGCGCAGACAGACGAGGCTTTACAAAAAAAAACAGACGACCCTGATGTATGGGCTTTGATCAATGCCAATCTGGTATTGTATCTGGTCATGCAGGATATCCGGGTCTTAGGGCTTTGCCTGTGTGAGATCCTTTTGTTTGCCATCACGCTTTTGATCTATCAGAAGATCTATGCCCATGCCTCCAAGGCATTGGTAAATAATATGTGCATGCTGCTGGCAATCAGTTTTTTGATCCTGACAAGACTGGATATCGATAAGGCGATCGAAGCAGTTTGCCTTTGCGCGTAGCGGTCGTGATCACCTGTTTTGTGCCGATTCTGGTTGCCAAGTTAAAGGTCTGGGATAAACTGGGCTTTTTGTATGGTCTGATCGGTATCGGTGGACTGGCTTTTGTATGCCTTTGTAGCATCGACGACTTACGGTGCCAAACTCAGCATCAGCATCGGACCGGTCGTTTTGCAGCCATCGGAGTTTATCAAGATCTTATTTATCTTTTCTCCGCATGCATGCTTTACAAATCGACGGAGTTTCATCATGTGGTAAAGGTGACGATCCTAGCGGCATTGCATGTTTTGATCCTGGTGGCATCGCGTGATCTGGGTGGGGCGCTGATCTATCTGATCACCCTATCTGGTCATGCTCTATGTGGCGAGCCGAAAGCCCATCTATATGGTCTTGGGACTTGGCTCCGGGGCATTAGCCTCTGTTGTGGCATATCACTTGTTTGCCCATGTCAGAGACCGTGTGATCGCCTGGAAAGATCCTTTAAGCGTGATCGACGACCAGGGCTATCAGATCTCACAATCCCTCTTTGCCATTGGTTCTGGCGGCTGGTTTGGCGTCGGTCTGGGTCAGGGGATGCCGGATAAGATCCCGGTCGTAAAACGGACTTTGTCTTTTTCAGCGATCGCTGAGGAATTCGGCGTGGTATTTGCAATCTGTATCATCTTTATCTGCATTTCCTGTTTCCTCATGTTTTTCAATATCTCAATGCAGGTAAAGGACATCTTTTATAAATTGATCGCTCTGGGGATCGGTACCTTGTATGGCACGCAGGTCTTTTTTGGCACTGGGCGGCGTGACAAAGTTCATACTGTCTACTGGGAGTCACCCTGCCACTGGTAAGTTATGGTGGTAGTTCCCTGCTCAGCACGATCATATTATTTGCGATTATTCAGGGCTTGTATGTAATGCAGGTGGATGAAGGAGAGTCTGATGAAAGAATGGAACGCGCACGAAAGAAACGAAGATAAAGAAGTTGAGATCCTAGATTTCAACGATAAGCAAAAAAGAAGCGCAGAGATAAAACAAAGACAAGTACAAGAGGGGCAAAGTACGAGCAGTCTCGTCAGATGCAGACACCGAGAAAGGCAAAGAATGAGCGGCGGACGACGACACGCAATAAGGAATATGCGATCGTCACCTATGTATTTTTGGCACTCTTTATCTGTATGACGGGCTGGATCATTTATTTTATGCAGTTTAAAAGCGAAGATTTTATCAATAATTCCTACAATGCGAGACTGGCAAAACTTTCCGATTATACCGTGCGGGGCGATATCCTTGCAAATGACGGTACGGTGCTTGCTACGACAAATGTGGATGAAGCGGGCAACGAGACCCGAAAATATCCTTATGGCAGTGTTTTTGCCCATGCCGTCGGTTATTCGGTCAACGGTATGTCCGGGGTGGAACTGGATGCCAACTACAATCTGCTCCGTTCCAATGCCTTTATCTTGACCCGTATTTTTAACGAGATCCGTGACGAGAAGAATCCGGGGATGATGTCGTTACAACCCTGGATGTGTCCTTACAGCAGGCATGTTATGATGCCATGGGTTCCCAGGATGGTGCGGCGATTGTCATTGATCCTGCAACAGGCAAGATCCTTGCCATGGTCTCCCAAACCGGACTATGATCCCAATACCATCGCACAGAACTGGGATTCTTATGTGGCGGCAGATTCCGATTCTACTGTGCTTTTGAACCGTGCGACACAGGGCTTGTATGCACCGGATCGACCTTTAAGATCTTTACCTTACTTTCTTATTTAAAGCAGGGCAATGATCCGAATGCATTTTCCTATGATTGTAACGGCACTTTTGAATACAACAATTATGCCATGCATTGCTATAATAATAAGGCACACGGCAGTGAGAACCTCATGGATGCCTTTGGCAATTCCTGCAATTGTGCTTTTTCCAATATCGGGCTGTCTCTGGATCTGGATGCTTACCATAAGTTGTGCCAGAAGATGCTCTTTAACCAGGACTTGCCGACAGCCTTAAAAAATACCGCCGTCAGCAAAATGACCTTGGAGGATGGAGCATCATCTTCTTTGATCATGCAGACAGCCATCGGTCAGGGGAGATACCATGGTTTCGCCGCTGCATATGGCAATGGTCGCCAGTGCGATCGCAAATAACGGTACTTTGATGGAACCATATATCATCGATCATACACAAAACGAGAGTGGAACGATCGTCAAGCAGTTTGATGCGACTTCTTACGGCGAACTTTTGTCATCTTCGGATGCTGCGACTTTGCAGGAATATATGCGTTTTGTTGTCACGAACGGAACCGGCAGTGTCTTGAACAGTGACCTGTATGAAGCATACGGAAAGACAGGAACGGCTGAATTCTCATCCAACAAAATGAGGATCACTCCTGGTTTGTAGGCTTTGCCAGGAATGCGGAAGGCAAGCAGATCGCCGTGGCTGTTGTCATGGAGGGTGTGGAATCCGGCGGACATTATGCCGTACCGGCGACCAAAAAGATCTTTGATGCTTATTTTGGCGCATATTAGAAATAAAACCGGTAAATTCTGGATAAATGGGTAATACTATATGAGATGGTACAAGGATTTATATGTCAGTGAAAATATCACAGGAAGCCTAAAGTATATACAGTTTATGGTCGATCATGGCTTGCAGGTCAGACCCTTATATCTGATCGTCCTGTTCTGAGATCAGTGACGGACAATTAGAGATCATTCCGGTTGCAACCTTAAAAATCCCTGATTTTTCGCCATAAGTCTTATGATATCATTGGCGTGGCAAAGGGCTATTATCATGCAAGAAGTCTGGTAGAACGCATTTATGGGGATGGGTACAGCCAGACCGGAGACTGTCAGGTGAAAGCGTATTTCCGGCAGAAATTTGAGAAAGAGGAGCGTGCGTAAATGGGTGTATTAACAATTCTCTTATCCATTTTAAAAGTAATCGGCATGATTCTTCTTATCCTGCTGGGCTTGGTCGTTTTCATCCTTTTGTACCTCTTGTTTTTCCTTTCCACTATGAACTCTCCGGCAGTCATAGCATAGAGGACGGCTGGGAAGGACAGGTATATTTCGCCGGCTTTTTGCATTTCTGGCAGTTGCGCTTTGCCAAGTTTACAGAGGAATACGAAGTGCGGATCTATGCTTTCTGGGGGAAGTTGCAGATCTATCCTTGGAAGAAAAAAGGCGAAGGCTGTTTCAGATGATGAGGCGGATGCAGAGGATTTTGCCGAGGATATGCCGGCGGAGGATACTCTGGATGAGGATGATATAGCGGAGATTTTAGAAGATAAAACCGTATCGAAAGCAGATGTAAAACGTATGGCAGAGTCGAGCAAGACGGCATCTGCGACAAAGGCGACATCTGCTCAGGCAGATAATGAGTCTGCGGAGGATGCCGGAAATCAGGCAGGGACGCAGGAAAAAAACAGACGAAAAAGACTGCTGCAAAAAAAGAAGAACAAGTCCAAAACAAAAAAGCCGAGTGGCGGTCTGAAAGAAAAAATGGCAGACATTTCATAAAAATGTGACGGATGAGCATAATAAGAATGCCGTATTCTTTCTGCTGCAAAAAGGCACTCTGGATTTTAGGGCGCGTCAAGCCGATGATCATGGAAGCGGATGTCGATTTTTCGCTGGGAGATCCGGCACTGACCGGCGGGGCGACCGGAGTCATCAGCCTTTGCCCGGTATGTTATGGAAAGAAATGTCGTATCATTCGGACTTTGAAAGCACTGAACTATATCTTCTGGGCAGTATTTCCTTAAAGGGAATTGTATTTTTATGGCATTTCGTTTATCTTATAGTTAGCGTATATTTTAATAAAGATTGTAAAAAATTATTTCATTTATAAAGATGTACAGGGATGCAGAGATCATAAAGGAGAGGTAATATGGAAAAAAATAATGAAGTATTTAATGAGACAGTCAATACACTCTTTCAGGGGATGGATGGTTTTATTTCCACCAAGACCGTTGTCGGTGATGCCATCCATATCGGCGATACGATCATCGTACCGCTTGTCAATGTAACCTTTGGCGTGGCTGCGGGGGCATTTCGTGCAGAAAAGAAAAATAACTCCGGTGGTGGTATGGGCGGAAAACTCACACCGAGCGCTGTGCTGGTGATCCATAATGGCATTACGCATGATCAGTGTGGGCGCAATTCCGGTATCGAAAAAGATCCTGGATATGGTGCCTGACTTTGTAGACAAGTTCGTGAGCAAGAAGGAAGGAGCCGAGCAGGATCCTGAGGCAAGAAAAGGCTGCCCATGAGGAGATGGAAGATATTTTAAGTGATGCTGTCAATAATGCTACGGTAGAGGAGTAGGTTTAGACAGAGTTGCGAAACCTAACTTTATTTGGATCCAGAGCAAGTCAGACAAACAGATCGATTGATGTAGGCCAGGTGGTGGAATTATATGCAGCGTAGAGATAGGATTGGAAAGTACAAAATAATTTTATAAATAGAGGAGACAACAATGGTAGTAGCAATTACTTATGACAAGGAAACAGGAAATGTAGGGCAGCACTTTGGTCATGCTGATTTCTTCAAATTGTATGAAATCGAAAATGGCAGGATCGTGGATTCGGCAGTGGTAGCCCCTTTTGGACAGGGACATGAAGCAGTGGCAAGTACCATGGATGATTATTCGGTATCTTTGGTCATCTGTCAGAACATCGGTGACGGAGCCATGCAGGCACTTTCCGCCTATGGCATTGCCGTGTGTCCGAATGTAGAAGGCTTGGCAGATGATGCGATCGAGGCTTTTATGCAGGAAGCCTTTTGATCGAAAATGCACCGAATTGTGACTGTGATCGTGGCGCGGGGAAGTTGCTGCGGCGGAGAAAGTTCCTGCGGCTCCACTTGCGGGGGCTGTTGTCACTGATAGACAATAGCAAACAGCCCGGAGTTCTTCCGGCGGCGGAGGTTCTGCCGGTGGTGGATCCGGCGGTGGCGGCGTCTGGTAAAGGTTTTTTCATGCAATAATGTAAAGAAAAGGCATATAATATATGTAAAGATCGCATATTTTATATGTTTTTTTTATTATGAAAAAAGTAATCGGCTTCGGCATGTTTTTTACAGGCGTGGGGATTTTTATCGGAAATTGCATCGGAAACGGATGCATCTGTATTTTACTTACGATAGGACTTTTGGTGTGTCGGATTTAAACTCTTTTGTTGTGACTGAGTAGAAGGGGAGCGCGTGAGTAGTATTTTGGTAACAAAAAATGAACTGTCTAAAAGACAATTCCCTGATTGACGAAATATTAAACTCGCTCAACTTTACCAGAACGTAAGCAAGAAGCACATACGTACAACTTCTTAGGTGTTCCGTTTACGTTACACTTAACAGACTTGATGTTTGATTTCCACATTCTGTTTGATCTTCTATGAGAATGGCTCACATTATTTCCGAAATGAGCGCCTTTTCCACAAACTGCACACTTAGCCATGACTGCACCTCCTTGGATTATGGTTTTGTAATTTCTGTATTCGATACAAAATCGCAACACGCATATTATATCAGAGCATTTTCTAAAAAGCAACGTTTTTTTGCTTTTTTTTTCAAAAAATATAGGAAAGACAAAAATTAGATTGTATTTTATGGAAAAACGTTTATAATAAATAAATATTATGTCATTTATATTATGGACGATTATTGTGGAGGTATATATATGCAAGGTCAAATGGAAACCAATTTGGGTAAGATCGTGATCGAATCAGACGTTATCGCAACTTATGCAGGTTCTGTTGCGGTAGAGTGTTTCGGAATCGTAGGCATGGCTGCTGTCAATATGAAGGATGGTCTTGTAAAGTTATTAAAGAAGGATTATCTGAATCATGGAATCGCTGTCTCTATTGATGAAAACAATGAGATCACGCTTGATTTCCATGTGATTATTTCTTATGGTGTCAGCGTGGCTACCGTTGCTGACAATTTGATGGAGACTGTCAAGTATAAAGTAGAATCATTTACCGGTATGACAGTCAAGGCAATGAATATCTACGTTGAAGGCGTACGTGTAATTGATTAAGGAGGATATACGATAGTGGAAGCCAATACAATTAACGCATCTACATTAGCCAAGATGTTTTTAGCAGGTGCAAAGAACTTAGAGTCTAAAAAGAATGGATCAATGAACTGAATGTTTTCCCGGTTCCGGATGGAGATACCGGAACTAATATGACAATGACGATCATGTCAGCAGCCAAGGAAGTCAGTGCATTGGAGCAGGTCGATATGAAGACTCTTGCCAAAGGCAATCTCATCCGGTTCCCTTCGTGGGGCAAGAGGTAATTCCGGCGTTATTTTATCCCAGCTGTTTTACGGTTGGATTTACAAAGGCTATCAAAGAGGTATGATGAGGTAGATGTCGATGTTTTGTGTGAAGCGTTGCAGCGTGCCGTTGAGACCGCTTATAAGGCTGTTATGAAGCCAAAGGAAGGTACGATCCTTACTGTTGCCAAGGGTGCTGCGGACAAGGCATTGGAATTAGTCGATACGACAGATGATATTGTTTACTTTATTGATGAAGTGATCAAACAGGCTGATTATGTCCTTGGAAAGACTCCGGATATGCTTCCGTATTAAAGGAGGCAGGTGTTGTAGATTCCGGCGGACAGGGACTTGTCGTTGTTATGCAGGGTGCTTATGACTGCCTGCTTGGCAAAGAAGTAGACTATTCCATCGAAACAGAATCCGGATCCGGCAATGTGGCAAAGGCTGCTCCGGAGGCTGAGGCAGAGATTAAATATGGTTATTGTACAAGAATTTATTATTGTTTTAGATAAACCATTGACTGAGGCACAGGAGCAGGAGTACAAGGGCTATCTGGAATCCATTGGTGATTCTATCGTCGTTGTTGCAGATGATGAGATCGTTAAGACCCAAGTACATACCAACGATCGGGACTTGCCATTCAAAAGCCCTGACACATGGTTCTCTTAGCAAGATCAAGATTGACAATATGCGTGAGGAGCATCAGGAGCGTCTGCTCAAGGATGCAGAGAAAGCGGTTGCACAGCAGTCTGAGGAAAAAGAAAACTGAAGAAGAGACACCTGCCAGCGCAGAACCGGAAAAGGAAATGGGATTTGTTGCCGTATCGATCGGCGAAGGTCTCAATGAGATCTTTTAAGGAACTGGGCGTAGATTACATGATCGAAGGCGGTCAGACCATGAATCCTAGCACAGAGGATGTCTTGGGTGCGATTGCTAAAGTACCTGCCAAGACCGTTTTTGTGTTGCCAAACAATAAAAATATCATACTGGCTGCAAATCAGGCGGCTTCTTTGTGTGAGGATAAGGAAGTCATCGTTCTTCCGACCAAGACGATCCACAGGGAATTACAGCATTGATCAACTTCATTCCGGAGCAGAGTGCCAAGGAAAATGAAGATCGTATGATCGAGGAACTTTCCAATGTCAAGACCGGTCAGATCACTTATGCAGTGCGTGATACCGTGATCGACGACAAGGAGATCCATGAGGGAGATTATATGGGTATCGGTGATGCCGGCATCCTTGCCGTGAATACTGACATCCAGACCGTATTCCTTGATATGATCGCTGAAATGGTAGACGAAGATTCTGCTATCGTTAGCATTTATTATGGTGCAGATGTGACAGAGGAAGATGCAGAGGCACTTGCCGCTGCTGTTGGCGAGAAGTTTGCTGATCTGGAGGTAGAGTTACAGATGGGTGGACAGCCGGTTTACTATTACATTGCATCAGTAGAATAGGAGTATTATGGATTTACATTCTTCATTACGCGAGATCAAGGGCGTGGGAGAAAAAACTGAACAGTTATTTCAAAAGATAGGAGTATATACCCTTGGGGATATACTCCTTCATTTTCCCAGAACTTATCAGGAATATCCGCAGCCGGAAGACCCGGATGAGGAAAATATAGAACGTAGATCGTGGCTGTCTGCGGTTCCCTTCGCACCCCAGCCACCTTTCGTAGGGGAAAACGCATGGATATTACTTTGGCAAGCCTCTTTTTGTAAGAATCAGGTCGTAGAATGTGTCTGGTTTCATATGCCTTACATTGCCAAACAGTTGCAGGTGGGACAGCCCTATATTTTTTATGGGCGGCTTTTGAAAGAAAAACAGGGCTACAAGATGGAACAACCGGCTATATTTACACCGGGAAAATATCTTACGCTTCGGGACAGTTTACAGCCGATCTATAGCCTTACCAAGGGTATGACACAACAGATGGTGCGCAAACTTACCCTGGCGGCATGCGATAGTCTGGCGGATTATTCTGAGGAAAACCTGCCGGATTTTGTAGAACAAAGAGAGGAATTTCTTTCCTATATGCAGGCGATACGCCAAGTCCATTTTCCTATGCATTTTGAGGCATTGGCAGAAGGACGTCGACGGCTCGTATATCAGGAGTTCTTCTACTTTATCTTACATAGCAGGATCTTAGAAGCAGGGACGACAGGCATTGAAAATCCCTGGCATTTTACAGAGACCGCACTGACGGATGAGACCATCCAAAGTTACCTTACACCCTTACCAAAGGGCAGATGGATACACTATCACAGATCCGCAGCGACTTGCAGGGACCTTATGTGTCCCAACGTCTGATACAGGGGGATGTCGGTTCCGGTAAGACGATTGTTGCCTTTCTTGCCATGCTGGATGTGGTTGCCAGCGGCTATCAGGCTGCCATCATGGCACCGACAGAGGTACTTGCTATGCAGCATGCGGCTGGTTTCCGGGAGATGTGCGCAGATTATGGGCTGCCTTATCAGGTTGTCTGCCTGACTGGTTCCATGACGGCATCCCAGAAGAAAAAAGGCATATGAGATCATAGCGACCATACCACAGATCTTTGTGGTAGGCACGCACGCCTTGATCCAGGAAAAGGTCGATTATCTGAATCTGGCATTGGTGGTAACGGATGAACAGCATCGTTTTGGTGTCAAGCAAAGGGAGAGCCTTTCAAAGAAGGGTATGACACCCCATATGCTTGTCATGAGTGCGACACCGATCCCGCGAACCCTTGCCAGGATCTTTATATGGGAATATGCAGATATCTGCCATCCATGAATTGCCTGCAGACCGTATTCCGATCAAGACCTGTGTTATCAAAGAAGATCTGCGGCAAAAAGCCTATGAAATGATCGGGCAGGGGGAACTGGCAGGCGGGCATCAGGCGTATATTATCTGTCCCCTGGTGGAAGCAAGCGAGCAGACGGAGGCGGAAAATGTGACCGACTATGTGGAGCGGATCCGTCCGATCTTTTGGCGCACAGGTTTCCATCGCAGCCTTACACGGAAAAATGCCGCCCAAGGAGAAAAAATGCGATCATGCAGGCATTCGCCGAGGAAAGACGCAGATCCTTGTATCTACGACCGTTGTTGAAGTCGGGGTCAATGTCCCGAATGCGACTCTGATCATGATCGAAGATGCCAATCGATTCGGACTGGCACAACTGCATCAGTTGCGCGGTCGTGTCGGACGTGGAAAATGGCAGTCCTATTGCATACTAATGGACAAGTCCAAGGGAAAGAAAAAGACCGATCGTCTGGAAGTCATGCACAAGTCCAACGATGGATTTTTATCGCCCAGGAAGACCTGCGTCTGCGCGGACCGGGAGACTTTTTGGCATCCGCCAGAGTGGCGAACTTGGTTTTCGACTGGCGGACATCATAGGAGATGCAGACTTGCTGCAAAAAGGCATCCCAGGATGTGGCAGATTTTTTGAAGGAAGATGAGAGTCTGGAAAATTATCCTGCCATCCGAAAAAATCTGTCCTCTTTTTGCAAGTGATAACAATATGATCTTATAAAAAAACTACCTGTGATGTTTCACAGGTAGTTTTTTTCTTAGGGGTCTATTTTGTTTTTCTGGGACCGAATCATCTGCTGCACCATATAAGAGCCGATGGATTGTGAGTCTTTTGCACGTTGTACCTTGGTTTTCGAATGAAGAACCGTGCCGAGTTCTTGGGATAATTCGCATTTGAACTGTTGCAAAGCCTCTTTTGCCGCAGGATCCAGTCGTTTGATCTCGGGCTTTCTTTTCATTTGTGCTCCTTGTTGCAGGACTATGGTTACAATCATAGTATATGAGCAAAAAATCATATCATCCTAGCACAATTTACTAGAAAAACAAAAGTCTTATTTATCACTGACCAAAGTGACGTGCGCCAGAGATGGCGTTGCCACTAGGGAATAATTGGTGTAATAGACAACAAATCCCGGCGCGCTGCCGTTTGGCTTTTTGACGTTTTTCTTTTGCAGATAATCGTCTCCACTTTTCGTTATCCCTGCCACTGGAGTAGTAGGCTGCAAGCGCGGCGGCGTACTCATAAGTGGAATCCGGCAATTCTTTGTTTTCGGATTTGACGATCACATGCGAGCCTGTCATCTGCTTGACATGGAACCACCAATCATTGCCGGTCGCAAATTTAAAAGTCAACTGATCGTTCTGATAATTGTTCTTCCCGACATAGATATGAAAACCGTTGTCATCCACAAAGTGAAGGGGCTGACTTTTGGAAATCCGGTTCGTTTTCTTTCCACTGTGTTTTTTGATAAAACCGTATTCCTGCAATTCTTCCTTGATGGCGGCAAGATCGCCCTCTGTTTCAGCAATGGAAAGGGAAGTCTCGATCGACTCTAAATGTTTGATCTCGTTTTCAGTTTCTAGAATATAAGAGGAGAGGGCATTTCCGGTTCTTTTAACTTGGCATATTTATCAAAATATTTCTTGGCATTTTCCATGGCATCCAGTGTCGGATCAAAGGGATGACGAAAGGCTCGTTGGTATAATAATTTGTGACCTCGATGGATTTATCACCGGGGCTTGCGGCATAGCCGTAGGTGTGGAGCATTTCTCCGTAAATACGGTATTTATCCTTCTTCTCTGTATCAGCCAACTGCTTTTTCTGCAAAAGATATTTCTTGCGGTCACGCTCTAAATGAATGCTGACGATCTTGCGTAGGTCTGTGGACTTCTGATGGATCACAGTGTGCTTGTTGCGCTGAGCATAAAAGGCTTCCAAGACCTCGGATATAGAAGAAAATGTCTTATATTCCATGTCGGAATAGATAGTCAGTGGGATCGGGGCAAATTCTTTTGGCGCGCCGGTGACAGGATCGTAGTAAATACCATAAGAAAAATTCCCGTCGGACAGATCCTTGTAATAAAGAACGAAAGACATCATACAAGCGCTCTACATCTGCCTGCGTCAGTGCGGCGGTAGAATCATCGGCATCAAGCCGCTACGATAGGCAAGTTCGGTTGCTATGATCGGTGAAAAACCGACTAAGGACGTATAGATCGCCTTTGCCACAGAGCAAGGTTTCTTTAAGATCGCTCGACGAATTGTTCTTTGCAATCTGCCAAGGATCGAAGCGATCCTGCTGTGCCAGGATAAAATAAGGTCGTCCCGGAAGGACTTCACGGATGGAACTCATCTGCCCGGATACATGCTTGATGCTGTCGATGATCTGCCCATCTTTATCACAAAAATAATATTGCTGTGCTTGCCCATGATCTCCACATAGAGATATTTTACCGCAGGATCGCCCATTTCATCCAAATGCTCGATGGTAAAGCAGAGCACACGTTCCATAGAAGGCTGACTGATCGCACTGATGCGTCCGTTTCCGATATATTTGCGAAGGAGCATACAAAAAATTAGGCGCATTCAAAGGGCTGGTCTTGTTTTCTTTTGTCATATATAAAAAGGGCAGGAAGCATTGGCAGAGATCAGAAGGCGGTTGCTGCCTTCATTTAATGCTTTAAAGGTAAAAAGCAGTTCCTCGCGCTCCGGCTGGGCGATCTTGCTAATACGCTGTCCTGCCAGTAGATGATTTAATTCCTGCATAATGCAATTTGTCGTGATCCCGTCAAATGCCATGAGATGATCTCCTTTTCTTCTTATCTTTTTCTAGTTATTATAAATGTTTATATTGAAAAAACAAATACAAATAATTTGACCTTTTGCCATGGATTTAATATAATATAGACATCTATGCATAGGTATTTATGCAAATGGGAGGTGCCGATGGCATGATAAAGAGCATGACAGGTTTCGGGAGAGGCGAAGCCGGTGATGAAACAAGAAAAATAGTTGTGGAGATCAAATCCGTAAATCATCGTTACCTGGACTTGAATGTGAAACTCCCTAGAAAATTAAACGCTTTTGAAGTGGAGATACGCAATTTTATCAAATCCCGTATTGTGCGCGGCAAGGTTGATGTTTATATCACCTTGGAAGAGACCAAAGAAGCATCCGATATCCTGCATTACAACACACATATCGCCGATATGTATATGGAAAACATCCGCAAGATGTCGCAGGATTACGGTATTCCTTTTGATATCACAGCGACTTCGCTGGCGCGTTTCCCGGATGTCTTGGAGATGACGGATGCAGAGGATGATGATGAGATGCTTCACTTATTCCTTATGGATGCACTGACCACTGCAACAGACCAGTTCGTTGAGAACCGTTCCCAGGGAGGGCATGCGCCTGCGTCAGGATATGCTTGCCAAAATGGATGAGATGTCGTCTTATGTGACGACCTTAGAAGAACGTTCCCCGCAGATCATCGAGGAATACCGGGAGCGTTTACAGACCAAGATCAAAGATCTCTTAGGAGATCATGCCATAGACGAGACCCGGATCGCATCCGAAGTTGTCTTGTATGCAGATAAGGTTTGTATCGACGAAGAAATGGTACGTTTGCGCAGCCATGTGGAAGAAACCAAGCACATGTTAGCAGATGGTGGCGAAGTCGGTCGTAAACTGGACTTTATCGCCCAGGAGATGAACCGCGAAGCCAATACGATCCTTTCCAAGTCTACAGACGTAGAGATCGCAGGCATTGGGATTTCTCTCAAGACCCTAATCGAAAAAGTAAGAGAACAGATCCAGAATTTAGAATAGGACAGACAAGAATATGGCATTTATCAATATCGGATTTGGCAATATCATCAATACAGATAAAGTGGTGTCTATCGTGACACCGGATTCCGCGCCTGCCAAACGCCTGGTGCAACGTGCCAAGGAGGAAGGCAATATCATTGATGCGACGCAGGACGCCGCACCAGAGGAATCATCATTACAGACCAACACATCGTGCTTTCCGCGCTTTTGCCGGACACGATCGCGACAAGATCCAAAGAAGCAGCAACAAAAAAGAAGGAGGCTGATGTTTTATGACAAGGAAGGGAATGATCATTGTTTTATCTGGTTTTTCAGGCGCCGGTAAAGGCACGATCATGAAGAACCTGTTAAAAGCACATCCCGGTCAGTATCACCTGTCTATTTCTGCAACGACCAGACAAAAGCGTCAGGGCGAAGAAGATGGCAGGGAATATTTCTTTAAGACCAGGGAAGAATTCGATCAGATGATCGCAGATAATCAGTTACTGGAATACGCCACCTTCAATGGCAATTCTTATGGAACACCGCGTTCTTATGTGGAGCAGTTGGTAAACGAGGGCAAGGATGTCATCTTAGAGATTGAGATTCAGGGAGCGCTTCAGATCAAAAAATTATACCCGGAAGCCCTGCTTCTCTTTGTGATGCCGCCATCTGCAGATGCCTTAAAGGAGCGTCTGGTCGGCAGAGGAACCGAGACACCGGATGTGATCGCACAGCGTTTGGCGATCTCTTCCAAGGAGTCACAATACATGAATGGCTATGATTATCTGGTCATCAACGATCAGATCGAAAATAGTGTAGAACAAGTGCATGCTATTATTTCTTGCGAGCATTTTAAGACAGCGAGAAATGAAGATACAATAGACATGATCCAAAAAGATTTAAAGAAGTTTGAAGGAGATAGGAAACATGTTACATCCATCATATGTAGAATTAATGAAAGTAGTAAACAAGAACAGCGACGAGATCGGTGAAGAACCGGTAGTAAACAGCCGTTACAGTATCGTTTGCGCTACTGCAAAAAAGAGCAAGACAGATCATCGACGGACAAGAGCCGCTGATCCGCATATCTAAGGGAGAAAAGCCACTTTCTATCGCAGTAGATGAACTCTATCGCGGAGAATTACAGATCATCTCTGAGGATGATGAGGAGCAGGAAGAGGAAGCATAATGAAACTTCTTTTTATATCGCTTGGCTGTGATAAGAACCTGGTCGATACCGAGCATATGCTTTCTATGATCACAAAAGATGGCATTACCATCACCAATGATGAGAATGAGGCAGATGTCGTCGTTGTCAATTCCTGTTGCTTTATCAGTGATGCCATGGAAGAAAGTATCCAGACCCTGATCGACATGGGCAGTCTCAAAGAAACCGCAAATCTCAAAAGCTTTGATCGTGACCGGCTGTCTGGCAGAGCGTTACGCTAAAGAGATCGTAGAGCAGATCCCCGGAAGTGGATGCCGTGATCGGCACTAATGCTTATGATGAGATCGTATCTGTCATACATGAGGTCATGGAAGGTCATAAGACCAGTGTCAAAAAGCCTTTGAACGGCTTGCCAAAAAACTATGCCGGCAGGACACTTACGACCGGCGGACATTTTGCCCACCTAAAGATCGCCGAGGGCTGTGACAAGCACTGTACCTATTGTGTGATCCCATCTATCCGTGGCAATTATCGTTCCGTACCGATGGAAGATATTCTGGCGGAGGCTGCATCACTTGCGACAGACGGTGTCAAGGAACTGATCTTAGTTGCCCAGGAGACAACTCTTTATGGCGTGGATCTTTATGGCAGAAAAACACTGCCGACCTTATTAAAAAAGTTAAGCGAGATCGAGGGGATCCGCTGGATCCGAATTTACAATATTGCTATCCGGAGGAGATCACAGACGAATTGATCAGGATGATGGCAGACAACCCAAAAGTATGCCACTATATTGATATTCCCATCCAGCATGCCAATGATGAAGTCTTAAAACGCATGGGACGAAAGACTTCGCAGGCTGACCTGCGCCGGATCGTTGGCGCACTGCGTCAGGCTATGCCGGACATCTGTATCCGCACGACTTTGATCTGTGGATTTCCTGGTGAGACCGAACAGGCACATGAGGAACTCAAAACGTTTGTCAGTGATATGAAGTTTGACCGTCTGGGCTGCTTTGCTTATTCAGACAGGAAGGCACACCGGCAGATACTTTCCCGGATCAGGTACCGGAGGAGATCAAGCAGGTGCGTGTGGCAGAGATCATGGAATTACAGCAGGATATCTCGGCTGCCTGCAATGAGACCTATATCGGCATGACCTTAGATGCCTTTGTGGAAGGCAAGGTTGCAGACGAGAATGTCTATGTTGCCAGAACCTACCGGGATGCACCGGATGTAGACAGTTATGTTTTTTATTCAGACGACCAGAGAACTCATGACAGGTGATATCGTATCGGTTCATGTGACAGGTTCGTATGAATATGATTTGATAGGAGAATTAGCATGAATTTACCAAATAAATTAACCATTTTCAGAGTAATTTTAATTCCGTTTTTTGTTGTATTTTTGCTCTTGGATCCGTCCAACCAGACCTATCGCTATATTGCAGATGCGATCTTTATCATTGCAAGTCTGACGGATATGTTGGATGGCAAGATCGCAAGAAAATACAATTTAGTGACAAATTTCGGCAAATTTATGGATCCGCTTGCAGATAAATTATTAGTCAGTGCGGCTATGATCGCCCGGGATCGCAACAGGACAACTGGCTGCCTGGATCGTGATCGTTATTATCAGCCGTGAGTTTATCATCAGTGGCTTCCGTCTGATCGCATCCGATAACGGTATCGTTATTGCCGCAAGTTATTGGGGCAAGTTCAAGACCGTATTCCAGATGCTTATGATCATTGTTTTGATTGCCAATATCCAGATGCCTTTCTTTACGGTTTTAGGTACGATCCTTATCTATGTAGCACTTGTGCTTACCATCGTATCTTTGATCGATTATATCGTAAAGAATAAAGACGTATTAAAAGAGCAGAACTAATGCAGGATATCATAGAAAAAATCGTAAAAGAATTAGAAAAAGCACAGGCAACAGTTGCAGTTGCAGAGTCCTGCACCGGCGGAATGGTCAGTGCCAGTCTGGTCGATTATCCGGGCGTTTCCGCCTGTTTTAAAGAAGGCTATGTCACTTATTCCAATGAGGCAAAAGAGAAAATCTCGGTGTCTTACATACGACTTTAGAAGCCTACGGCGCCGTCAGCAGGCAGACTGCAGAGCAGATGGCAGAGGGCGTGCGAAAACGGGCTGGAGCCACTTACGGACTTGCCACCACAGGCATCGCAGGACCGGATGGTGGGACTGAGGACAAGCCGGTCGGACTGGTATATATTGCGTGTGCCGGCAGCAAGAAAACACTTGTCAAAGAATGTCATTTTTCCGGTGGCAGGCAATGCGTGCGCAGGCAGGCGACAGAAATGGTCCTGCAATTATTACTTACATGTATCAAGGAGTTAAATTGCTAAGATGAGAGTGATTTCCGGTACGAGAAAACGTTTGCAGTTACATACGGTATCAGGCATGCATACCAGACCAACCCAGGACCGCATCAAAGAGACCCTTTTTTAATATGATCCAGAATGACCTGTGTGATGCACAGTTTCTGGACGTTTTTGCAGGAAGCGGTCAGATGGGGATCGAGGCGCTCAGCCGGGGCGCGGCATGTGCTTATTTTATTGAGAACAACAAATTAGCCTTAGACTGCATCCATCACAATATCACGCATACACGTTTTGATGATGAAGCCTTTGTATTGCCGGGGGATGTGATTTATGAACTCCGCAATTTAGAGGGGCGGATGCAGTTTGATATTATTTTATAGACGCCTTATCATGGTGGATATGAGCATGACGTATTAGAGACGATTGCACAATGTGATCTCCTGGCAGAGGATGGATATGTGATCGTAGAAGCAGATCGCACACGGATTTTACCTTTGTCACGGATCGGGCTATCGATCTTAAACGAAAAAAGGATTACAAGACAAACAAGCATGTCTTTTTTTAGCAAAGGATGAGTAGAGACAAATGAAAAAGAGCAATTTATCCGGGAAGTTTTTGATCCGGTCACTTTCGGACATTTAGACATCATTGAGCGGTCTGCAAAGATCTTTGACGAAGTGATCATCGGTGTTCTCAACAACAGTGCCAAAAATGCATTGTTTACTGTCGAAGAAAGGGTTGCCATGATCGAAGATCTGGTTAGCAGTATCCAAATGTGACCGTGGATTCTTTTGACGGACTTCTGGTCGACTATGCCAAGAAAAAAAGAGGCTGCAGTCATCATCCGTGGACTGCGTGCCGTGACCGACTTTGAATATGAAATTCAGATTGCACAGACCAACAAAGTCGAGTATCCTGAACTTGAGACAATCTTTTTGACGACCGGCTTGCACTATTCTTATCTGAGTTCGACCATTGTAAGAGAATTTGCTTCTTATGGTGGAGATATTAGTAGATTTGTACCTGCGGAGATCATTCCGCTGATTCAGGCAAAGTATAATTCATAAAAAGGAGATTCTATTATGTCAAGTGGTATTGAAGAAATCATCGAAGAAATTGAAGAATATGTAGACGGATGCAAGCCATCTGCATTTTCTCCATCCAAGATCATCGTCAACAGAGACGAGTTAGAGAGTCTTTGGAAGAACTGCGCACCAAGACGCCGGAAGAGATCAAGCGTTACCAGAAGATCATCAGCAATAAGGAAGCCATTTTGGCAGATGCACAGAACAAGGCAGATGCCATCATCGCACAGGCACAGATTCAGACCAACGAACTGGTCAGCGAGCATCGATCATGCAACAGGCATATGCCAAAGCCAATGAGATCATTATGCTGGCGACCAAGAATGCGCAGGATATGCTGGACAAGGCAACAGAGGATGCCAACAGCATCCGTATGGGAGCCATTGCCTATACCGATGATATGTTAAATACCATCGAGAGCGTGATCTCCAATTCCATGGAGACAACACAGGCAAGAACAGAGACCTTCATGCAGACTATGCAGGGCTATCTGGATATCGTTGTTGCCAACCGTCAGGAACTGGCACCGCAGGAAGTAAAAGAGCCGGAAGCACCGGCAGACCAGCCGCAGACACCAGAACCAAAGGCAGAGGAGACGGCTTCTGAGGACAATGTACCGGCACTCGACATCCCGGAATCCTTCTTCAATAAAGAATAAAAAAATACAAGATGGTGAGCAGACCACTTATGAGGGCAAAGAGCAGGCGTTCTTTGATATAATTTCTCATAGAAAAGGGGGCGCCCATGCAAACGGACCAGGTCTGCATAGCCGTACATAAGCCGCCAAAGGAAAGCAAGGGGATGGCACACAGGTATTTGACCATACCGGATATTTCTAGTATGGATATCTCATGTATTCCGATTGTGATCTCCAAAAAAGCAAGTATGCATGCCCGAAGCGGTCGGCAGAAATTGGATTTCTTTAACAAAGGCACAAAAGATACCAAAAGGATCAGATAAGCGTCAAGAATGGTTATGGTTTAAACCATTCATGATAGCGACATTTAAGATTTGAAAGCAGTTTCGAAGTCTTGGTGTCGCTTTCCTTGTCGTTTTGCCATAGGATGTGATATGTATTTTTTGTTCTGTAGTTGCCTCTTTTTTAGAGAAAAACATACAAGACAAAGGATATGGGGCAGGTATAAGAGCAAAAGGCTGATGCCAAAGAGGTCGGGAAGGTCCAGTTTTTTCGTCAGGACATAAGAGCCGACGAAGGACGGTCCGATCAGATTACAGTGGTTTAAAAGGATCTGTCCTTCCCTGGCATCGATGAGATTTTTTTGATAGAGGTCTTTTGCCATTTTTGCACCGATCGGTAGTCCAAAGGTCAGTCCCGCTTAAGACAGCAAAAAGGATGCGGATTTTTTTCGCACGCAGGGGGTGACATCCGGGCAAAGATATATTCCTGCACAGGATCCGACAAGAGGATATTGGATAGGATCATAAAGGGAAGTAGGGTCGGCAACAACTGAAAAAAACCAGATATTGAGACCGCTAACGGCTCCGGAAAAGGTGATCTGGGGCTGACACAGGGCTTATCAGGATGGCAATGATTACGAAAACAAGTCCAAACTTCATATAGTTAATCTATGAAAGTGATACAGAAAATATGATGCGATTAGATAAATTTTTGAGCAATGCAGGGATTGCTTCCCGGTCTGAGATCAAGAAAATACTAAAAAGGGCGCGGTCCGCGTCAATGGAAATGTCGTCAATGACGGTAAATTACAGATCGATGAAACTGCAGATCAGGTCTTATATCAGGGAAAGAAAGTGGAATATGAGACTTTTTGTCTATTATGCCTTCCACAAACCGGCAGGCTGTGTCTGCGCCGCCAGGGATGCCCTGCATCCGACGGTTTTTAACTATGTACCCATGAATGCAAAGCAAAGATCTTTTTACGGTAGGACGACTGGATCTGGATACGGAAGGGCTTTTACTGATCACTAATGACGGTGCCTTATCCCACGCTTTGCTCAGTCCAAAAAACACGTAAAAAGACTTATCTTGCCTATTTAGATGCGCCGGCGTATCCAGCAGATATCCGGCTTTTTGCGGAGGGATCGATATCGGCGAAAAAAGACCAACCAAGCCGGCAGAACTTGTCATAGACCAAAATGATCCGACACACGTCTATATCACGATCTCGGAGGGGATGTATCATCAAGTGAAACGCATGGTGCACGCATGCGGCAAGGAAGTCCTTTATTTGAAACGTTTATCTATGGGCGAGTTTAGTTTAGAAGATACTTTGGACAAGGGTGCTTATCGCACATTGACAGAAAAGGAAATGAATTATGTTAGAGAATATAAAGGCAGTACTCTTTCGATCTGGACGGCACACTGGTCGACTCCATGTGGGTCTGGAGGCGATCGATCTGATTATCTGGGAAAGCGGCATCTGCAAATGCCTAAAAGCCTACAAAAGGATATTGAGGGGATGAGTATGCGGGGAGACCGCCTGCTTTTTTTCAAAAACAGTTTGGCATCACAGATGATATTGATACCATGATGGCAGAGTGGAATGCCATGGCAATGGATGCCTATGCCAATCATGTGACTTGGAAGCCTGGGGCAGAGGCATTTTTACAAAGACTGCGCAGGGACGGCATCGCCACAGGCATTGCGACCAGCAATTCCAAGGAATTGTTACAGGCAGTCGCAGATGCACTGGGAATGCAGGACTATATTGATTATTTTTTGACCGGAAATGAAGTAGAACGCGGAAAACCGGCCCCGGATATTTATTTATATGTGGCAGAGCATTTAGGCGTGCAGCCCAATGACTGTCTGGTATTTGAAGACATCTGTCCGGGCATCATGGCGGCAAAAAATGCCGGGATGAAGATCTGCGCGGTCTATGATGACTATTCAAGGACATCACGGCAGAGAAGAAGACCCTGGCAGACTATTACATTACAGATTACAGGCAGATCGACTAGAACAGGACGTTAGTATGGAAGCAATACATGATTTTTACCGATTTCAAAAGAAGATATGAAAAAGACGCGGCATAGACCGGTTGGATTTTGTCTATGTATGTGGGGGATGCCTATGTGGATCACCCGTCTTTTGGACCTGCCATTATCACACGTCTCTTGGAATCCCTATGGCTATAGCGTGGGGATCATTGCCCAGCCGGACTGGAAAGACGATGCGTCTATTTCTGTTCTGGGAGAACCGCGTCTTGGCTTTTTGGTTTCCGGTGGCAATATGGACTCTATGGTCAACCATTATTCGGTATCCAAAAAGAGACGACAGACTGATGCCTTTTCTCCGGGCGGTGTCATGGGAAAACGTCCGGATTATGCATCCATCGTATATTGCAACCTGATCGCCGGACTTACAAGCGCACACCGATCATCATAGGTGGGATCGAAGGCAGTCTGCGCCGTCTGGCACATTATGACTACTGGTCAAATAAGGTCAAACGGTCCATTCTGATGGATTCCGGTGCAGACTTGATGCTCCTATGGTATGGGCGAGCGTTCGATCATTGAGATCGCAGAGGCACTTGCCGCCGGCATCGACGTTAAGGATATCACCTATATTGCGGGACAGTCTTTCGGACACAAGACCCTTCCTTTATCGAAGATGCCATCCTTTTGCCGTCTTATGAGGAGATTTCGACCAATAAAGAGGCATATGCCAAGTTTTTATACCCAGTATCAGAATACAGATGCCTTTAGTGCCAAAAAAGATGGCAGAAGCCTATCCGCACGGTGTCTATGTGGTGCAAAATCCACCGCAAAAGCCGCTTTCCATGCAGGAAATGGATGATGTTTATGCCTTGCCTTATATGCGCACCTATCACCCGATCTATGAAAAAGATGGCGGGATCCCGGCTATTTCCGAGGTCAAGTTCAGCCTGATAAGTAACCGCGGCTGCTTTGGCGGCTGTAATTTCTGTGCTCTGACTTTCCATCAGGGACGCATTGTGCAAACGCGCAGTCATGCTTCCATTCTTGCAGAGGCAGAGTGTATGATAAAGGATAAGGATTTCAAAGGGCTATATTCATGATGTTGGAGGCCCGACCGCCAATTTCCGGCACCCATCCTGCACAAAAGCAACTGACCAAAGGGTGTCTGCATGAACCGCCAGTGTCTTTTCCAAAGCCTTGCAAAAACCTGACGGTCGACCACAAGGATTATTTAAAACTGCTCCGCAAACTGCGTGCTTTGCCGGGCGTAAAAAGGTCTTTGTGCGATCCGGTATCCGTTTTGATTATTTGCTGGAAGATCCGGATGATTCCTTTTTTCCGGGAATTGTGCCAATATCATGTCAGCGGCCAGTTAAAGTGGCACCGGAGCATATCAGTGACAATGTCTTAAAATATATGGGAAAGCCGCCGGTAGCCGTCTATGATCGCTTTAAGGATAAATACGTTATCAAGATCAATGAAAAAGATCGGAAAGAAGCAATACCTGGTGCCATATCTGATGTCGTCGCATCCGGGATCTACCTTAAAGGATGCCATTGCTTTGGCAGAATATCTGCGGGGATCTTGGTTATATGCCGGAACAGGTACAGGATTTTTACCCGACACCGTCGACCATATCGACCTGTATGTACTATACGGGGCTGGATCCGGCGACCATGGAACCGGTCTATGTGGCGCACAATCCGCATGAAAAAGCCATGCAGCGTGCCCTCATCCAGTACCGAAATCCAAAAGAATTATGATCTGGTCTATGAAGCACTTAAGAAAGAACATCAGGAAGATCGATCGGTTTTGATAAGCACTGTCTGATCCGCCCGCGCAAATTAGCGGAAGAAAGGCAAAGGGCAGAGCCGTAAGAAAAAGCAGGATAGTAAATATCAATCCAAAGATAAGCGGCAGCATAGTAAAAAAAGCCACGCAGCGACCACGCGCAAACAGGAAAAGGAAAACGATAGGTCTTATGACAGAAATTCAGATTACTTCCGGTCAGGAAAAACAACGTTTTGATAAGTTCTTAAAGAAATACTTTAAGGCTGCCAGTGGCGGATTTTTATATAAGATGCTGCGCAAAAGAACATTACCCTCAACAAGAAAAGGCGGACGGATCCGAGATCTTTACAGGCAGGCGATATGATCCAGGTGTTTTTCTCCGATGAGACCTTTTCCAAGATGCGGGGGCAGGAGGCGGTTTCTTCAGAATATCAGAAACTACTTCTAAAGTACCTCATGAGCTTCAAGTGGTCTATGAGGATGACCTTATGCTGATCGTCAATAAGCCGAGTGGAATGCTGTCACAGAAGGCAAGCGAGTCGGATATTTCTTTAAACGAGAGCATCCTTTCTTATCTGATCCATGAAGGGCTCTTATCAGAGGAGACTTATGCCGTCTTTCACCCGTCGGTTGCCAACCGGCTGGACCGCAACACCTCCGGGATCGTGCTTGCCGGAAAGACCTTAGCAGGGCAGCAGTTCTTATCGGATATTCTGCGGATCGCAGTGCCAAAAAGATCTACCATTGTATCGTTCGCGGCAAAGTAGAAGAAGAGATGCATTTAAAAGGCTATCTGCTAAAAGACGAACGATCCAATCAGGTGCAGATATTTTCCGATGAAACACAAGATGCCAAAAGCCGATCGAGACAGCCTATCGTCCGCTTGTCGTAGGACCGGATGCCACGCTTTGGAAGTGCATCTGATTACAGGGCGCAGTCACCAGATCCGGGCACACCTGGCATCTATCGGACACCCGATCGCCGGAGATCCAAAGTATGGAGATATGGTCTGGAACAAAAACTCCGTCAGGACTTTTCTGTCGATCCCAACTGCTCCATGCTTATTCCATCACCTTGCCGGATGGACGTACCTTTATTGCAGACGAACCGGAAATTTTTTCACAGATCATGAGAGGATAATTATGGCAACATGGCATTCCAGAGGATTGCGTGGATCGACCTTTGAGGACTTGATCAACCGCACAAATGATATTTACGAGAATAGTAATCTTTGTCTGATTCAAAAGTACCGACACCCATCACGCCGATCAACATTGATAAGGATACCAGACACATTACTTTGGCATATTTTGACAAAAAAGTACCGTCGATTATATCGGGGTAGTACAGGGGATTCCTGTCTGCTTTGACGCCAAGGAATGTCACAGCGACCTTTTTCCCTTGCAGAACATCCATGACCACCGATCAACTTTATGCAGACTTTTGAAAAGCAGCAGGGCATGGCTTTTTTTCTGTTTCTACTTTACCCAGCGCGACGAATTTTATTATCTGCGCTTAGAAGAAGTCATGCGCTATTGGAAGCGCGGGCAGGAGGGTGGTCGCAAGAGTTTCCGCTACGAAGAACTGGATCCCGATTTCTTCTTTCATGCAAAGCCCGGTATCTTTGTTCCTTATCTGGATCCTTTGCAAAAGATTTATCTATGCGAGATGCTTGACAGTTGTTCTGTCTTTTCCTATAATATGGATAGTTTAGTTATTTACCACTGCACCATGATAAAGTTTAAAGGAGCCATAAACTATGCAAAATAAGAGATTACATACCCCGGAAGGTGTTCGCGATATTTATAATGATGAATGTGAGAAAAAGCATTATATCTTAGACCGGATGCGACAGGTCATACAATCTTACGGCTATCGTTTCATTGAGACACCGACTTTTGAGTTCTTTGATATCTTCGGACAAGAAGTGGGTACTACGCCGTCAAAAAGATCTCTATAAATTTTTTGATCGTGAGGGCAATACCTTGGTCCTGCGTCCGGATATGACCCCGTCCATCGCAAGGGCAGCATCCAAGTATTTTCCGATCGAGACCGAGCCGGTGCGCCTTTGCTATGAGGGCAATGTCTTTATCAATAACAACAGTTATCAGGGCAGGCTCAAGGAAAGCACCCAGTTGGGTGTCGAGTTCATCGGAGAAAATTCAGTCGATGCTGACGGCGAGATCATAGCCCTTGTCGTCAATAACTTAAAGGCTGCCGGCTTAGAACAGTTCCAGATCAGTATCGGTCATGCAGATCTTTTCCGTCAACTCATGAAAGCAGCAGATTTTTGATGCAGAGGCAGAAGAAACCTTACGCGACCTGATCTTAAATAAAAACTTCTTCGGCGTGGATGAATTCTTGGAGCGTCATCAGGTAACAGATGATCTGCGCAGCCTCTTTTCCATGTTGGGAAAGATGTATGCCAGTCCAAAAGAATGGGCAGGGATGAAAGAAATCGCCCTTCGTTTCCCGGGTGTAGCGGATGCCCTTTCTTATCTTCAGGAACTTTATGAACTTCTTGAAGTGTATGATGTGACAAAATATGTTTCCTTTGAACTGGGATTGATCAGTTCTTACAGTTATTATACCGGTATCCTATTTAGCGGCTATACCTTCGGAAGCGGCGAACCGATCGTAAAGGGTGGACGCTATGACGGGCTTTTGTCCTACTTTGGAAAAGAGGCTCCCGGCGATCGGCTTTGCCCTTATGGTAGACCAACTTTTACTGGCATTGGAGCGGCAAAAGATCGCCATTTCGGCAGGACAGGAAGCAGAGATCATCCTATACACACCGCAGCAGAGAAAGATCGCTGCCACGACTGCAGAGGAACTGCGAAATGCAGGCAAGATTGTCCGCCTGCATCTGATGAATCTGGACAGCCACAGCATAGCGGATTACCGCCAGCGGTATCAGGGACAAAAGATCATTGTATTGGAGGACGAATAAGATGGAAGAACAAAGACATCTGACTTTTGCCCTGGGAAAGGGACGTTTGGCAAAGCAGACGCTTGCCACTTCTAAAAAGATCGGCATTACCTGTGAGGAGATGAAAGATCCGGGCACCAGAAAAACTCATTTTGTCAATGAAGATTTAAAACTCCGCTTTTTCCTGGCAAAGGACCGGATGTGCCGACCTATGTCGAATACGGCGCGGCTGACATCGGTATTGTTGGA
>VOFG01000781.1_pt1 | contig 38000 bp, 52 predicted proteins | sample 5384171 | NCBI WGS metagenome assembly VOFG01 (sample SAMN12384726, study PRJNA508395) | human gut metagenome | isolation source: healthy gut F | host: Homo sapiens
CCTTGATTCATTTTGAATCAAGGGGCTTTCTGTGTTTTATCACTTCTGAATCAGGGCGTTCTCTAAGGCCGGATAAAAGATAACCTCTTCTCTTCTTCTGCAAATAAGATAGCTGTATTTACTAATGCCAGATGTGAATATGCCTGCGGGAAGTTGCCCAACTGTTCTTTGGTTTCGAAATCAATATCTTCACTAAACAATCCGAGATGATTGGAGTATTTCAGAACTTCGTCAAACAGGCAGCGTGCTTCTTCTTTATGGCCGGTTACAAACAATGCCCGTATAAGCCAGAATGTACAAATCGTAAAAGCAGAAGTAGGCAACCCGAAATCGTCTTTGCTGTTATAGCGATACATAAGTCCTTTATGGAAAAGGGCTTTCTTGACAGCTTCCACTGTTTTATGATAGCGTATATCATCTGCTTCTATAAATCCATAGGGTTCCATCAATAGTAATGAAGAATCCATTGCTTGATTATTATATGTCTGTGTAGCTTTGAAGTTCCTTATTCCAGCCATATTTCATCACGTCTTTCTTTATTTTTCGGCTTCCAGTTGCCAACGTTCGCTATAATTATATTTGTTAAGCATTTGAGCGATTTTAGCCCGCGATCTAAAGCTACCCAACACATCACTTTGGAAGAAACAAAGTGTTGTCCTTCTCCCCGGATCTCCCAGATTCCCTTTATCGGGCTTTCTCCAGTTTTCTACTACTTTTGCTAAAATGGTCTTTACCATTTCCCACATGTCTTCAATTTCATCCAGTGTGCCGGGCATGAGGCGATAATATTGGTAAATCAGGTCCATCAGGTAACCAAAAGAGTCGTTTTGTTTCTGATGGTATGCATCATTTCCTATTCGTACAGGTTTGGAGTTCTTATAACCGGATAGATGGTCGAGTATCACTTCGGTTAGTTGGTGCTCGCCCCGGATGCCATACATAATTTGATAATCATGTTTGAAACGAATGTGGATTGGATAAATTTCATAAAGCGTTTGGCTGCACCGGTATGTCCGATTTGAAACATGGTTTCGATGGACATGGAAGCATCGAAGCCAGCAGAAACGATAATCCCAGTTGCGCACTTCTCCTACAGCTTCCGGAAGGCTTGTCGTTAGTGCTGCCAGCACAGCTCCGTTGTGGTAGGACATTAGTTTCAGAACCAATAAACTCCGTTCGATTACGTCATTATATAGAGTGTATTTCTTGCTTCTGTCTGTCCAGTTCAGCCAATATACCAGCGTACGGCAATATTCTATTTTCTCCCTTTCTATGTCGATTGGGATCACTTTCTCGTTATAGGAGAGCAGGAGAAATTCGTCTTTCTCAAGAATGATTTCTTTTTCTCTTTGATGTCCTGAAGAGACAGGGAAGCATATAAATATTGTCTGTCCTTGTTGTCAAAGGAGCAGTAGGATTCGATATACTGTGGAGTGATATTAAGGATCACTTGTCCCTGCGCATAGTTCGGGGCCGGATGATAGTTGATCTTGAAACGCGGTTTTCCTTTTTATCCAATGTATGTAGCGGTATAATTCGGCAGGTAAATAATGCCCTGTTTCGTCTTTGGAACGATAACAGGGCATATAGTCGAGCACTACAAATTTTCCTTCATCAGAGGAGAACTGGGTAGAAAGGATATTGGTGTGGGAACATAACTTTGTGTGATGCGATAGTCTCCGGAAACTTCGAATCCAAAAGCTCCCCCTTTCTCCCGGTCGAGCAGACTGGCAAAAATAGAAGGAGAATCGAAATCGGGAAAACAGAGCTATTCGATATTTCCGTTCTGCGAAATGAGGGCTGCCGTTCGGCAGTTACCTATCCTCCATAATTTAAATTATTCATATTGATTGCTTTTTATTGAGTTTTTAATAGATCTTTGAGAAAGTCGAAAGCGAAAGTCAGGCGATTCTTAATACTTCCTTCTTTTGTGGCAGTTTTTGTTTGCCTAGTAAAGACCGTAAGAAAGGAAGTACGTCAGATTGGGCAGACAGGTGATAGTTGGCGGCTTCGGATACGCTACCTATTTTAATGGTGATAGCGCTCATCGGCAATGCCTGAAACATATCTTCGTCCGTTGTGTCATCTCCCATTGCCATAACGAAATCATAACGTCTGTTAGCCAGCAAACGCTCTACTTCCGAGCCTTTGTTGCAATCCGGTGATTTGACTTCAACCACTTTGTTCCCTTGTAGAATTTGCAGTTTTTGCCGAGTACAGATCGAAACCAGTGCATTGACGAGTTGCTGTGCTCTCAGTGTGCCGAGCCATGCGTCGCTTTCACGATAATGCCAGGCCAGGGCAGTTTCCTTCATTTCCAGATGTGAACGGGGAGTTCTGTCTACAAACATTTGCAGGATAGAAAGAAGTCCTGTCCCCCATTCTGTCTTCTTAATTTTTTGTGCCAAACCCCGTTTTCTTTATAGAATGCTCCGTGTTCGGCAGCCATAGATACGGGAAGGAGGCCAAACCCACTTTTCATAAAGTGATCCCGCCCGCTATTGATGACTATATGATTGGCGGGATCACTGGCTAATTGTTGTAGAATAGAAATAAGTTCAGGTGTAGGTTTGGCATCTTCGGGACGTGGCTTGAGTGCTGTCAGTGTACCGTCGTAATCCAGCAATATCAGGCGTTGTTTTGCCTGGATTGTACTTGAGCTTGATTTGGGCGATAGTGGTGGGCACGATACGTTTTTTCCGTAGCGTATCATTTTGGATACACGTCGTATTCAGTCCGTTGATGAAGTCGGCAGCCCATTTATTGACAGTTTGTACGGATAAAATGGCTTGCATTCGTTGTAAACGTGCCCTTTGATCTTCTTCGGGCATTTCAAGTGCCTGGCAGATGGCGTGCTCTATCTGTTCCGTATCGTTCGGGTTGATTTGGATAGCATCTGTTAATTCTACGGCGGCACCTGCCATTTCGCTGAGGATAAGCACACCCGGGTGATCGCATTTGGCGGCTACATATTCTTTGGCTACCAGGTTCATACCGTCACGTAGCGGGTGATCAAAGCAATGTCGGCAACATAATACATGGCGGTCAGTTCTTCCAGCGAGAAGCCATGGTAGAAGTAGCAGACAGGGGTCCAGTCCATTGTGGAGTAAGTGTCCGTTAATGGAACCTATCTCTTCATCGATTTTTGTTTTTAATTCTGCATAACTGCCTACATGGTCGCGTGAGGGGACAATGACCATTGCCAGAGTCACTTTGCCATAATATTCGGGATGACGTTCGAGAAAAGTGGAGAAGCCATGTAGGCGGTGCAATATTCCTTTACTATAATCCAGCCTGTCTACCGACAGGACTAACTTGTGTTTGCCGAAAAGTTTTCGGGTGCGGTCAATAGCTTGGTGTACCTTTTCGTTTTCCGAGGCTTTATGGTAAAGCTCATAGTTAATCCCCATTGGTAGTGCGTCTACTCTCACTACACGATTACCGGCTTTGTAGTTCATCCAGATTGAAGTCAAGATGAAGGACACGTTCTACGGTGCTAACGAAGTGGCGCATATAGTCATGAGTATGAAAGGCGATAAAGTCTGCACCCAGTAAGCCTTTCAGTATTTCGGCACGTTCCGGCAGGATACGAAAAAGTTCGTAGGAAGGGAACGGGATATGATGGAAATATCCGATACAGAGTTCCGGATATATTTTCCTCAACATTCCCGGAAGTAGCATCAACTGATAATCCTGTATCCATACTTTGTCGCCGGGACGTACCAGTCGGCAAATCTCCTCACAGAAAAGACGGTTGACTTGCTGGTAGGATTGCCAAAAACATTCTTATATAAGGTATAAGCATAAAAGTAATGGCATAAAGGCCAGAGGGTACTATTGCTATATCCTTCGTAATAGTTCTGAATCTGTTTTTCCGATAAGAAGACCGGGTGAAAATTCATTTCCTGTAACTTCTCATTCATTTCTTGACGGTCTTTTTCGTTGTCTGTACATACGCCGGGCCACCCTATCCAATGTTTCTCATAAGAAGTTTGGAGAGAATCCAAACCTGTTGCCAGCCCGCCTTCACTGCGTGAAAAGACGAATGTTCCATTTGAACCGGCTGCTTTGACAGGTAATCTGTTTGATATAATATAAAGTTTCATATCTGTTTATAGGCAAAGCGTATACCAATTATTGTATAAGAGTGGTTAGCCGCTTGTTTTCAGTAGGTTATAAAAAGCTTCTTATATATTCTACCTTCCCAAAATGGAAATAACCTTCCAATTTGAAAAATCCTTTGTTTTTTCTCTTTCAGAAATTGCCGAAAAGTACTAACCTTTTCAAAATAGAATGCCTTTTTCAAAATGGAAGGGTTTCTTGTAAGGATAGATATTCTGTGAAATATTTATAACTTTCTGTATATTAGCATGTTATATGTTTTCTTGCTTTTGTGGCACGCATTTGGCATAAAGACTGGCAAGTAAAACTAATAATAATCACTTAAAAGAAAAAAAACATGGAAATTACATTATCATTTATTTTCTGCCTGTTAAGCGGCTTCGCCTGTTTCTGGTTATTCTGGAAATGTGTAGACTGGTTTGAGAATATTTAAAAAAAGGAGGAGAATTGATTATGTACACAGTATTATTTGTATTAGGTATTGCGATCTTCGGTTATTTGATGTATGTACTCGTCAAACCCGAGAAGTTTTAAAGTAAACACACAGTTTAAGGTAAAAAGTATATGAATACAGAAATTTTAGGCGTGGTTGTTCAGATTGCTTTGATGGTGATTCTGGCTTATCCATTGGGAAAATACATTGCCAAGGTCTATAAAGGAGAAAAGACCTGGTCTGATTTTATGGCTCCTATCGAAAGAGTCATTTATAAAGTTTGTGGAATCGACCCCAATGAAGAAATGAACTGGAAACAATTCCTGAAAGCATTGTTGATTTTGAATGCTTTCTGGTTTTTCTGGGGAATGGTACTCTTTTGGTTTCACAAGGATGGTTGCCTTTAAATCCGGACGGCAACGGACCGCAGACTCCCGGATCAGGCATTCAATACCTGTATCAGTTTTATGGTGAACTGTAACTTGCAGCACTATAGCGGTGAAAGCGGACTGACTTATTTTACACAACTGTTCGTCATCATGCTTTTCCAGTTTATTACTGCTGCAACGGGTATGGCTGCTATGGCAGGTATCATGAAAAGTATTGCTGCAAAAACAACAAAAACAATCGGTAACTTCTGGCATTTCTTTGTAGTGAGCTGCACACGTATCCTGTTACCGCTTTCTCTGATTGTAGGTTTTATCCTGATTCTCCAGGGAACTCCGATGGGATTTGACGGCAAGATGAAGGTAACTACGATGGAAGGCCAGGAACAGATGGTTTCGCAAGGACCTGCGGCTGCCATTGTGCCCATCAAACAATTGGGTACAAATGGTGGTGGTTATTTTGGTGTAAACTCTTCTCATCCGTTGGAAAACCCGACTTATCTTACTAATATGGTAGAATGTTGGTCTATCCTGATTATTCCGATGGCGATGGTCTTGCGCTGGGTTTCTATACTCGTAGAAAGAAACTGGCTTATAGTATTTTCGGAGTGATGCTCTTTGCTTTTCTGGTAGGCGTATGTATTAATGTCAGTCAGGAAATGGGCGGTAATCCACGCATTGATGAATTGGGAATTGCGCAGGATAATGGTGCGATGGAAGGTAAAGAAGTTCGTTTGGGTGCCGGAGCTACAGCACTTTGGAGCATTGTGACTACTGTTACTTCTAATGGCTCGGTGAATGGTATGCATGATTCTACTATGCCGTTGTCAGGTATGATGGAGATGCTGAATATGCAGATTAACACCTGGTTTGGCGGTGTAGGTGTAGGATGGATGAATTACTATACATTTATTATCATTACGCAGTGTTTATCAGCGGTTTGATGGTAGGACGTACCCCGGAATTTCTCGGAAAGAAAGTAGAAGCCCGTGAAATGAAAATAGCTACGATAGTAGCACTGCTTCATCCATTTGTCATATTAGTGTTCACAGCACTCTCAAGTTATATATATGCACATTATCCTGACTTTGTGGAAAGTGAAGGTGGATGGTTGAACAATCTTGGATTCCACGGCTTGAGTGAGCAGCTTTGTGAGTATACATCTTGTGCCGCTAACAATGGTTCCGGCTTTGAAGGCCTGGGAGATAATACTTATTTCTGGAACTATACGTGTGGTATCGTTCTGATCCTGAGTCGTTTTATTCCTATCATCGGGCAGGTTGCCATTGCCGGATTACTGGCACAGAAGAAATTCATTCCGGAAAGTGCCGGCACATTGAAGACCGATACATTGACTTTCGGAGTCATGACATTTGTGGTTATCTTCATTATTGCTGCGCTGTCGTTCTTCCCGGTACATGCATTGAGTACAATTGCCGAACATTTAAGTTTGTAATTCTGAATTAGAGAAGATATGAAAAATATGAAATCAGCTTCTTTGTTTCAAAAGGAGCAAGTTATAGAAAGCCTGAAACAATCATTCGTGAAACTGAACCCGCGGATGATGATAAAGAATCCGATCATGTATACAGTAGAGGTGGCTACAGTGGTCATGTTGTTCGTGACACTTTACTCTATCATCAACCCCTCTCAAGGTTCGTTTGGCTACAATATCGCTGTGTTTGTCATTCTGTTTGTAACATTGCTGTTTGCCAATTTTGCCGAAGCTATCGCCGAAGCGCGTGGTAAGGCACAAGCCGACAGCTTGCGTAAGACTCGTGAAGAAACACCGGCAAAAAAAGTAGAAGGTAATAAAATTATTACCGTAAGTTCTTCGCAATTGAAGAAAGGGGATGTATTTGTTTGTGAAGCGGGAGATGTGATTCCGTCGGATGGTGAAATAATTGAAGGATTGGCCTCTATCGATGAAAGTGCGATCACAGGCGAGTCTGCTCCGGTGATCCGGGAGGCAGGTGGCGATAAAAGCTCAGTGACGGGTGGTACGAAGGTATTGTCCGATCGTATAAAAGTAATGGTGACTACTCAGCCGGGAGAAAGTTTTCTGGACAAGATGATTGCGCTTGTAGAAGGTGCATCACGTCAGAAAACCCCGAATGAGATAGCGTTGACTATTCTGTTGGCAGGTTTTACGCTTGTTTTTGTCATTGTGTGTGTTACCTTGAAACCGTTTGCCGACTATAGTAATACGGTCATCACCATTGCTTCACTTATTTCTTTGTTTGTGTGTCTGATTCCGACAACAATCGGAGGACTTCTTTCTGCCATCGGTATTGCCGGTATGGACCGTGCACCGTGCGAATGTGATAACAAAATCGGGTAAGGCAGTGGAGACTGCCGGTGATATTGATACCTTGTTGCTGGATAAGACCGGAACTATCACCATCGGTAACCGTAAAGCAACTCATTTCCATACGGCTCCGGGTGTCAATTTGCACGCTTTTGTAGAGAACTGTCTGCTTTCTTCTCTGTCCGATGAAACTCCGGAAGGCAAATCAATCGTAGAACTGGGACGCGAATCAGGTATCCGTATGCGTAACCTGAATACAACAGGAGCGCGAATGATTAAATTTACGGCTGAAACCAAATGTTCGGGAGTAGACCTGGCAGATGGAACGCAAATTCGTAAAGGTGCTTTCGACGCTATCCGTAAGATGGTGGAAGGTGCAGGAAATGAATTCCCGAAAGAAGTGGAAGAGGTCATCTCTTCTATCTCCAGTAATGGTGGTACGCCGTTGGTAGTATGTGTAAACAAGAAAGTGACCGGTGTCATTGAGTTACAGGATATTATCAAACCAGGTATTCAGGAACGTTTCGAACGGTTGCGTAAGATGGGTGTGAAAACGGTGATGGTGACAGGGGATAACCCGCTGACTGCCAAATATATTGCAGAAAAGGCGGGTGTCGATGATTTTATTGCCGAAGCGAAGCCGGAAGATAAAATGGAATATATCAAGAAGGAACAGCAAGCTGGGTAAATTAGTTGCAATGATGGGAGACGGTACGAACGATGCTCCTGCTCTGGCACAAGCTAATGTAGGTGTAGCCATGAATAGTGGTACACAGGCTGCGAAGGAAGCCGGCAATATGGTAGATCTGGATAATGATCCTACCAAACTGATCGAGATTGTGGAAATCGGTAAGCAGTTGCTGATGACCCGTGGAACACTGACTACTTTCTCTATCGCCAACGATGTGGCTAAATATTTTGCCATTGTCCCCGCCTTGTTTATGGTGGCTATCCCCGAATTGGCGGCGTTGAATATCATGCAGTTGCATAGTCCTGAAAGCGCTATCCTTTCAGCGGTAATCTTCAACGCGATTATTATTCCGATTTTGATTCCGCTGGCTTTGCGTGGCGTACAATACAAGCCGATTGGCGCGAGTGCCTTACTCCGCCGCAATTTGTTGATTTATGGTGTGGGCGGTGTGATTGTTCCTTTTGTCGGTATTAAGTTGATTGATTTATTGGTAGGTTTATTCTTTTAATTAAAAAACAATAGCGATGAAAACTTTATTTAAATCTCTAAAGATAACACTTGCTTTTTGTGTCTTTTTCTCCGTGTTCTATATCCTTATCTTGTGGGTTGTTTGCGCAAGTGGCAGGTACCTAATAAGGGAAATGCCGAGGTAGCTACGCTGGATGGGAAAGTGGTGGGAGCGGCCAATGTGGGTCAGATGTTTACAAAAGATATTTATTTCTGGGGACGTCCGTCTTCTGCCGGTGACGGGTATGATGCGACGAGTTCCGCAGGTAGTAATAAAGGGCCTACGAATCAAGAATATCTGGATGAAGTGAAAGCGCGTATTGATACCTTCCTTGTACATCATCCTTATTTGAATCGTGCGGATGTGCCTGCCGAAATGGTTACAGCCAGTGCTTCGGGGCTGGATCCTGATATTACTCCCCAATGTGCATACGTACAAGTGAAGAGAGTGGCACAAGCACGCGGATTAACAGAAAAACAAGTAAGAGCGATTGTTGATAAAAGCATCGAAAAACCGTTCCTGGGGTTGTTGGGAACAGAAAAGGTGAATGTCTTGAAATTGAATATCGCTTTGAGGAAAGCAATAAGTAGATGAAGATTGAGCAGCGTTCCTGTCCGGACCGTTTGGGTTATGCCGCGGTTCAAATAAACAGGGGGGGATGGGGCGCTGCTTTTTTTACAGGAACATAAAATAGAATTAGATAAGAAGTATGAAAAGTTTTTTTAGTAAAAAGAGTATTTTAGGAACAATGGCTGTAGCAGCCGTATGTATGTTGGGAACTGGCAATGCACAAGCACAAGAGTTTACTATACAAGGTGATTTGGTAAGTTCGTATGTATGGCGTGGTATTTATCAGGGGGGAGCCGCTTCTTTTCAACCGACTTTGGGAGTTAGCGTAGGTAATTTCTCACTTACTGCATGGGGATCAACCAGTTTGAGTGAGAGTAATAAAGAAATTGACCTCACTGCAGCTTATAAGTTTGGTGAAGCAGGACCGACACTTTCAGTAGCCAGTCTTTGGTGGGACGGACAAGCTGATGTGGCTAATGGAGAACTTACCAATAATTATTTCCATTTTAAAAGTGGAGACACCGGACATCATTTTGAAGCAGGGTTAGCTTATACGCTTCCTATTGAAGAGTTCCCGTTATCTATTGCATGGTATACCATGTTTGCCGGTGCTGACAGAAAGATGACTGACAAGGGGGAAGAAAAACAGGCATACTCTTCTTACGTAGAATTGAATTATCCGTTCAGCGTAAAAGGGGTAGACTTGAATGCTACCTGTGGAGTGGTTCCTTATGAAACTCCGCAGTATAATGTGAATGGTTTTGCAGTGACGAACCTTGCTTTGAAAGCAACGAAAGCTATCAATTTTAATGATAAATTTTCATTGCCTATATTTGTGCAAGCTATATGGAATCCGCGTTTGGAGGATGCCCATCTAGTATTTGGCGTAACTTTAAGGCCATAAAATAAACTCATGAATTTTTGTGAAACCCGTGGTGATCGTGATGATTACTACGGGTTAGGATGTTTAAAATAACAGAGTGACGTAATGGATGATAGAGAACATAGTGTACAGTATTTTTTGGATCTGATAAAGAAGTCCCACCGGGGCAAATTCAAGGTCTATATCGGTATGATAGCCGGTGTGGGAAAGTCATATCGTATGCTTCAGGAGGCACATGAACTGTTGGAAAACGGTGTGGACGTGAAAATCGGCTATATCGAGACTCATGGACGTGTCGGGACGGAAGGGATGCTACAAGGACTTCCTGTCATTCCGCGACGCAAAATCTTCTATAAGGGAAAGGAATTGGAAGAAATGGATTTAGATTCTATTATTCGCCTTCATCCCGAAATTGTAATAGTGGATGAATTGGCACATACGAATGTAGAAGGAAGTCTGAATGAGAAACGTTGGCAAGATGTAATGACACTGCTGGATGAAGGAATCAATGTGATCTCGGCAATCAATATTCAGCACATCGAAAGCGTGAATGAAGAAGTGCAGGAGATTACGGGTATTGAAGTGAAAGAACGGAGTGCCCGACAGTGTGCTTCAGGAAGCGGATGAGGTGGTGAATATTGACTTGACGGCAGAGGAACTGATTGCACGTTTGAAAGCGGGAAAGATCTATCGTCCGGAAAAGATTCAGACGGCATTGGATAATTTCTTTCGGACAGAGAATATTCTTCAGTTACGTGAGTTGGCTTTGAAGGAAGTAGCGTTGCGGGTAGAAAAAAAGGTGGAGAATGAGGTGGTGATGGGAGTAGCCGTCGGACTTCGGCACGAGAAATTTATGGCTTGTATCAGTAGTCATGAGAAAACACCCCGGCGAATTATCAGAAAGGCGGCAAAGTTGGCAACCCGGTATAATACAACTTTTATAGCTTTGTATGTTCAGACTCCGAGAGAGAGTATGGATCGAATTGATTTAGCCAGTCAACGGTATCTGTTGAACCATTTTAAGCTTGTGGCGGAACTTGGGGGAGAAGTTGTCCAGGTGCAGTCGAAAGACATTTTGGGGAGCATCGTCAAGGTTTGTAAAGAGAAACAGATATCGACTGTGTGTATGGGAACTCCTAATTTAAGGTTGCCATACGCTATTTGTTCTATACTGGGATATAGAAAGTTTTTGAATAATTTGTCACAAGCTAATGTAGATTTGATTATACTTGCATAATATTAACCGTATGAACGATATGAATATTAAAACAAAACTGATTCTTGGCATTGGGATGTTGGCGGGAATGATTATTTTGTTGGTAACACTTTCAGTAGTGAATCTTCAAACTCTGACTGCGACAGAGCCTGATAGTCCTGCTGCTATGCCTGCCTTGGAACGTGCATTGCTATGGATCTCCATAACAGGGGGAATCTGTATCTTGACCGGATTGACATTGCTGTATTGGTTGCCCTGATCAATCAGCAAGCCTATTAAAGAGCTGAAAGAGGGAATTCTTGAAATAGCCAATCATAACTATGAGAAGCGTCTGCAGATGAATAATAATGAAGAATTCCGGGAAGTGGCGGATAGTTTTAACCGGATGGCGGAGCGTTTGACTGAATATCGTGCCAGTACTTTGTCGGATATTCTTTCTGCAAAAAAGTTTATAGAAGCGATTGTGAACAGTATAGATGATCCGGTGATCGGGCTTGAATATGGAGCGTGAAATTCTGTTTATCAATGAGAAAGCACTCAATGTCTTGAATCTGAAACGGGAGAATGTGATTCGTCAATCGGCGGAGGAACTGGCTTTGAAGAATGACCTGTTGCGGCGGTTGATCCGTGAACTGGTGACGCCAAGCGAGCAGAAGGAACCATTGAAGATATATGCTGACGACAAAGAGAGTTACTTTAAGGCCTCTTATGTCCCTATCATTAATACGGAGGCTGAAAAAGGGGAATCTCGCAAACTGGGTGATGTCATTTTACTTAAGAATATCACGGAATTCAAAGAACTGGATTCTGCCAAGACTACATTTATTTCAACGATATCTCATGAACTGAAGACTCCGATTGCTGCTATTATGATGAGCCTCCAGCTGTTGGAAGATAAGCGTGTCGGTGCATTGAATGATGAACAGGAGCAACTGTCTAAGAGTATCAAGGAGAATAGCGAGCGTTTGTTGAGTATCACCGGAGAATTGCTTAACATGACCCAGGTGGAAGCCGGAAAACTACAGTTTATGCCGAAGATCACCAAACCGATTGAGTTGATCGAATATGCGATCAAAGCTAATCAGGTGCAAGCGGATAAGTTTAATATCCAGATAGAAGTGGAATATCCGGAAGAGAAAATCGGCAAACTCTTTGTCGACAGTGAAAAGATAGCTTGGGTATTGACTAATTTGCTCAGCAATGCGATCCGTTATTCTAAAGAAAACGGGCGTGTGGTTATCGGTGCCAGGCAGGATGAAAACTGGATCGAATTGTATGTTCAGGACTTTGGTAAAGGCATTGATCCTCGTTATCACAAAAGTATCTTTGACCGTTATTTCCGTGTACCCGGAACGAAAGTGCAAGGTAGCGGGCTGGGGCTGTCTATTTCGAGAGATTTTGTGGAAGCTCATGGCGGTACGCTGACGGTGGAAAGCGAATTGGGCAAGGGAAGTCGGTTTGTGATGCGGTTGAAAGCATAGTTTTGAAGGAGTTTATGAAAGAATTAGACTTCCGACAGGCACAAAATCTGCTTGCCGGAAGTTTCTCTATTCTTTCTTTTTATCGTTTTCTTCTTCTCCAGCATATCCAAATGCCACACAGACCAATAATAAATGGAATGCCATAGCAATAGATAATTTTGATAGTGGATAGATCCATAGGAGTCAGGCTGATATCTTTGTCGAGATAAGGGGCTCTGGAAGAAGATACCGGAAATTCATTATAGCATAGCCAACGGAATGAACCGGGAATCATATTGAAGTTGAATGAATAGATACCCGGTCTTGAGCTTTTTTGTAGTTCGGCATTGCTGAAACAGTCTGCATCACCCAACACAATGATCCGTTGTTTTTTATCTTTGCCTTTTATCTTGCGGGTTAACGCTATTGCCGTGGGATAGGCTCCTAGCTTTTCACCTTGAAGAGAGTCCAAAGAAAGGGAATCATTCACAAAATCTTTTGTTTGATACTCAATCCATGTTTGTTGAGCGTTGCTTTGTAATAAAACTATTGGATGGAATTTTGTTGTATCGACAACTTCCAGAGCAACAGCCGATGGCATGGTGACTGCGCTATGCGTCTGCCTGTCAACCATACGTTTGTAGAAGCCTCCTATACTGTCGGCGGCTATCTGGGTAGCTTTCGCGAGAACGAGGTCTCCGGGATTAACATCAGAAGGTTGTGCAATGATTCCCGGCAACAGTTTTAAACCAACTTTCCGGAGTAAAGGATTCATTACTTCCTGACGTCCGACGTCTCCCATAATCATCATATTACCTCCGCGTTCAAGAAAACGATCTATGATTTCTTGTTCTTTGGAACTCATGGAAGAACGCATTTCAGCGATAAGTAATATATTGATATTACTTGGTATATCATTCATATCCTTCAGATTCAGTTCCACCAAATCAAAACCTTGATTAATCATGGAATAACGAAAGCGTCCATGTGTGGCAAAAAGTGAGTAATCCTGATCTCCCTTTTTAGTGGTGGAACGTTCCTGATGTCCTGTGATGGCGCCTACCTTCACAGGAGTAACAAGCATTTTCTTCAATGCTGCGGAGATTTCTGTTTCAGAAGGGTGATATTCCATATCGTCGAACAAGCGAAGGCGGGCTTGTTCACCGGATCCACGCTCAACAACACGCACAAATCGGTAGTTTTCTTTTGCCAAGTCTATTTTTCTTTCAGTTCTTCGGCACTTTTCAGCTTTTGGGGATTGAAGTTCTTTTTCTTGGCAACTTCATAAGCTATCTCACGAATGTTCTTATTCGGATATTGGCGATAAAGGGCACTGTCTTTCGGTGTGGAGTAATAGTAAACATACTCCATCTTTATCTCCGGTTTGAAACGTGTGTACATTTTGAAGCGTGCCATATCCTCTTTTTGCTCTTTTGGAGAAGAGACATCAAATTCTTTATCGAAAATATTGACGTAAGTTGTGATTGTCATAGGTCCGGATAATTGCTTCATCACTTTCTGACTTTCTTCCGAAAGTGTACGTTGTTTGCTGCGGGTAGCATCATAAAAGCCCATCATTGCCGGACGGGAACTGACAAAGCCGATAACTATAATGGTACATACAGCTAAGGCATAGCGCATTGTTTTTGAAAGGAGTGAACGGTGTGTTTTTTTCATTGTTCAGTTTAATGACCGATAGCCAGAGGAATAATAAAATTACGGCAAGGAAATAGATAACGTCATCGCTACATATCAATCCTCCAACCATCTCACTGGCACGTCCTTTAATGGATAGCCAATAAGTAATTTCTCTAAAGAATATGGACTCCTGCCCAATTCCTCCCACATAATTGAGAAATGCTAATGCGGAAAGGGTGGCGACAGCTGCCACAACCTGGTAAGATGTGAGTGTGGTCATAAAGAGACCGATAGAACAATAGGTCAGTATCAACAGAAACATGGATAACAATCCCGCCAAGATAAGTGTAATATCGACATGCGGCACGGAGATAAACATTACGATTGTCGGTAGGGCAAGGATGATGACAAAGATCAGGGCGAATACCACCATTGATACAAACTTGCCGGTAATGATTTGGATACTATTTATCGGTGATGAATAAAGTAGTTTGATAGAGCCTGATGAATATTCACGACTCATCAAGTTCATGGTTAATAAAGGAATATACAGATAGATCGTTTCCTGAATTACTTCATATATTCCTTTGAGACCAAGGACAAAACCGGCTGTGACACTGAAAGTGATCGTGTTGCCCAATGCTTTTATTTTTACTATTTCCGTCAGGATATTCATAAAATCGAATCCTACCTGGCATGTAAATGCAATCAGTAGCAACCATGCGACCGGTGAGTAAAAAAGAGTACCGCTAGTTCGGTACGGGCTATTCTAAGTATAAGTTTTAAGTTCATCTTTTTCTCTTATTAATTTCTTCTGCGGAAAAACCAGATGCCAACTCCTATAAGTAAGAGGATAGCTGGTATAATGATTATGAAAATAGTTTTCATTGTACCAATATCTTTCACTCCGATCGAAAGTTTGTTATCGGTACAATGGGGGCGGCGTACGTCGATCGGAAATTCTCCTCCGGAAAGCCAGCGGAAGCTTTCGATAATCAGATTAAAGTTTCTGATCTATATCCTTCGCGTGAAAGAGTCAGTTCTGTGTTGCTTATGCAATCTGCATCACCAGAGATGATAATACGCTGCTCTTTATCTTTCAGTTGGCGTGAAAGGGCATAGGCTGTGATATAGGTTTGTTCTTTCTCTCCTGCCGAAGCATTACATTCTACTGGCAATTCCTGTAAATCTGTTTGTTCTTTTTCAATCCATACACCTTTGGCGTTTGTTTCAAGAATCGGAGTATATTGGAAGCCGTAATCGTTGTCGGAGGATGTAAGGGCTACACATCCGGGCATAGAGACGCGTAAATCATATTGGAGAAAATCTTCTTTGAATCCGAATGTAAGTTTTTCCGATTCTGGGTTGCTTTGGCTAGAATCAGATTAGGAGAGAAATCAACGGAAGATTGTGCCAGTTGGTATTCTTCCATTTTGATACCGAATTTGCTTAAAAAGGATTCATAACTTCTTGCCTGCCTGTATCGGTGAGAATAAATAAATTACCTCCACGAGCCAGGTAAGCCTCCAGTTGATTTTCTCCTTTTTCTGTAAGCGGGGTTCTCATTTCTGCAAGGACCACGATATTGATTAGGGAAGAAATGGTGTCTCCGTGAGAAATGTCGATCTCGCAGACATCAAAGCCTTGATTAATTAAGGCGGCTCTAGAATATTTCTCAATGGAGAAGTTGCTATAATCGCGGTCACCGGATTTGGACACCTCACGTTCACCGTCTCCTTTGATAAAGGCAACAGTGGGAGGAGTTGAAATCATCTTTTTGATGGCTGCTGTAATTTCCGCTTCGGATGGCGTTGCATCCATATCTTCAAAATCACGGATGAAGGTACGTTTTCCATCTTGCGTTTCCATAATGCGAACAAATGTATTTTGTTCTTCACGCAGGTCGATGATTTGGCGGATTTCTTCCGGAGATTTGAATAAATGAGGATTCAAGTTATAAATCATGGTCATATAATCACGCATCTCATCTACTGTTTTGCCTTGAAACTTAGGATTATTTGCAACGCCGTTGGGGGCGAAATCATAATAATAGACATATTTCACTTGCAGGTCCGGTTTAGCGAGACAATAAGGTTCGAAGATTGTTTCATTCGCTTTCTTCATGATAGGGAGGTAGCGATATGATTTGTTATCAAGTAGGTTAACATAATTGGTAATAGTTACCGGTCCTGTCAATTTAGCTAATACGTGTTGGCTATTTTCGGTAAGTGAGTTTAGTTTTGTGCGTGTTGTATCCCATACCTTGATCATTCCCGGACGTGAAGTGAAATAGCCAATTGCCATTGCTGCGACAAAAATCCCAGATAACTGATTGCTTGCCGGAAACGACTGATAGTTCGTCGGTCGGATGTAAGTTTGAAAGTGGTAAATGTCAGGAAAAGGGTTACTACGACCACGAAATAAATCACATCTTCACTCCGAATTACTCCATTCAGCATATCGATTGTTCTTCCGTTTATTGACAGCCAATAAGTCAGTTCGCGTATAAAATCGTATTCCTGGCCGATATTTCCTACAAAATTCAGTATGGCTAATACAATAAGTGTCCCAACTGCTGCTACTACTTGATAAGTCGTGAGTGAGGACATAAAAGAGCCCGATAGCGCAATAGGCGCATATTAATAAATAGAGTCCTAGAAGGGCGACTAGTACAGGAGCCCAATCAAAAGAAGGGATTACCAAACTGCCATAAATAGCACTGGCTATCGGGACAAGCATCAGACAGCAACCAAATCCGATGGCTGCAAGATATTTACCCAATACGATCTGACCACTGGTGACTGGGGATGAATATGCCAGTTTGATTGAACCCGATGCCGTTTCGCGACTGATGAGTCCCATTGTCAACAATGGAATATAGATGTATATGTTTGATACGACGGAGGACAAAAAAACGTAACTACCTAAGAAGCAGATACCGCTCAAAGAAACTTCTTTGCCTCCTGACAGATCATAGTCGGTCACTATATTCTCCATTAATGACGTAAAACTTGATGTCGTCAGGAATGAGAAAACAATCAATATGAACCATGCAATCGGCGAATAGAATAAAATGGCCAGATCGGTTCGGGCAATACGCATTATAATCTTTAAATCCGTCATGTTAGATATTATTTTTAAGTTTTCCCGATAGTTGTGCAAAGATTATGTCAAGAGAGCAGCGTTCCATCGTGATTTCTTTCAGCCGCCATCCGTTTTGTATGCTTAAGGCTACTACTCGTTCAGTTATGTTTTCATCGTCATCAAAGCGTATCCGGAATGTACCGGGATAGAGTTCTTCTATATTCAACACATGTTCTATCTTTGCTAGTTCTTCTATAGAAGGGGAAGGGCAAATGTAACGGTGAAACTACTTGGAACCACATAGTTGTCAAAGTCTTTCATGCTACCTGAAAATACGACTTTACCATGTTCAATCATACGAATATCATTGCAGGTAGCTTGCACTTCCGACAGGATATGAGTGGAGAGTAGGACAGAATGATCTTCAGCAATTTCTTTAATCAGATTGCGTATTTCGACAAGTTGGTTAGGATCAAGCCCGTTTGTAGGTTCATCAAGTACTACGAATGGAGGATTATGTACAATAGCCTGTGCAATTCCTACTCTTTGTTGATATCCGCCTGAAAGATTTTTTATCAGCCGTTTGCTAAAATGGGCAATAGCGCAACGTTCTTTGGCTATTTCTACGGCTTCACGAACTTTTGATTTCTCTATTCTCCGCAATGTGGCACAGTGTATGAGATATTCGTCGACAGTCAAGTCTGGATGGAGAGGTGGCTTTTGAGGTAAGAAACCAATATGTTTTTTGGCTTCAACCGGATTTTTTCGTAGATCGATGCCATTGATAAATACATCCCCTTCCGTTTGATTTAAAACTCCACAGATGATATTCATAGTGGTGGATTTACCTGCTCCATTAGACCCTAACAGACCTAATATTCCTGTTTTTTCAATAGAAAAATTGATATCGCGAATGGCCCAATCGACACTATAACGATGGGATAAATGCTTGACTTCGACAATAGGAGTACTCATACTTTTTATTTTAAATGATTAATAGATTTCTTATTCATATTACCATGCAACCCCTCTTGAAATATCCATCCGGTTCGATTTGATTTTTCTGAATTTCCAGGAGAAATTTATGGTAAAATACCGCCCGAAGTTCTCTCTGTCAATATAACTGGTATGGTTATCTTTCATTTGGATAATACGGTTATGATATGAATTTAATAAGTCAAATGCTGTAATGCTTACTTCTGCCTGTCGGTTGAATACTTTCGCTCCAGCATAAATATTTAAGATATTTTCTTTATCAATTTGATGATAGGTTTTGTTGTTCTGATGTTGATAGGTATATGATACCTTTGTAAAGAAGTACTTCAACATGGGAGTGCACGTCATGTCTACCGTTAAACGATTTGTTAATATCCGGTTCGATTGGTCATTCACTTTATTGGAGTCTTGTCGATAGTGGATGCTCCAATAGGCTGATGCACGTAATCGAGGAATCAGATTGGTAGCGAATCTGGTTCCTATCCTTGTTGTGCTTATTTTCGTTATATCCCGTATATTATCATAGTAGTAAGGCAAATGTTCATACTTATTGTTAATATTAACATCTAAATTGGATTTGATTTTTACGATGGGATACATCCAGGAAATATCCCAATCTATATTCCATGCTCCATTTAGATTGTCGTAACTGCTGAGCGTACTATTTGCAATAGCCGTATAGTTAAAATCAGGCAAGTAAGTTGCTTTGTTAAAATAAGTGCTCCTATTGGAGATGCTGTTTTTATGAAAGCTAGAGTTAATTCCGAATTTATCAAATGTCCGTAGTCATTAAAGCGATACTGTTCTTTCCACCAAATTTTATGTATGGTACTGGCTTTCAGATTTGGATTTCCACTGCTGATAAAGTAAGGATTAGAGTTGTTGACTTCTGAACGTAGTTGTGCTATATTGGGGAGGTGACTATTTATGGTATATTTGATTGTGTGCTCTGCTTTTTTCACTAAATCTTCCTCCTAAAGAAATTTGTACTTCTCCTTTTAATGCGTTAAATGATTTTTCAAATTTTGTTTGTGCCGTTTCTTTTCTATCCTTAATAATGGAATGTTTCCACCCTGCTGAAATATCAATGTTGAAGATTCCCAAATCGGGTAGAATAACGGTCGTTTCAGGGGTATGTTCTATCAGGGAATTTCGGTAATTATATGTATTTGTAGGGTCTGTTTCTCCTGTTATTTTGTTCCATGCAAGCTGATTGATATGGCGATTGTCCGATACAAAATTGTATATTAATTCGATGAATGAATATTTATCTTTTGATAACATGCGCTTTAATCCTGTTTTGGCTTCCCATTTATTTCCTCTTCCATTTGTTGGAATGGCTATGATCTCTTGTAGACTTCCACTAGCCTCATTTTGTGTTTTGTTTTCCCGGTTTTCTTCTCCGTTGGACGAGCTATTCGAATAGTTCGCGTTGACGGAATAGTTCCAGTCTCCGAAGAATTTATTCCAACTAACTGCTCCTTGCATCTCTTGAGATTTACCATTGCCATTTTGTTGTAAAATGCCGGTAGATTGGATCTCATCTATGCTATTTGTTATTTGTTGCAATGTATGTTGTTTTGAATGATTAGTCGATAATGTATAATCAATAATCAGATTGCCCCATTTCTTATCATTCATACTGAATCCAGTACTCATAGTATGTTTATTATACTGATTTGTGTTCTGATATTGGTTTAGATAGCTCTTTTGCCAGAAGGCATCTGTAGCGAAGTATTCTTGTTCAGTTCGGGTATTTGCTTCTGTTGCGCTTCGTGCAAACTGATAGCTGCCTTTTATTTCTTTATAAAATCCTGTCTCTTTTTCCCAACGACGGGACAGATTGATGCCTCCAAAGCTATTTTCACTGTAAGTTTGCGATGGGTTCTTGGTACTGAGGAACATTTGCGGTTGATTGGTTGTTCTATTTAAATTGTTGTGCATGGTATTGATCGCTACCAACATTTTCTCTGAGAAGAAGTTAAATGTACCTCCTATGCCATAGCGTACATCATGGTCTGCAAGTTGTTTTTTTTCCATATTTCCTCCGATACTTGCTATTAGATTCCCTTCCTTCGAGTTTACTAATTTGCTTTTTGTCTCAATATTCAGAACTCTGCGTTTCTTACCTTTTCTGTTTTTACGTGTTTGCTCTTTATGCTCATCTTCATCATAAGCGGATATATATACAACATCATTGGCAGGAAGGTGATTCAATGCATTCATTGGATTCTCTCCAAAAATCTTTTTGCCGTCAACGTATGTCTTTTCTACATCTTTTCCAGCAACTTTTACACTCTTTTCCGAAACTTCTACTCCCGGCATTTGTTCCAGAATATTTCGTGCCACATCATCTTCCAATATGTTGATTCCTTGTGGATTAAAACGGATAGTATCGCCTCGATATACCATAGCGGGAATTTTGCCTTTTATTGTTACGGCCTGTAATTGTATAACGCGGTCGGTCAGATAAAAGTCTTTTTGTGTAGTTTGTCCCTCGTGTACATAAAGTGTATCGGAATCTGCGATGAATCCGTCGGCCCACACGATGGCTCGTGCGATACCGACGGGAACTTTATTCCAAAAAAAAAAACTGAACTTTTATAATCTTCTTTCAATGTATCTTTACCACATATCAGATTTGCCTTGACTGCATCAAGACTTACTTGCATAATACTTGTGCGCAGCTTTACTTTTCCATATTTAGTAACCTTTTGTTGTATAGTAGTGGAATCTGGTGGAGTTATCTTTTGAGCATACAGTATGTGTATATTACAGAGAGAGAGTAATATACATGAAATATAGATTATAGAAGTTACATTTTTCATCGAAGGCTACATTTAAAAATTAGATTTTGTAAATGGAAATAAGTTTTCAGATGTATAATCTAACTGTTGAGCATCAGAACGCATCTGTACTCTAATGACACCTGTATTTGCTTTAATTGTAACTTCCATAGGTATACCTATATAAGAAAAAGCTAATATAAGATTCATATTTTGCCGGACATCGGCCTATATTCGCGTATGCTTCCGTCATTTGTAGTACCTTCGTAGTTCGATTTCACTTTACCAAACCGATAAGCAAAATTTATGGTGAAAAACCGTCCATAATAATTTGTCCACGTGTTTTGAATGTAGTTGGAATACATTTGGCTGTTGAAAGTCCGATGACTATTTAGTAGATCATATGCGGCAATACTAATGTCTCCTTTGCGATTTAACACTTTACAGCCTACATTCAAGTTTAGGTGTGATTGCGATTAATCTCTTTATTGATTCCATAATCACGGCTGAAAATGAAATTATAATGACTACTTAGATAGAAGTATTTACATATTTGGCTTATATCTAACATTGCTCCTGCCGTCTGATAGAATGTTTTACCTGTATAATTTTCAGTATTGATGCTATGTACATAATGGGTATTGGCACTGATTGTTACTTTTAATCTTTTAGTTAGGCTGCAAAGTAGGAAATGTTCGAGCGATGGATCATAGGTACGTGTTGTTGTCTTATTTTCTCCTATATAATATGGGTTATGTTCGTAGTTGAATCCGGTAGATAAGGTATATTTGGATTTTATGCTACGTATAGGCGCCTGCCATATCAATTTGCCTTTTCTGTCCCAATATCCTTCTACGTTTTCAAAACTAATTAGAGAACTGTGTGCAGGTGCTGTATATTGCAATTCCGGTAGATAAGTTTCGGCATTGTAATAGGTTGTCTTTGCAACAGGAGAGTGTTGGCGGATAGAGGCATTGATAATAACACCTATGGTGTGGTTATGTTTTCCTAACATACGATTGCAATTGAAGAGGAACGAATGTAGATATGATTGTTTTAAGTTGGGATTTCCACTGCGCAGCATGTAAGGATTGCTGTTATCTATTTGTGGGCGTAACTGCACTATGTTTGGTGCAAAATTATGCAGTCTGTAAGCGGCACTCCATGACTTTGTTATATCTGTATGCACAAAAGATATTGCTACTGTTGGAGAGATGAATGTTTTACGGTAGTTGTCCATTTCTTTTTCTTTCCGCTTAAGTGTACTTTCCTTCAGTCCGGCTGAAATGTCACAACTTGTTTTTGCAAAAGTAAAAAAGTGAAATGAAACTTCCTGTTTTTGTGTCAGGTTATTTATTTTATAACTATATGTATTGGCTTCGTCTGTTTGTGGATTTGTGGGGCTCACATATTCCAAGCGAATTGGTGTTTCCATCCGTTTTCGTATTTAACGGAATAGTCAAAAGATATTTGGGTGTCATTTTCTGGATTCAGTATATATTAATTGCGCATTGCCGTTCCACTCCGTATTGCGGAGTTTTGATGGAATAGTCAGATAAGTTTGTGTTGTCGAACTTTCTAATGTGTCTATCCGTAATGAATGATTTTGCCTTTATTTATATCTACTGAACTTTCTAATGTATATCCGATTCTGTCGGTAATACTGTTGACATAACTGACATCTTCCTTCACATGAAAATTCTTGTTTAGATTATCGTAATGCATCAGGCTTTTCGATGTTTGAAGATTATTTTATTCATTATAGATGTAAAGCGATTGCCAATCTTTGTTGTTGTTATATGTTATAAGCTGGTTCCAACGGAATTCTCCCCATTTGTCATTTGAATTGGAGAAAGAAAATTCGGAATAGTGATTTTGTTTTCTGTCACTGTTGCTATTTTGTTCTTCATAAAGGCGCTGCTGATAATTGTTGCTAGGAAAATAATGTTGTTCGGATCGTGTATTTGTATTATCGCGATTATATCCGAAAGTGTAAAATGCTCTAAATGTACCGTATGTTCCATTTTCTGTGTCCCATGAGCGTTCCGTAGCCAGATCTGCATAAGTCGTTTCGTTGTAAGTACTACCAGGATCGGAAATGGAAAGAACATTTTGATATTATTTGATTTTCGGTTGATATTATTGTGAAATACATTACTTGTGAGTAGAAATTTCTCGGAGAAAAAGTTAGTGGTGAGTCCGAGCCCTTTACGGAACTTTCCTCTGTCGTTCTTTGAGTCCATGTTGCTGCCTGTACTAGCCAATAGGTGTGCCTTCCATGAGCTGATGAGTTTGCTTTTGGTTTCTATGTTGAGCACTCTGGTGAGATCCCCTCTGTACATTAGTTTTTTTGTTTTCGTATTTTCATATTCATCATAAGCCTTGATTTTTAATACATCTGTTGCAGAAAGATTCTTTAGTGCTGCCATTGGGTCACTTCCGAATATTAGTCTGCCGTCTATATAAGTTTTGGTTACTTGTTTTCCCATGATTTTGACGGAATGGTCGTCAGTCTCTGTTCCGGGAAGTTGCTCGACTATATTCATAGCGACATCCCCTTCTTGTACGTTGACTGCCTTCGGGTTGAATATTAGCGTGTCGCCATTTTGGGTCACAATGGGGATTCTGCCCTTGATGGTGACTTCCTCCAGTTGGATGGATTCATCCAAAATTTCTATGTAAAGATTAGAATTCTTTCCAGCTATTATATTTAATTCTTTTTCAACTTTCCGACACCCTATTGCAGTGATAATGAGTTTTGCTTTTCCTGTTTTTATGGGTTTGAAACGGAATACTCCATTTATGCTTGTTGTTTTCAGTGTGTCTTTTGCATAGATCAAAAGATATTGGCACCGTCTAATGAACCATTAGATCCATTTTCTTGTTTGTGTATAATAAATCCCGATAGCTCATTTGTTTTATCTTGAGCATTTATCGGTAAAGTAATGTATAACAATAAAAAAATAGAAATAAATCTTTTCATATTGCTGTTTTATAAAAAGTTTAGTGATAGTATGTGATTCTTGTTATTTCTGTAGGGTTTGTGTATCTTCTACTAAAAAGAAATTAACAACTTCATGCCCTCCAATTTTTGGGCTTGTGTTACATATCCTATATAGCTTGCTACGAGTATTTTTTGACTCGCATTAGAAACTCTTAGACTATATTGGCCATCAATGTCAGTAACTGTCCCATTAGAAGTCCCCAATTCGACAACATTAGCTCCAATTATTGGTTCTCTTGTTCCAGCATCATACACAATTCCTTTTATTAATTTTCCAAATATTCCTTTTGATGAGATACCAAACTGATCTTTATTGTTTTCTAGAATTTGTTCGCTATTTTTTTCATCTTTGACTTTTTGTTGTTGGAGAAGAATTTGAATTCTGTGCAAATGTGCACGTCATTGTAGTAAATATGAATACAATGAATAAAATAATCTGCTTCATAATATAATTTTTTTAATTGTTATACATTTTACTATCACTAAACTTTTTATAAACATACACGTTGAATGGTGAGGAAAGGCTAAATTACCCTGTCAATCATCGCTATCAAATAATCGCATTTTCCACGTTCAATATCATTACTAGCCAAAGAACGAGCTTGTATCAAATAGCGACGTGCACTTTTCAACTTATCATAGCAAATGGCTTCGATATCTGTACCGGAGTAAAAATTAACAGAAGTCATAGGTTCCATACCAGATTGTTTTTCTGTTGCAGATATAGGGGCTAAAGTTGTCAGCAATCCTAATGCTTGTAACTTATGATTAGTTTGCTCGTTGAGAGCAATAGAAGTAATTTTTGTTGATACAGCCTTATCAATAGCCTTTAATGTAGGACACATTCCTTTTAAAGAACTGATATATACAGACAGTTGTGCAATCATTGGAGCACTTAAAGGTTTCCCATTTAAAGTTTCTTTGAATAATTGTTTCTCTATATCATTCAAATATGCTTCCTGGGTATATGGTTTAGTTGATTTCTCTACGCTCAATCCCATGCGCATCAAACGAAACATTAATGACATCATTGGATACCCGTTATTGTAAATCCATGTTGACATATCAGGATTGACACCACCTAAACGCAAAAAATCCTTATTAGAGTCTAGCCAACTTAAATCATAGAAGGTACTGAATATCTTTTGTAAGACTTTCTTTTGCATATCTGCCGATACCGGTTGATATGAAGGTACATTGCTTTTTCGTTAGCTTCATTGATATAAATACCTCCGATATAAGAAGATACAGGTGACAATGTTTTATTGATTAATTCAATAATCACAAAATCAGGAAATAACTCCCGGTAATCATTGGGAATATTATTGTCGTGAAACCAGGCAGGACTATTTTTAACTACATACTTCACATGAGCGATTTGTGCATTTAAAGAGGCTATCGGATCATTACCTAAATCATAGTTTTGGCAACGCGGGTCTGTAGCATAAGCTGGTGAACGCTTTCCATAGAAATAGCGTGGATCTCCATCGTGTTCCATAGCCCATTTCTTCAACATGTCTGATTCATTTTCACTGGTGGCGGCATACAGATATTTGAGCGTAAATGCATCACATACACCCGGTTTGTCGACAATCAATACCACTCCTTTTTCTTTATCACCGGGCTGTGCCAGATAATTGTATAATACGTTGTCCATGACTGAAGCTGTGATACCATATTTTTGAGTAAACTCGGGTGAACGCAGTTCTTCAGGGGAATATGCTGCAGAACCAGCCAAATTAGTTGCCAATCCCAAACTAATCCCAAATGCTTTTAGCATACGTGCTGTTAGATTCTCACAGATCACCTCATCGGCAATGTAATAAGTCCGGAAGCGCGGATCAATCTCTGCCATTTGGTATACTCCATTGCGACGTACGCTGACGGCAAGGTCGCGTGGTACTCCTATCTTGGTACTTAAGATTTCTCCAGTGCGTAAGTCAGTGACATTGTACGCGGTAACTTCCGAGTTGTTGTTATTCAGGAAAGCAATCGTATTTATCATTGGGTTATTAGCACGGAAAGTTGAACCTTTCTCATACGGTTTTATTATGATTGGTTTTCCTATTCCTAAATCTTCAAATATTATATTCCATTCATCTGCACTTTTTGGATGGCTTTTACCCAGCTATCTTGAATCAGAGTGTCGATGTAGAAGACAACAGGTTGTTGCGTCGTTATATTACGCCGTGTAACATAATATCCTTTCTTGAAACGTTTTTCATTACGATAGTCCGTGTATGAGATATAACCTGTTCCTACACGTGGGTTGGCTTCGCGGGTGTTCATTTTTTCTTTCGACAGTAGGGCTAGTGTCGTTTGTACCGACATGGTTAATTCCGGTTGTTCTTTGGAGACGAATCCCATGATGCTGATGCTCAACTTTGCAGTACAGTTTTGAGTGATACTGATACAATTGTCGAATGCATCTGCAGAGTCCACAAAAGATGTTTTACTTTGAGGGAAGCGCTTGCAATTGTGAGCATACCTCCATAACTGCGTCCGCTAAGATTGAGTACATCTTTATTGGAACAAGAGAAATAGGAAGTGGCATTAAATACAACAGCCGTTGAATCGCTGGTGTATCCTTCAATTGGAAATGCTTTGTAAATAGCATTACTACGAGATAATGCAAAAGCCGCTTCTTGATTATCGTCCTGTTCGTTGAGGCGAACATTGTATTTCGGATCTCGGAATAATATTAATGAATCGGTTTTATCAATAATCAGATACCTGCTTTGAGCAGCTTTTGTGCCCGCCAGCGAAATGTCACTTGCAGTAGTGATGGCAGAGTTTACTAAAAAATCCCGTCCCATTAATTCAATCGGTAGTTCCAGATAAATCTTATCCTCGTACTGATGAACTGTGATTGTCCCTTTATTGACTGTATGTTTCTTCTTATCTTTGAAAAGCTTGTCGTAGACACTCTTTTTTTCTTTTGAACACTGTCAGTCTGTTGTTCGGTTTTTGCTTTTCCTTTTTTCTTTTGGAGCGGGCATTGGCTTCATTTGTTGATCCGATAATCAACAAAATTGGCATCAACCATAAAAATAGTATTTTCATCTTTTGTCCCTCCCTTATTTTAAGTTGATGTCGAGCATCTTTAATAATAATTCATAGTGAGCTTTCGTCTTCCTGATGCACTGGCTGCCTTTTGTTTCATCAGTTGTTTGGCTTTAGCTATATATGCGTATACATCTGCTTGTGTAACTTTAGCCGTCATAGAAAAACGATTCAACGGTCTCCATTCAAAACCTGCTACAGGGTTGTGTATAACATCCTCTTTGATAGCATGTCCTTGGCAACAAGTATATCCGAACTGGCGGTGATTGATGTCAAGTGGTTTTTCTCCGGCCAATGCTTTCCCAGCTCCTTTGATTGTGAAACCGGCAGTTTGCATCATCATGTATATATATTGTTTCTGGAGATTCATTTGGGATTCTATTAATGTACATCCGGAAATGGTCGGTTTCCATACAAAATTGTATATCATGTTGAAAGCCTCGGCAGCAGTAAATGAATCTTTTTCTAATCCTTCGTATTGTGATACCTGAAAAGGTACAGGCAGTATATATCTCAACATGAAGTTTTGAATAGTTTGTTTAGGGGGAACCGGAAATTGGGAATTTAGTTAACAAGTTTTTGTTGTCAAGCCAATTCAGATCGTTATAAATCTCGAATAGGTAATTCAGGGCTTCTTTTTTGTTGTGCCTTTGGGATCTGTGCAAAACGTGGCATTGTGTCCCCTTCTTTAACTTCGTTGACAAAATAGCCGCCTACATTGCCTGCTACATGGGTAACGTACATTGCAAGTTGTTCTACGATACCAATAAATAAATCTTCACGGTATTCGTATGTATCGTCACCTTCGGAAATCCAACTTTCCAGATTATTCATGATATACTTAAGGTTCTTGATGCCATATCGAGTTGCTTTCATAGAGTTGTCACCAATATCTTCCGTTTGTGAACGGGGATCAACAACTCCATATACTTGTTGTTTTCCATATCGGTACACTGGATTCTCTTTAATGGCATCACTGATCCATTTGCCTGTTATAATTGCTTCTTCCTCTGCAGAATTAACATTGAATACTGGAGTATACGTCCATTTAATGAGGTATTTGTCGTATTCACCAAAGCGGGGAGGAGTCAATTTAACGCCCGTTCTTTATCGCCAGGTTGTGCTACATAGTTGAAGCGTGCATAGTCCATGATGGAAGGAGTGGTACCATACTTCTGTGTGAATTCCGGTGAACGTAAAGAATCTACCGGGAAGGTGGAAGAAGCTCCCATGTTATGCATAAACCCTAAACAGTGCCCGATTTCATGTGAAAGTACATAGCGCAACGCATCTCCAACCATTTCATCCGGAATATTGACTGTGCGTACATCTTTATCGGCTTGTGCTGTTTGCACGAACAACCAGTTGCTGATAAGTTTGATGACATTGTGATATAGATATACGGAGGCATTCAGGATTTCTCCGCTTCGCGGGTCTACCCATGATGGTCCCATTGCATTTTCAATGCTTGATGGAGCATAGCGGACACATGAATATTTGATATTGTCGGGATCGAATTCCGGATCATCTGTCGGGAAATCTTTGGCTGCTACAACATCTTTGAATCCAATCTGTTCAAATAATTCATTCCATTGGGTGACTCCTTCCCGCAGATATGGTTTCCATTTCTCTGGGAAAGTATTATCGATGTAGAAGACAATCTGTTTAGTGGGTTTCACTTTCTCTCCACGTAAGTAGGCGGCGGTGTCGGACGGTTGTATATCCCATCGATTGGCATAGTAAACGGGTACGGTCGTTTTAGCTCCTTCGCCTAGTTGTTCGCGTCCGGTAAAAATACACCGATCCGGTAATCTGCCATACGTGGACGATAAGGCTTTTCTTTTAACAGCATGATGGAACGTGTCATTTCTGCGGTGAATGGACGGTCTTTTTATGAGTGATGTTCCTTGTGAATTGCTGACAGAGAATGTATATGACAGACAGCTTTTAATAGAAACATTATCTTTGAAAGCCTTGATTTGTGAAATGTACGAGCAGTCGGATTGATAATTCTCTGTACGATTGTACATTCCATAAATAGAATTTTTGTCGAAGGGACTCATCTTTTTTATTGTCGCCCAGGAAGACGCTGCTCATATCAAAAACGATAGCAGTAGAGTCATTATTGTATGCTTGAATCTTTTGGTTGCTTAAAATTGCTCCCAGTGTACTTTTGCGTAAAGCCTCATCAATTTGTGTGTTACCAGTAATATAGTCAGTGTTTACCTGACGTAACTGTACATGTGTTTTATTGCGTGTGAATACTACGTGAAGAAGATCGGTCGGCTTGGAACCAACTACTGCATTACCATTATCAGAGATACTGGTAACGGTGGAACCAATAAGCATATCTTTATTAATTAAATCCACAGGAAGTTCAAAATATACTTTTCCATCCAGCAGATGGAGAGTAATCAGTCCTTTGGCTATTTCATGCTTTTTTCTTGAATAGTTTGTCATATTCACTTTCTTTTTTAGCCGGAGTTATCTGTTCTGTTTTAGCTTTCTTTTTTCCAGAAAAACGGGAATCTACGTTGTGCGTCAATGGTGGTAGACGAAGCTACCACCATTGCTGCAAGTAAGAGGATTTTTTTCTCATATCAGTTCTTTAATGTATTTTTTATGAAATTAGATTAATATCCGGTTGTTGTTACATCTAGGATTTTACCAAAACCATCATAGATTAGGCTTTAGAAATATCCAAGGTTCCTGCACCGGCCTGTTTCATCGGAACAATTGAGACTTTTCCGTTAAATTCTGCGGATTGGGTCACAATAATGAGGGCTTTGTTATTCCATGCATTTGGGGCAATAGTTGGTGGATTACCAGTCATTACATTAATTTGATTGGTATATTGCCCTTGTTGATATAACTTTGCCTTTGTAATTTTTCTCCGTTACTGGGGGTAAACTGTGAGGTGGTGGAGACAGATACTTCATTTCCCATACCGTAAAGTAAATGAGTATATAGCTGCATCTGTTACTACATATAATACATTATTTGTATGTCCGAAGAAAATAGATACAGCTTTGTCTAATAAGTTTTTGCCTGCCGCTGGAATAATATATTTGTTTTTTGCAGCTGCTGGTTGTTCTGGTGAGGTAACTACCCATCCATCCCAATTATCAGGATCTTCATAGTAGCCTTCTTCTGCTTTATATTGGCTTAAAGTGTAAATAGCATAATTTCCACTATTATCGTCTTTAAGTAAGAAAGTGGCCAATGAGCCATCTTGAGAACTTGTTGCGGCAATAGCTGTTTGACTCCCCATGTCATTAGGATCGAAATCCGGATTTGAGATATACGGAGTACATGTGTTATAACTCGTGCCATTTAAGGAATAAAAAGGCACCTTTGGGTTTATCTAACCATACTAAATGATTGTCACCAATACTAAATGAAGAATTTGCTGCATATACATTGTTATTGATTTCAAATCCATTAAAAAACAGAATTAGGCATAGAGAATTTGTTACCTGCTACGTTTAAGAATGAATATAGTCCATTATTTGTATAAGCGATGAAAAGTTGTGAAGAACGAATATAAGATTTTACTTGAAATCGGTGGGGCAATATAAAAATATTTTTTCATCTTCCCATGTCCCGTTTATTGAATAGTCCTCACAGTTGAAACGAATGCTTTTTCCTGTGGAAGAAATAGCCCAAATCTGATTTAAGTGAGAACTACCAAGTATTGCTGTGTACCCCATCACCTCATAGGTTAATGAAGTCAATAATTCATCATATGCTGCTCCATTAGCAGTTTCTAGTATGTGACGAAATATTCTTTCTTCTTTTGTATATTGATTTGTTATTTGAGAATTGTTAATCAAAAGTAAAATCTGTTGTTGTTCCGTTTTCACTATCTGCGATTAACAATCCGTCTAGAAAGCTACTTTGTACATATAATTCCCAAGAATAAATATATTGTAAGTTATCATTTGCTACATCTGTTACAGTCAATTTTAACGTATAGGCTCCATTTGATATAGGACGATTTATAATACCATGAAAGTCTTTTCTGTACCAATAATTTCATAAACAGGATTGCTAGTTGAGGGTTCCTCGGTTACAGCCCATTCATAGCGCAAATTAGAACCATCAAAACCATCTTGGGTATGCTGATGGTACAATATCGACAGGAGATTGATAACCTACGTATATTGAATTTTTCTTGATTCTTATCGTTTATACTAATTTGTACTTCTGGAATAAGGTTTGTTACAAATGAACTTTTATCCTCATAACAAGAAGTAAACCAGAGAATATTAGGCAGCAGTAATATTATTAATTGAGTTATATTATTTTTCTTCATAATTTTATAGAATTATATAAATTAATATGTTCTGGCTTCTATAATTTGTCCTTTCAAATTACCTTCGTTATGAACTAGGGGGCATCGGGATGTTCTTTCTGATACTTTTTTAGATAATCCGCTAATTTTGCAGCATAAGCTTCATATGATTTGTCGGTTACGAATAATCTATAATTGGCGAGATATTTATATGTAAAATATGTTGGTCTCTCTGTGGTTGGTCAGGATGCGCAGTCATATCGTCCCAATCATCCCAGTCTAAAGCTGTTACAATTGTTTTTAAAGCATTGGAACTATAAGCCGTTGTAGAATAAGAAGTTGGAGTTAGAGATGACTTTATTAGTGAATTATATGTCATCCATACATATCGTTCAGTTGCCGGAGGGGCAATGATATTGTTGTTCCAACTTACTGACATTTCCGACCAAAACAAAAGGCAATTCATATTCACCATATTCATCAAAGATTCTCAAGAAAAGAATAATTCCCCTTTAAATATGTCGGTTTTCTGCATCGTACTCATTCGTAGAATTGAATCTGACAGCATTATATTGACTGTCAAAATATGGTATTTCTTCCCTTGCCGCAACTAATGAGGCATAAAAGAGAAACAACTTATCGCTAAGACTGATTTTATAATTATTTTTTCATATTAATATTGTTTATTGTACACGACCGGATTGTATTTCGAAGGTAGGATAAGGCAATAAATATTGCGTATCTGTCATCTCTTCACTATAATTAGGAATGGATTTACACCCTGTTCGCTTATAGTAATAGAACATGACACCTTCGGAAATGAATTCTTTGTGATATTCTTTTGTATTTCTTTTTATGATTTGATCTGCATTTAGATTTTCAAGAGGGGGGTGCTGATACCTCTGTTTTCGCGAATCTTATTTAGCCTTTGTAATGCCATGTCAAGATTTGGGGTTGCACTTGTTGCATAGCATTCTGCAGCAATATAGAATATTTCAGGCAAGCGTATTAGAGACAAGCGGTTCTTATTGAATTCGTCTAAACTTGCTTGATGAATTTTCATAGGGACATATCCTCTGGAATCACTTTGGGTTTGATCTAACATTCGTGTGACACGAACATCTGAATTTATGCCTTCATATATATTTTCAACATCTGTTGGAGATATATACATAGCTGTATAGTCTGTGTTGACGAAGTTGGGTATTATATATGAGGTAATTTTGGACGTAACGTCTGAAACATTTAGGCTAAATAAAGCTTCGGATGCTAGAGAACAGTTAGATTGAGAAATTTCTGGTAACAGGTAGGAGTAAGTGTACATATCGTCCATAACAATTCCATTATCACCGATAGCTGTGATTATCTCTTCAGTAGCATTTAAAGCTTTGTCTATGCTTTCTTTACTGCCTTCCCATAAATATACACGTGCTTCCAATGCTTTGACTGCATAATAATTGAGTCGTAAAGTTCTATCTTTGAAGAAACCATCTGCATCTATACTTGTGTAATAAGAAGCCGGATGTTTTTTGTGATCAGGTCGTATTCCTTTAATAATTTTTCTGCGGCTTCCAAATCGTTGATAATCATTTGAAGTGTCTCCTTTCCTGTGCGTTGAGGAGTTGGGATCGATGATAAAGTTGTTACATATGGAATCGTTTTTTAAATTTAGTTCTGCGGAACGGTTTTCCAATCACCATATCCATATAGGCGCAACAGATCAAAAAATGCATATATGCACGAATGGCAAGAAGTTCTCCTTGATAACATGATAATAGACTTCGTTCAGACTTGACTCCTGTCCTTCCATATTAGTTAATGCTTCATTGGCATTGGCTATTACAGAATATGCTTTAGCCCAGATATTTTCGATGTCCGAGAATATTTGTGTGTGGTCGTAATTGAATTTTCATATTCTTGCATTTCTCTACTATTACTTGAATTGGAAGTCACAGGATTAAATTGATGACCTAATATTTCAATTGCATACCAGGATAATTCTTTACCATAAAAGGGCATTGTCTGTCATGCTAATATAACAACCTATTAAAGATTGTTGGAATCCGGCTAGAGTGCTATAATGATCTTTTTCTCGAATTTCAGACCCTGAAGTAACATCGAACCAGTCGCTGCAAGAGGATAATGTTACTACGGACGTTAATAGGATTAATATGTATTTTTTCATCTTTATAAAATTTAGAGAGTGGCTGTTAATGAGAACGACATATTTCTTGCGAAAGGATAAGTTAAACCTCGTTCTATTTTTATAGAAGAGAACGTTGCAATATCATTTAAATAGAATGATAAACGCAGGCGTTGCATACTTAATTTCCTATAAATGGAACTGGGAAACTCATAATATGCACTGATGGAAGAGAGTGATAATTCACGCCGATCCTGTACAAAGCGAGTGGTAGCACGTGTGGTGGTTTCAGAATTAAATTTCTTGTATGGTGTTACTTGTCCGGGAGTAGTCCAACGACCAATTAGCAATCGGCGATCCACATTGTAAGCAATATTTGCATTTTCCACCCGACTGACGAGGGTTGAATTATACATTTGACAGCCAGCAAGATAACTTATAGTAGCGCTTAATCCGATACCTTTATACTCGGCTGTGAAACCGCCTGTACCACGATACTTAGGATCGGAGTTACCAGCAGCGACCATATCATTGGCTGAATAAGTATAAGTGTAGGTACCATCTTTTTTAATGTATATTTCTTGTCCGGTTTGCGGATCAATACCGGCTGAAGGGACTGCCCATATTGTTTTCATAGATAATCCGTCTTGATACATTAATACAGGTGCAGAGGTATTATTATCTTCTGCTTGTTTCATCATTTTTTCATTGTAAGCCCGCATACTCTCTGACAAACGAATTATTTTATTTCGGTTATAGGCAAATGTTCCATACACATTTACAAAACCTTCTTTTCCTTGCCATATTGTATAATTAGCTTTAGCTTCAACTCCAGAATTACGTACCAATCCTAAATTATCTTTTACTATTGCGAATCCTGTAGAAGTTGGGATTGTTACATCGGTTAACATATTTTTGGTATCTGTTGAGTAATAGTCAACAGAAAGGGATAATCCGGCAACTCTCATATCAATTCCTATATTATGATCCTTTTTCTGTTCCCATTTTAATTTGGAGTTAGGCATGGAAGCTAAATAAGCTCCTGTAAATTTGCCAGCTTAAGCCTCCATATACGACACCTGTGTAATAATTATATGTAGCAATTGCTGCGTTGGTATCAAAGTTTTGATTTCCAGTCAAACCAATCGAGGCCCGAAGTTTTAACTGTTTAATCCATCCAACACCTTTCAAGATGGCTTCATTGTGTAGATTCCATCCAATACCAAAAGACCAGCTATTAGCCCAACGGTTATCTGAACCGTATAAGGAAGATGCGCTTTCCCGCACAGTTGCATCGGCTAAATAACGATTGTCATAATCATACGAAGCGGCTAATAGGAAGCTGGCTTCACGGTTAATTGTGGAATAACCAGTAGGGGTACTGTTTTCTGCATATTGTTTTGCGAATGAAATATCTGCCTTCTGATTATTGGGGAAACCTTCTGCCGTGTGTCGATATGCTGATGATTTTTCTCCGGAGATAAAGGCACCGGCATTTCCAAAGATAGTATGTTTACCAAATTGATTATTATAGTTTATATTCAAGTCTCGGAAATAGAACTGGATTTACCATTTTCTATAATATACTTACCACGCTTAAGCATATCAACATTTGCAAAATGGAATGTGAGGCGGGATAGAAATCATCCATATCATTTTTCGTTTTTCAGAGACTCCTATACGTGCTGTTGCTTTCCAATTTTTTATCAACTTGCCATTCTGCATAAAAATTATTGGTGAATTGTAAATAACTGGAAGTAAAGTTGGTTCCGATAATAGAATTATACATAGGGTTAGCTACTTTTGGTTGATGTTGAGCCAATTTGTTCTACCCATTGAACTATATTCCCATTTTCATCAGTTGCTTGCCAATATGGATTCATTCTGGAATATTCGCTAAATTCTCCATAAGGGGGACTCATTACTTTTGTTAGATATGATTGATAGGATATTCTTTAGTAATAGTTTGTTATGTCTGTATGATAAATTTATATCACCCGATATATTGCGGCGGTCAGATCCCTTCATAACCCCAGTAATCTGATTATAAGTAAGGTCTAAGATTGCACGTAAATTTTGGGAATCGCCTAATTCTATATTTAGGTTATGTTTATGTCCTATGCCAGTGTGAAGTGGCTTGGATAACCAGTATGTATCTAATCCTTCTAATGCAAGTTTTCGTCGTCCATTATATAATTGATCTAATTGGATTTGTGTATTGGCGCTACTACTTGTATATACTCCGTCTAAACGTTCTGCTTCCAATTTTCAAATGCATTACAAAGGTCATAACTGGTTAAATCTGGCATTTCCAAAGAAATACTACCATTATACGTAATACGCTGTTGATTTCCGGTTAAACGTTTTGTTTCAATAACAATTACACCATTGGCTGCTTTAGAACCGTAGAGAGCTTTTGCTGAGGCGTCTTTTAAAATTGTAATGCTTTCAATTCCGGTTCATGTCCATGTCCATTATTGTTTCAGCAGTTGTTTCAAAACCATCAAGAATGAATAAAGGTTGATTGGGTTGATTTTGATAGTTGCTGCGCAAAGAACTGCTTTCTGTCGTTGGAAAACTGGAAGTTCCACGCATTGACATATCCGGAACACTGTTGGGATTGGAGCCCATATCAAAAAATTATCTGCAATGTATATTGTAGGATCCAGATTTTTCAAGCTCTGGAACACATTCTGATTTCCGACACGCATCAGATCTTTTGCTCGAAATAGTAGTTGCTGCTCCAGTAAAAACTTTCCGCTTTACGAGTATAAATTCCAGTAACGATAACCTCATCTAATTTAGTATCACTTTTAGAGTAATATTTTTCGTACATCATTCCGACCACTATTAATCATCACTTGTTGAGTAGACATTCCGATATATGAAAAGGTGATAGTACATGCGGTATTAGTTGGAATCTCTATATTATATTTACCATTGTTGTCGGTTATGGCAAATCGTTGAAGATCACTAATCACAAACATTAACACCAGGCAGGGGGGGATCCTTTCTTCATCTCGATACAATACCGGTTGCGGAACGTTTATCCCTTGTTGTTCCACTTTTAGAGATGGTACAAGATCTCTTTCCCATACTATAAGTAAGCCCTTAAAATTAAGAACAGTACGTAGTATGTTATCCACAGTTTCATCTTTTACATGGATAGTGATGGGTTTCAAAGTGACTTTGTCTGTTCTGGTATTGTAGACAAAGCTTAATCCGGTTTGTTGTCTCAAAGCTATCGAAAATCTTTGACAGTGACAGATTCCAGATTTAAAGTTTCTTTTTTTGCCACTTTCTGAATGGCAAACATCATTGTGGGTAATAGTAATAATACTACTACCAGAGAAAGTATTCGGATTCTTTTCTCTACTTTTGTCTTTTCTCATTCTTTTCTTTCTTGTTTAATTAGTAATTAATTGTCTGTGATTAAAATCTCTTCCTTTCTATTTTTATTTGTAAATTCGTAGTACGTGCTATTGCTTTTAATATCGGGCTGATTGTGGCATAACGATCCATATTACCAGTAAATCGCAGTTGTTTAAGCCGGAAGTGCCAAAGGAAATATTAACATTATACCAATGTTCTAGAATTTCGACAATATTTTCTAAAGTACGATTTTCGAAAATAAGTCGTCCTTCATTCCATGCTATGTAGGGGAGTGAGGTCTACATTGTATATAGATATATTGTTACCTTCTGTTCAATGTGCCAATTGGCCCGGCTCTATGAGTTGTTCTTGTGTACTTCCTTGAGGAATAATACTGATAATTCTTTCACTAATGCGACTTCTGTTCGTCCAGAGTAAGAATGTATTAACATTAAATTCTGTACCATACTGTTTGATTATTCGGTCAGTGACAACGTAGAAAGGACGAGTATCTTTGGCTATTTTAAAATAGGCTTCCCTTTTTAGATAAAACTATGCGTTTAGACTTACTAAACCTACAGGATACCGTATTTCTGTATTATAATTGAGGTGGGTACTTGGTTGTTCCATCTTCAAAGGTTACTCTGAATTCGTTTCCTTTGTTCAGTTGTTAATGTGTTTTTTCTACTGTTTCAGGCTGCTGTTTTATGTGTATCTATATTTATATTGGGTGTTGATGGATAGATGAGCGCACCATTTTGAGCTATAGCAGTTGTGGAATGATTAACTTTAACTGGTGTTGGATATGTTGGAGTAAGTGATTGCTTTCTGTCACCTGGCCAAAATTAATGTCGCTTTAGGAATTCCTGGCTGTATGGCATCTCCTAAAGGCTGAATTATTCAAGATATTTGTTTTTCAGAAGCAGTATAAAAGTACCATCCTCCTGCTGTTATTATTATAGGTAATATTAAAAAATAGCTGCATATTTTAGGAGAATTGATGTGACTGATACTTGGTAATATTTCTTTTTGAAATGTTTCCA
>VOFG01000993.1_pt1 | contig 38000 bp, 45 predicted proteins | sample 5384171 | NCBI WGS metagenome assembly VOFG01 (sample SAMN12384726, study PRJNA508395) | human gut metagenome | isolation source: healthy gut F | host: Homo sapiens
AGGCCCACGGAGGTGGCATTAGAGAGAGAATATCCGTGGCGGGGTCCCATTCAGGGATGATCCCAGAAAACGAAGTCGGCCTTGGTGTTGGTTTTCCGGTTGAGCAGGTCCACCAGCTCCTCGCCTTGCTCCCGGATAATGTTGGCCACGGTGATGTGGGCTGCTCCGGCCAGGGCGCATTCCACGCTGATGGCTCTGGCTGCGCCGCCCGCGCCGAGGATTGTGATGTTTTTGCCTTTCAGACTGACACCCGCTTCGGTCAGGGATTTCAGATAGCCCTTGCCGTCGGTGTTTTTTCGCCCCACAGCTTTCCGTCGTTGTTTACAACCATGTTGACCGCGCCGATCAGCTCCGCCGCCTCAGACAGCTCGTCCAGATACTGCAGGACCTTGACCTTGTGGGGGATGGTCAGATTGATGCCCCGCATGTTGAAGGCGCGGGCGCCGTTCATCGCCGCTTCCAGGTCGCCGTCGTTCACCTTGACTGTGAGATACCGGTAGTTGAGCCCTTTGGCCGCAAAGGCCGCTTCTTCCACAACGCCGGTGGGATTTTCGTCAATGGGACAGCCAAACGCACCCACCAATTCAGCTCGATAAGATTTTTCCATATGAGAGATACTCCTATTCTTGTTCTAAAATCATTTTCCGTGGAACAGCACTTTATCCCGTGTAATGTCCTTTCAGGGTGTGGCAATCGGTCAGGCGCATGATGTTGACCAATTCCCAATAGATCTTCTGGGTGTAGATATACGCGCCGTACTTGCCGCCGCCGTAGACCGACTGCACATACGGGCGGCCAATGCCCACGGCGTCTGCGCCCAGGGCCAGCATCTTGAACACATCCTCACCGCTACGGACGCCGCCGTCGGCAAACACCTTCAGGGAGTCGCCCACTTCCTTGCGGATGTCCTCAATGACGCGTCGCAGGGGGCAAGCGAGTTTTCCACGATGTTGCCGCCGTGGTTGGAGATCAGGATGCCGTAAGCGCCCGCCTCGGCAGCCTTTGCCGCGGCCTTCGGGGACATAATTCCCTTGATAATGAAGGGCCGCTCCGCCCGCTTCACCATTTCCTTCAGTTCCTCCACGCTGCGGGAGCAGACGCCCACGTTCTTGTCGCCCACGGCGCCCGGAGTACTGATAGCCCAGGCCGATGGCGTCCCACATCCGTGGCAATGGCCATGGCGCCGCTGTCGCGGGCAACCTTCAGTTTTATCAATACTCGTCCCGGTTGGCCCAAGGTTTCACCGTCGGGACGCCCACGCCGTCGCAGGCGGCGATGGGCGCCACCTGGCCCCTCCAGGTATTGGGGTTCTTGCAGTCGCCGAGCCAGGCCATGCCGCCGGCCTCGTAGCAGCCCTTCACCAGCGCGTCCGCATAGGCATCATTGTTGTTGAAATAGGGGCTGTCAAAGGTATAGGACGTGAGGATCAGGGCGATGGGAGACGCGAAGACGGGCACATCGAACTTGCGGCCGAACAGCTCAACAGAGGGATCGGGCTCATAGTCCTCGTGAATGGGGTCCATCTGGATGCGGATGTCCGCCAGCCGGTCCACTGCATGGATGAAGCCGCCGTTGTTGCCCTTGGAGCCGAATTCCAGGGTGTTGGTAAACCGGCCCGCGCAGGCTCTGCCGTTGCAGATCTTACATACGCGGCAGGAGGGATTGAGAATTTTCTTTGCTTCCTCCTGATGCTTCGCGTATTCCAGAAGCGTGTCGTTATAATTCATTCTGTGTTCCATGATATACTCCCTTCCGGTCAAGGCTCGACCGTGATCGTGATTGTGGATTTAAGTTTACCTCCCGGTGGCCGTAGCCACTGGGAGGCGGACTGGCTGAAGAATCAATACTCAAATTCCGGATAGTAGGTGGCCAGGAAGTCCTTCGCGTTCTCGGCGCTGACGATGGTACCGCCGGTGGGATAGAACGCGTCCAGCGTCTCGCCATTCAGGGCCTTCACCGCGCACTCCACGGCGATACCGCCCTGATCCAAAGGAGACTGGTCGTAGGTGTAGTAGATGCGGCCGTCCAGGCAGGCGGCAGCACCCTCGGGGGTACCGTCGATGCAGATGATGGGGATGTCTCTGCCGGAGGCCTCAATGGCCTGGGCAGCGCCCAGGGCAGCCACGTCGCTGATTGCCCAAACCACGTCGATGTCATCGGTGGACTGGAGAATGTTCTCCATCACGGTCATGGACTGCTCACGGTTTGCGTAGCCGGGCTGAATTGCCACAAGGTTCACGCCCTCGTACTGCTCGGCAAACTCATACAGGCACTGGGTACGGTCGATGTTCTGCTGGCCGGCGGGGTCGCCTTCAATTACGGCCATGTTGCAGGTATAGTTCACTTCTTCGAGATACTTTGCGACCACAGCGCGGCTCGCTTCCACGTTGTCCACGCCCACAAAGGTGCTGCTGTACTGGAAATCTGGCACACGGGTGTTGAAGCAGATGACCACGATGCCGGCCTCATGGGCTTTTTTCAGGGCGGGCAGGATGGCGGTGGAGTCGCAGGCCGCGACGCAGATGGCGTCCACGCCGGACTGAATGGTGTCTTCAATCATGGTGATCTGACCGGCTACATCGGTATAGGACTGGGGCGCGTATTCCTTCACGGTCACGCCTAGCCGTTCACCGGCGGCCTTTGCGCCCTGCATGCAGTAGCGCCAGAAAGCAATGGTGCCGTCCTTGGTGAACACGCCGATGGTGTAGTCATTGGAAGCGGCTTCTTCCGTGGGGGCAGAATCGCCGGCGGTGGATTGCTGGGCGTCGGATTTCGGCTCGGACGCGGTGGTTCCAGACGAGCAGGCAGCCAAGGCGAATACCATGGCCAGGGCCAACAGGATAGCAGTAATCTTTTTCATCATGATGTTCTCCTTTTTCTTTGTTTTTTGTTTTTTATTTTGTCTGCTGGCTTCTGACAAAGAAATCCAGCAAAACTGCGACGATAATGGTGGCGCCGTAGATAAAGCCCTGCCAGGCGGACGAGATTTGCAGCAGGTTCTGGGCGTTGTTCAGCAGCGTCAGGATCAACGCGCCGGTCACGACGCCCCAGGGGCTGCCGACGCCGCCGTTGAACGAGATACCACCGATGGCAGCCGCGCTGATGGCCTGGAAGTGGAAGTCGGTGCCGATTTCCGCCTCGGCCGCGCCCAGACGGCCCACGTAAATGATGCCTGCAATGGCAGCCATGACGCCGGAGCACACAAAGCCGATGATGATGTTCTTATCCACCTTGATGCCGGAGAAGCGGGCGGCGGCGGGATTGGCGCCGGTGATGTAAGTTCCCGGCCCATGCGCGTACACTTGAGCAGGAACACTGCCAAAAGCGTAAAGAGCAGTGCGATGACGATCTGCGTGGGAATGACGCCGAAGATTCTGCCGGAGCCGATGAAGCGAATGGCCGGATGAATGCTGGTGATGACGCCGCCGTTCATATAAGCGTAGGCCACACCGCGCAGAATCTCCCGGACGCCGTAGGTTACCAGCATGGCGGGCAGATGCAGATAGGAGATCAGCACGCCGTTCACCACACCTGCCAGCGCGCCGATGGCAATGCCCCAGGATGCCCAGCAGAATGGATTCCCAACCGCGGCTTTGGAGGAAGAAGCCTGCCGCGAAACAGGAAGAAATGGATACGATTGCGCCCAGGGACATGTCCACGCCGCGGCCCAGCAGCATTGCCATGGTCATACCCAGCGCCATGATCAGCAGCATGGAGGACTGACGGGCCACATTGAGGAGGTTGTCCACCGTCAAAAACTTATCCGTAGCGAAGGACATGATTAAGAAGATCAGGAGAAGGATAAACACATAGGAATACTTGGCCAAAAAGGTCAGTTTTTTCGTAGCTCTCACTCATCTTGCCTGTCTCGACTCCTTTCTCAAAACGTCTACGGCCAGAATGATAATCAGCACGGCGCCGATGACCATCTTTTGGGTGACCAGCCGCAGGCCCATCATATTCATACCGTTGCGGAGCATGGAGATTGCGATGGCGCCCAAGAACGCGCCGCCGATTTTGCCCCGGCCGCCGGTCAGGGCCGTGCCGCCCAACACAGTGCCGCAAATGGCGTCCAGTTCATAGCCCATGGCGGCGGACGGATTGGCGGAGCTCAGACGGGAGGCCATGAGAATTCCCGCCAAACCGGACAAAAAGCCGTTGATCAAATACACGCTGACCTTTGTGCGCTTGACATTGATACTGGCGGTCAGCGCTGCTTCCTCCTTGCCGCCTACGGCGTAGAGCCGCGTTCAGTAGGGGCGGTATTTGAGAATGTACCAGAAAATCAGGTATATGACCGCCACCAGCAGCAGCGGGAAGGGGATGGGGCCGATGCTGCCGTTGCTGAGCCAGACAAACGTGCTGTTTGTGATCTGGATGGTGCCGGTCGGATGACCATGCCGAGACTCTCGGCGATATTCATGGTGGCCAGCGTGACAATAAAGGTCGGGATCGTTGTCATGCCTGCCAAAGGCCGTTGACCATGCCGAAGGCCACGCCGGTCGCCAGTCCTGCCAGACAGGCCACCGGCAGCGGCGCTTGCTTTTCCAGAAGTACCGCCGACCATGCCCGTGAGTCCGCAGATCCGCCGATGGACAGGTCAGCTGGTGGGTCAAAATGGCCAGGAACGCGCAGATGGTCAGAATGCAGAGGACCGCGGCCTGCCGTGCGATGTTTGTGAAGTTGTTGATGCTCGTGTAATTGTCAACGCTGAGCGAAGACAAGCAGGAACAGGATGATTCCGTAGATGGCGCCGGTTTTTGGCAAGTAGCTCGTCAAGGATTTCTTTGTCTTCATTCGTGCTTCCCTCCAGCCGCGTAACTTGCGATGATTTCCTGAGGCATCCGCAATGTCTAGATCTGCCACAATCCTGCCCTCCGCATGACACAAACACGGTCGCAATGGTCATGATCTCCGGCAGATCCGATGAGATGATGAGGATCGACACACGCCGCTCTTGGCCAGGTCGTCAATCATGCGGTAGATTTCATCTCTTGCTCCGATGTCGATTCCGCGGGTCGGCTCATCAAAAATCAGAACCTTGGACTCCGTGAAAAGCCATTTGCCGAGGACGACCTTCTGCTGGTTGCCGCCGGATAAGTACAGCGGAAGCTGGTATGCGCCGGGGCAGGCGACGCTGAGCTTCTGAATGTAGTCTTCCGCGATCTTTTTCTCCTTCCGCAGTCCCAGAACGCCGCCGGATGAGATTTTTTCCAACGCCGCCGCCGTGATGTTCTGGAAGATGGGCAGGATCAGGGTCAGGCCGTTTTCCTTGCGGCTCTCCGGCAGCAGGCCGATGCCGCTTTGAATGCAGCGGTGGCGTCAGGCGCGGGATGCGTTTGCCGTAAACGCTGACCTCGCCGGAGTCGATCTTATCAATACCGAGGATTGCGTGGGCCAGCTCCGTGCGGCCCGCGCCGACCAGACCGGCCAAAGCCACGATCTCGCCCTGGCAGACCTGCAGGAAATGTCATTGAGCACGCCTTTGCGGACAATATTCTTGGCTTCCAGCGCCACTTCGCCGGTGCGGGTGTTCACCAGCCGTACCCGCTCCCGGGACACCTTCCGGCCCACCATGCGGCGGACAATTTCATCCAGGGTGATTTCGTCGATGTTATGGGTGGAAATGGTCTGGCCGTCCCGCAGGATGGTGACCCGGTCGCCGATTTGCTCCAGCTCCTGAAGGCGGTGGGAAATATAGATGATCGCCACGCCGTGCTTCTTCAGATCGCGGATGACTTCAAACAGCATCTCAATCTCGTTTTCGCTCAGGGCCGCCGTCGGCTCATCCATAATCAGCACACGGGCGTCCTGGGAGAGGGCCTTCGCGATTTCCACCAGCTGTTGCTGGGCCACGCCCAAATTCTTGACCTTGTCCTCGGGGGAGATGTTTGTCCGCAGGAATTTCAGGAAAGGCGTCTGTTTTTCTCCGCCATTTTCTGAAAATCGATGTTTCCGTTCTTCCGTCGGGGTTCCCGGTTCAGATACACATTCTGCGCCACCGTCAGCTCCGGAATTAAGTTGAATTCCTGATAGATGATTGCGATGCCGAGGTCCTGCGAGTCCTTTGTATTCCGGATCACCACAGGTTTCTCGTCTATGTAGATCTTTCCGCTGTCCACGGAATACAGGCCGGAGAAAATCTTCATCAGCGTGGATTTTCCCGCACCGTTTTCTCCCATCAGGATATGGACCTCGCCTTCGCGTAAATCAAAACTCACATCAGACAGCGCCTTGACGCCGGAAATGATTTATTGATCTTTTTCTGCGCGAAGGATAACTTTCTGTTCCACCCATACGACTCCTTTCTTTTTCTGAATTGATAGGAAATGATAACACCACCACAATATGATTTCGCTTTCATCTGAAATAAATTAAAATAAACATTTAAAATTCAAATTAAATTGATTATTTTATAAATAAAATTCTAGAAATAATTTAATTTACATTTACTTATGTGAAAGCGCTTTCAATTCTATTTATACTTATACCAGCATCTTTTTCGTTGTCAATAGGTTTCGCACTTTTCTATGTAATGGCGAAATTACGACATATTTTTTTGTGCAGATTGCCGTTCTGCGTGTGAGCAGCCGAATGCCGGACCGCTTCTGCCGCGAAAAAAGGCTGCGCCAAGATTGGGAAAGGCGTCTGGATGCCGAAAAGCAGAAAAACTGCCCGCAACGAAACGCTGCGGGCGGTCTGCCTGCTTGTGTGGGTATGAGATCCGACGCTTTCAAATCACACGTTCTGATTGTGGAACGGCGCTCAGACTTGGACGAGCAGAATTCCGCCGCTTCCAGCGGGAGCTTCCGCTTCGATGACGCCGCGTTTGAACCAGGCCGCCCCGCCGACGGCCCGATCTTCTGCGTCTGGGCCGGCGCAGAAGGGATTCACTAGCAGGACCTGTTCTCCGCAGAGAGCGGCCTGGGGGCCGCAGCCGTATAATGGTGTAAATTGAAAATTGAATGAGCCAAAGGCTCAATCTTTAGGGAACCTCTGAACAAATAGCTCTTATTCTGTGCCCACTGATATACTGCTGTTTTTTGCGCTTGATTAAGGCGATTTCAGCGCAAAAAGCCATTAATTCTCTGCTTTTCTTCTCTATTTTCCCCAAAGGGCAGACTGCCCCTATCTCAGGTTGTTGCGAGTTTTCGCCCGGCGATTGCAAGGGCGTATAAATTGGCACAAGCGAACATAGCGTACAGTCGGTTCTCGTTTTCTTCAGACCGCGATACACTGTTTTCTTATAGCCGAACTGACACTTGATAATCCGGAACGCGTGCTCTACTTTGCAGCGCACCGCAGGATTTGCGGTTTTCAATATAACGCTCCCAGTCAATCGCGTTGTCGCTGACCTTGGGAAGGCTGCTGGGGCGGCGGTTAATACGGAAATCAATTTTTGAAAATGCTCGTCTGCCATGCGATTTCAGGGCGCTTTGCACTCCAAGATAGCCGGAATCCCCATATACAACTTCATCATCTTCCCGAATCAGGTTTGCAGCTTGCGTAATGTCATGCTCGTTGGCCGCGTGACGGTCATCGTGTGAACCAGACCGCTGCCGGCGTCTACACCGATGTGGCACTTCATCCCAAAACGCCATTCATTGCCCTTTTTTCGTCTGTGCATCTCCGGATCGGGCTTTTTGTGCGTTCTTTGTGGAGCTGGGAGCATTGATGATGGTGGCGTCCACAATGGTGCCGCCCTTCATCATGTGCCCGGTTTGTACCATGACGCGGTTGATTGCATCGAAGAACAGCTTGTTCAGGCCGTTTGCCTCCAGAAGATGGCGGAATTTGCACAGCGTTGTTTCATCCGGAACCGCTTCCGTCATGAAGTCAATGCCTGTGAATTTTCGCATGGCATAGCTGTCGTAGATGGCGTCCTCGGTAGCCGGGTCAGACAGGTTGAACCAGATCTGAAGCAGATACATCCGCAGCATTTTTTCAATTCCCATGGGCGGACGCCCGCGTTTTCCCTGCGGGTAGTACGGTTCAATGACGCTGACCCATTCATCCCAGGGGATGATCTCCTCCATGGTTTCCAGAAATTCCTCCCGCTTCGTTTTCTTCTTGCGGTAGCTGTATTCGATGTCCGTAAATGTTTCCTGCTTCATTGTCTTACACCGCCGTTTCTTTGATGGTGTTATTTTACCACATCTCGAACCTCTGTGGTAGCGAGGATTAAATCAGAGGTTCCCCTAACAAATTAATTCAAAGCTTTTTTGAATATTCCGTCCGCGGGTACCGCGAATCCGGTAAAATGGAAACCGCTGTTCCGGCGAAATGGAAGCCGGTCCTCAGCCCCTTATAATGTAGCTATGCGCTCTGCGCAAATACGTTATAGGAGATCAGCATATGACCAAGTACAGAGAGATCCTGCGATTGCACAGCATGGACCTCAGTCAGACGAACATCGCAGCAAGCTGCGGTGCCTCTAAAAGACCGTAAACAAGGTCTTGAAAGCTGCAAAGGAGAGTGGCATCTCCTGGCCGCTTGATGACGCCCTGACGGACGCCGTCCTGGAGGAAAAACTGTTCCCTAAGGCTCCAAAAGTAAGCCCCACCAAGCGGATGCCGGACTTCGATTATATCCGCAAAGAGCTGATGCGAAATGGTGTCAACAAGAAGCTGCTCTGGACTGAATATCTGGAGGAATGCAGACTGGCGGGAGATGAGGCCCTTATGTAATGTCTACTGAATAATGGAAAAGGCCTTGTAGCAGCATCGTTTGCAGTGGAAGTTTTCTCTTTCTTGAAAAAATCTTTTCCCGGGATCTTTACGCATGCGTCTAAATTTGCAGCGGTTTTCTTTATTGCATGGAACAATGCGAACCGAACACGTTCTGGATATGATTTTCTGTTCACTTGGAAGGCCTCCTTAAAAAAAATGTCATCATTTTCAAGGCGAAGCCTTCGATTTTTATTGATTTGTCAAGTGTTTTTGTAAAAATATTATTTTTATATGTCCCCCTGCGCTGAAACAAAAACGCTCAACCACCATTATAAGTGATCGAGCGTTTTGCGCGCAAACTTAATGACATTGACTTTAATATGCCGCCTTAAACGCTTGATGTGCCTTGTACTGCAGCATCTGATGTGGGCGAACCTCGTTGTAAAAACTGATATACTTATCCACACTCTTTCGAAAGTGTCGCTCGGAAGTATATCCGCGCCGGCACCTTTGCATGACGAATGCCGACTATAACGGTCAGAAGTTCCGGTTCACATAGGAGAACGAATAACAGTAAACGCCGGGCGTGGCGGGCCATGTGGCCGCTTGTGCCCGGCGTATTTTCGAGTTCCTTGATACCAACTTTATTGCTGAGTTTTACAGATCAAACAAAGTCATTTGACATTCCTTGCAGGATTTTACTTTTCGTTCTTTTTATAACATCGTCTGGCCCGACATCTCCAAAAAGTAAAGGCGATGTTGGATTGTGTATTTGAGTGTTGCGCATTACTGTATTATGACTATAATTTGCATAGCAATATAAGCATCCATTTCTGCATGTGTTGTAGGTTCCTATATCTATACTTGCGATACAACCACATTCAGGACGTTGATTCGGGTCTTTTCAACAGATAATTTACATTTTCCTAATCGTTCAAATCTTCTCTTTATCTATGCAACGAGCGTGTGCAATACTAAATTTTTTAAGGTCAATTGCCTCGGCGCAGGTATCAATGTAGAAACCATATTCTTTGGCAATTTCTGAAAATCTTTGCATGATTTCAAGTTGTTGCCCTTTTGTTTCTTGCTGAATTTTCAGAGGTTGTGTATTGCGGGCAGTATTTCTATATAAATCAAGGAAGCTCACAGTACATTTTTCTGTGTATTCACCAAGTTTTGATGCCAAAACACGAAAATATTTGCAGTGATATTCCATTGTATAACGCTCATTAAAGAAAATCGGATCGTATCGCCATATTACCCGATCTTTTCAATAGCTTTTGATAATTGCTGAAATGATGGAATAATTACATTATTTTTTGATGGAATGTTTGGTTCGACATCTCTATCGTATGCATTCAGTGTAAATTGAAAGTAGTAATTATATTTGTCAAGTTCTGAAAGACGATGAAGCATCGGAAGCGGATTCTTTGTCCAAAAACAATACCATCAACAACATCAGGAGAAAGGCTTATTTGCCCAATTTGGTGAATGTTCATAGGATTTCTTACCAAAACATATTCTTCCTTGAGACGATTGAATAGCCATTCAGAGTAATATGTTGGAATATCTGTCCTTCGACTGGCACTTATTATCATTTTTCACCACCTTTTTTATAATCATCTGTGCACTTGCGCAAGTATCGAATGGAGAATATTTTTCCCATGGAGACCAATCAAAACGGTTCTCATTTTTGGGAAACTCACCATCGGAATTTTCCCCGTACGGATAACCTCTCGGATAATAAATGCTTTTTGAATTATCGTTACAAAATCGTCCTTTTCTGGAAATGGAACTACAAAGTTTATTGCGTAACTGGTCAAAATAATCCCGACCACCACCATAACCTCTCCCCAGATTTACGTCATTAAGGATAATGTATGTGTTTGGAACGACCTTCTCATTATAGTACTGTGCAAAAGTTTCAATAAAATCGTTTATGTTTTTTGCATCCGAGTGCTTTTTCCATATCTGAAAAAACATACTGAAAAACAATAAGGTTTGGTACCCAACTACCTTGGGCTATTGTATGAATAAGCTTGCAGGCATCTTGATAGTAGAACCTGATTCTCAAATCCTCATTTTCAAATGTTTTAATATCACGGTGTATATATTTCCAAACATCCTCACTATAATCCACACCACGATATTCAAGGTTCTGGTATGATAAGATTCCCAAAGAGCGAAGATAGTCAATGGCAAATAAGTCTGTACACGGTCCGCATCCAAACGACAGAACTTTAAGGTCTGTTAAATTGGATAAATCTTTGAGCCGCTCAACGGCATAGACAATTTCAGAAGCATATCGGCAAGAGTATTTGCATGTATAAACATTTGCCATGTGTGTACAGTCATATTTTCTTTCCGGTGCTCCATCAGGGGCGTGAGATGGATTGTGAATATAGTCCAAGCACTTTTCGCAATTGTGTGCGCAGTAAGTATCATAGGAGCAATCAGCGCATTGCTCGCATCTGTGTCGATCGTTGCGTTTATCACATTTGGAGAGAATCGTCTCAAGCATCAAAATAGATCTCCTCCTTTTCATATTCATAATCACATAATCAATTGTTTAGTTGAATATTCAGGACGCTTTGACAAGATGCATTTGTATTTTATTAAGTATAACAAATATTGAGGAAAAAAGCCACTGTAAAGGTTGAATGACTCTGCAGGAGAGCATAGTGGAACAAGCGCCCAGAGAGAGTAAATAGATGAAAATGAATGTTTAAAAATCGATGTGCCGCCAGTGCTGTTGAACAACCAAATTCCGCCTACAAACATCTCTTTCTTGCGGGCAACAGAAAAGTTAGCACCTTTTTTCGTCAGCAAAGGAAAAATAAGGCAGTAGCCCTTTTGAGACTCCTGCCTTGTTATTTTCTATGATTGAACAATATACTTCCAAAACTGATCACGCAACATAGTATTTTTAGAAAATGATTCAAAAATCAAATAATCAAAAAATAAGAATCAAAATAATTGACTTTGGATTCTAACTGTGATATATTGGCTGCATAGGAGGGTATTATGGAGGCTTTTGAGGCTAAGCGCCTGCCACTTCGCAAGGAAGATTTAGATCCTTCTGTTTATGTAGAGGCTTTTAATCGACGCAACGGCGCGATTGGAAGTTTACAAAACCAAGCTTGCAAGCAGTAAGCTCGATCAAAACTGGTTTCTCCCCCACTCTGCAAGAGAGAAGCATGGGCATCTTCATTGATGGAAGGGACGCAGGCCACACTTGACGGTGTATTGGTTGATCAGGTCAATCCTAGCGAAAAGGATAAGAATATGTCAGAGGTCCGTAACTATGTCCGAGCTGCCGAAGAAGGATACCTCTATCTTAAAAAGCATCCCTTTTCTGTGGATTTTATTAGGCGACTTCATCAAATACTTATGAGCGGTAATGTTCGTAGAAACAAATCAACAATCCCGGGAGAGATCAGAACAGAGCAAAACTACCTCGGCCGTGGCAAGCTGATATCCTATGTACCCCCATTGGCGCAAAATGTAGATAGTCTACTAGAAAACTTTGTGGAGTACTTCAACAACGCCGAAGACTCTGTTCGTCCATTAGTTCGAGCAGCTATCATGCACGCTCAATTTGAAACGATCCACCCATTTATGGATGGAAATGGACGCGTTGGACGAATCTTAATTCCCCTATTTCTCTACAAGCACAATCAGATTTTCTTCCCTGTTTCTTTATAAGTGAAGCATTGGAACGAGATAAGTTTAAGTATTATGATTTGTTGAACAGGATTCGGAACAAAAATGACTGGAGTTCATGGATAAACTTTTTCCTAAAAGCGGTTGACCAGCAATGTAGTAAGTACATCGAAATGGTCGATCGAATCAATGAACTTTATGAGAATGATTTAGAACAAGCCAAGAGAGTTATCAAGAGCAATAAAGTTGTTGATCTAATCAATCTCTTATATAAGTACCCAGTTATTAATGCCAGCACGGTTACAACTCTTACAAGTATACCCTCTGCAACGGCCACTCGTTATCTGAACGCGCTGGTCGAGTGTAAGATCCTGTATCCTGACGACATGGTCAGGAATCGGACTTTCTATTACTATAATCTACTCGACATTATCCGCTAAAGGTAACACCTTGTACGTTGAAAATAAAGAGCAAAAGAGAAGGACGCCCAAAAGTCACGGCGTCCCTCGGTCGACAAAAATGCATGCAATCTGCACTCTAGTCTAGATAGCACTACTATTGTAGCAGATTGGGTGACCATGCGCAAGAGGAAATGATATACAAATCATACTCTAAAATGAGATTTGTCGACAGAAAGGTAATTACGAGCTTTTTCTCTTTATAATAAATTCTTTATTTTAAGGAGAACAAAATGAAAATCAAGTACACCTACTATATCTGTCGTTGCGGAAGACGAGTTATTCCGCTGATCAACCCCTGCAAATGTCCACACTGTGGCCGCATTACCCGTCTTAGATAAGGAGGTACTCATATGACTTCGATGATTATCGAGTATGACCTCCGCTCTCCGGGGCGGAACTATGATGACCTCTATAGGGCAATTAAGTCTTATGGCGCATGGGCACATATCACCGAATCCACATGGTTTATTAAAACCAGCGAGAGTTGCGTACAAGTACGCGATAAACTTCTTGCGCATATGGATGGCAATGACTGCATCTTTGTTGCTGTACTCACCGGAGTAGCAGCTTGGAAGAATGTCCTTTGCGACAGTGAATATCTTAAGAAAAACTTGTAAGCGAGGCACATGTGGTCAAAAATCAACATGCTGCACCACATTCCAAGGGGAGGTCAGCAGGTAAAAGGCGAAGGTAACTCCCGAGCAACTGTTCGTACTTCCACGAAAAAAAAGCTGCCAGAATTGTCCGCGAGATTTTTCGAAAACAAATGTTCCAAATCGGTTGCCTATCGCCCTAATAGGTAACTCAGGAACAAAAGATTCACACGGGCGGGACTACTTCCTGTCAAGAGGTTAACAGCCCCAGGGGTATGCCTTATCGCATACCCCCTTCAATTCTAAGTGAAGACTATTGAATATCTGCTAGTTCCCTCTTAGTACAAGTTATTTGCTATTCGTCCGCCTTAAAATCCGTTGATATTATTGGCTTTTTAAAAAGTCCTGTATCACCACTCGCGCCACGAATATTGTATGGCCCTATTTAAATGATAGAGCCATACTTTATACGCTTTTTGAAGCTTTTCTAAAAAAGCAAAAATCTTAAACACAGAGGTTCATAGAGGTGACGCCACCTCATGTTCAAATGCTGATTTCATGAACAGATGAGCGCCCGTCGCCTTTCAACTTTTCCATCACCAGTGCGTCGACTTCCTGCTCCAATCTCAAAATTTCTTTCTGCAAAAAGTCAAACAGTGGGCGTCGAGGACTGGTTTCCTCAATACCCACTGTTTTTTGCAACTGTGTGACCTTTTTCAGTTCGGCTGCGTATTGTTCCCGCAGCTTTTCTGTATAATCCCAGACAGCTTTATCCAGAATTTCTTCATGAATCCGGTGAGAGCTGCAATAACCTTTCCCGTTCCGGTGGTAACCCCGGCACACATATTCCACCGGCGCTTGCCGTTCCAGCAGCGGATCATGGGACTGAACACGTTCCCGCATTCCTGACAGGTCAACAGTCCGGCATAACGGTGCTTTGTACGATTGTTGACTGCTGGACGTGCCTGCTGTTTCAGTAGGGCTTGAACCTGTTTCCAGTCTGCTTTCTCAATGATAACCGGATAGAAATTCTCGTGGCGAAGCCAGTCCGCTTCGTTGACAGCTCGAGCTTTGCCGCCGCAATATTCTCTGCGATGATTGACCAGCACGCCGGTGTACGCTTCTTCCATCAGAATGTTTTTCACACTGGCATATGTCCATAGGAACTGCCCATCACGGGTTTTGTGCGTATGCCGGACTTCTCTGCCGCACCGTTCAGCCCGGAGCTGCGCCGGTGTTTTTCGCCCCACAGCGTTGAGCCGCCGGGCGATTTCTTTCTGCCCGCATCCCTGTAAGTACAGAGAATAGATGATCTGCACCGTGACCGCTGCTTCTGTGTCAACCTTGATCTGCACCGTGTTTTTGTCTTTCCAGTAGCCGAAGGGCGGCGTGATCACGAGCCCTTCTTTCTGCTTCTGCCGGTAGCCCGCACGGATCTTCTTTCCGATATCCTTTGCGTAATAATCATTCATCAAGCCACGGACGCCGATCATAAGATCGTCTTCCTCGCAGAAGGTATCCACCCCCTCCGTTACGGAGATGACCCGCACTTGCTGCTGTCTCAGGTAGTCGATGAACAATGCAGTTTGGGTTCTATGCCGTCCCAGCCTTGACAGATCTTTTACAAGGACAGCGTCAAGCTGCTTTTCCTGAACCGCCGCCATGAGCGTATCCAGCCCACAGCGGCTGAAATTCATGCCGCTGATGTTATTATCGGCAGAACTGCCGACGATCGTCCAGCCGCTCTTTTCTGCAAAAGCGCGGCAGATCTCCTGCTGATTTTGCAGAGAATTCTGCGCCGGATCATCGTCGTTGGAGAGCCGCGCATAGAGCCAACCCCGCATTGCCAGAACCGTTTACCCCCACAAGCCCGTCGCCGTAGAGCAGCCGCGCCAGCCGATCCCAGTCAAAATCCAGCGCACCGTATCGCTCCGTGAGCGTCCCATTTTCATAGACATCCGATGTGTGCGGAACGGCGCTTTGATCTGAATGTCCAGGCTGAGCTTTCCGTCTGTTTCCTGCACATAGATCTTTTCGACCAGCATCCGCAGATGCGCTTCCGTCATGGTGCCCTCAGCAAGGATATCGTCGATCATGCTGATATCCTCTTTGAGTTTCGTTTGCCGATCCCGCAGGACGGCGGAGATGTTTTGCAGTTCTTCGATCTGCTTTTTTTTGCCGCAGCGATTTCTTCTTCACGTTTCTGGATCATGCGGTCGTAGCGTTCGGCATTTGCCCGGTCCCGTATCCGCTCCATTAAAATTGCCTCCGTTTCATCCTCCAGGCATCGAATTCGCTTTTCTAACTTGACAATCTGCGCACCGGTCAGTTCTGCCTTTGGTGTCCACTGTGCGATCAGCTGCTCCAGCGCATCCCAGTTCTGCTGATACAGCGCTTTTTGTATTGCGCAGTTCGTCGATAATCAGCCTGTCCAATACGGACTCGTCGATCTGGTGCTGGGAGCAATGCTCCTTCCCGAAGCGGTTGTAGGTGCTGCAAATATAGGTGACCCGTTCGCCGCTTTTCAGATGGATGCGCCTGCCAAACATGACCCGGCCGCAGTCAGCGCAGCGCAGGAGTCCGCTGTAACGCAGGATCTCCTGCGGGCGCGGCGCGCACGTTCAGCCGTTTCCGCTCCGCCAGCATCATCTGCGTCTGCTCCCACAGCTCCGGCGTGATGATCGGCGGGAGGTAATCCTCGTGACGAAACTGTTCTTCCGGCTCTGTGAAGCGGAAAGTTTTGTTGATTTTGTTCCGCTCACTTTTGTGACAGATGAGCGTGCCTACATAACTCTCGTCCCTGAGAATGCGCGCTATCATAGTCGCGTCCCAGAGATACTTTTGAGAATGACGTCCTGCGTGTTGGGCAGACTCTTGTTCAGCAGTTCCAGCTGCATGAACGCAGGTGTTTTTCTTCTCTGCTCATTCAGTGTGCGGGCGATGGTCTTCATGCCGCTGCCGCCGACGTAGGCGGAGAAGATCAGTCGGACTGTTTCGGCCGCTTCCTCCACGATGACAACTTTCTTTGTGTTCTTGTCCTTGAAGTAGCCGAAGGGCGGGATGGTCACGATCCCTTCCCACACGGCGGCTGCCGTCGCGGGCATAGAAGTCATTGACCAAGCCCTTGAAGCCAATGATGAGATCGTCATTTTCGTTGAACGTATCGATATTTTCCGTTGCCGAGAGGACACGAAACATCAGCTCCCGCAGGTAGTCGATGAACAGCGCTGTCTGCGTCCGATGACGGCCAAGGCGCGACAGATCCTGACTAGTCCACCATCCGCAGCAGTTCGTCCACTTCTTTGATACGGGCTTGCTTTGACGATGCCGACTTTTTCAACGTATCGATCTTGTCCTGCATGGCATGAAGCGTATTTTCCAGATCGTCCACGGTGTAAAGGTTTTTGGATTGTAAAAAGCTGAACGCCTCTGCATATCGCTGCAAATTGGCGTTCTTCGCCTTATTGCTGTACGCGCCATTGTTGCGATTGGCGCAATGCAGCGCCAGAAGATCGTTGAGCGTAGGCGGCTGTGGTTTGGCAAGCTCTGCTTTACGTCCTTCAGCCAGCCGATCAGCGCCGCGATCTTCTCTCTGGCTTCCCGCAGCAGCGCATTTGTTTTCCGAATGAAGCGGTTGAGATCGCCCTTGTCGGGTGCGGATCCCTTTGCCTCCATTGCCCGGACGGTGGGACCTTCGTGCTGGGGGGGATTTGCTCCACGCCCTGACGGGCAAAGCTGCGGTGGTCGATGCGGCAGCCCAGCCCTTTTTCGGCAAACTTGGCGTTGCACAGGTCAGCCCACGCCTGCCGCCACACTTCCAGCGTTTCGGGCTTGCCCCAGTCGGTGGTAGGCACAGCGTTGAATACATAATTGCCCGCCTCGTCCAAAACGCGCTCTCCATGCTCGTCCAGCACATATTCCCGCCGCTGCTTGTTGCCCCATTTGCCATCTGGCTCAATGGGGCGAATCGGACACATGACATGAAAATGCGGGTTGGAAATGCCGCCGTCCTCCTTGTCTGGCTGATGCACGGCGAAGTCTACCACCATACCCCGGCTCACAAAATTGTCCAACAAAAATTGCCTTGCAAGGTCGATGTTCTCCTGCATGGAAAACTCGTTCTGCAAGGCAATGTCAAAGCTGTATGCAAGCTGGGCTTTCTTGCCGCGCTCGGCTTTTCTACGGCGTTCCAGAGTCGTTTCACGATCTGTGTATTCTGGTGGCGCGTGGGACGGAGCAGGATTTCAGAGCAGATCACGCCGCCTTGCGGGGTGTAGTCGCTGTCCTCGCCGTAGTATTTGCTGTGTAGCTTTTCCCCGGCGCGGTACGCGGCAGCAGCCACAGCAGATTGCCCCACGCTGCGCTTGATCTGCGTCACATGAAAATGAAATAACGCGATACTCAGTCACCTCCCGCATGGCGGCTGACAGCTTCCATGAGAAGCCTTTGCGCATCTGGCAGAGCAAAGATCTGTTCGGCAAGGGCGTAAAACCCGGTTTCGCCCAACTCTTTCGTCTGCGGTGCAACGCTCTCGATGGCTGCGCCACGGGTGATGAGCCGGTGCGCCCGCTTGCGCCGTTCTCCCTTTTCATAGTAGGTGGCGCGGTTTTCAAGGCGCTGGATTTTTGTGTTGCTCCTGCGCAAGCTGACGCTCGACTTTTCTTTCTCGACTTGCAGCTTCTCAATTTCTTTTTCGTGCATGATTTTAACCTCCTGACTGATAAATGATGGGATGGATAGATACAAAAGACCGCCTACGTTTTCGGTAGACGGTCTTGATAACGATATGGATTTTCAGGCTTTGCGGCGGGAATGGTCTGTGCCAGCAGACGGTTTCCGCTGCAAGGTGCGCTGGGGATAGCTGCTATGGCAGCGCAAGGGAGGCCCCTTGTTCGGAGCAACGCGACGCAAAGCAGCCGGACATTCAAACGTCCGGGCTGTCTGCTCGCAGAGCGCACGCGTACAGGATTTACCCTGTATAGAAGTGCGCCCTTTGGGAATGAAAGTGTGTTTTTAACACAAACTATCCGAAGTACGGAGAAAATTCGACAGGATATCAAAACTAACCAGCATAACCTATAAGCATAATACAAAACTATAGCAAAAACATAATTTGTAGCAAGCATAAAATTGTGAGTATTTTATTTTTGCAGTTTTGCATAACCGTAAAGGGAGGATAATCCCAACAAGGAGAGATAGTATTAATCCCGCTACCCAGATCAATGTCGGCAGAACAGAACTTCGTCCAGACGCCTCAATCATCCTTCCTTCCTGCGAAGAAACTGAGCCACAAAAAGCAAAAATAATTGAAGAAATAGAAAGGATCTTTAAGATAAGTTCTCAATTAAATACCTCCTCCAAGCAATTGAGATGACCCCGCGAAGAGGAAATCCACTGCTCCCTAGGGGTCATTTTGATATGCAATATGATTACGGTATCAGCACGTAGTGAAGTAGCAGGTGCATGACCATCTCCGACAAGATCCATGGGATCCGAGGGCAAGTTACTGATTAAGTCCTTCAAGTCGCCAAACGTCGCCTACGAAAGCGAGAATAACGACTGAATACTTTGCTGTTCCAAAGTTCCTTGATTAACGTCATTGCGTTTTCCTGCTCTGCCTTACTTCCAGCTAACTTTTATTTCTGCCGCGAGTTGGAATACGAACGCGGTTGAAGGATACAACTCATAATTGTCATCGCTAAACCAATAATCGTGAGGTACTATGTTACAATGCCTGCGCGCTCGTTCAGAAATACAGGAATATTGCGCGTCGGTGATTCTCTGCTTGCCAGCAAGGTCAAAGACTTCAGACCAAGATCCGCTACAGGACTTGTTGATTCTGTTCATGGCAGTCGTAATCAGGCTGCGGTTGAGCGCATTGTATTTGTCTGGCCAGTAGTAGCGCACCATACACCCTCAAGGCCGGAATCCTCAACACTCACTTTCATGGTCACGCCGTAGCACCCAAAGCCCCATTGGCTAAGCGGTACATAGGCAATCACGTCACTCGTATTGGCGAAATTGAAAATGGATTTGTATCTCGAATTACTCCTGCTACTATCAATTGTGGTAGATGGTGTCGCAAACGTATATGCAACGACCTTTTTCCCAGAATCTATCAGCCGGGCAGCCAGTAAATTGAAATAGCCGCTCCTCTGGAGTGTCCTGTCACCCAATACACCACCTCGTCTACGCCATACGACAGACCGTAAGCTTCTTCGTATTCCTCAACAAACTCCTTGATTCTCTCTTCTGTAATGTAAAAATCCTTTATGATGGTCGGAATCCCAATTATCAGGATCTCCCATGTCGAAATTACTGCTCCACTCCTCAATAGTGCCATTAGTTCCACGAACAATTACGGCAACAACCCGAGTAGTCTTCCCGCCATACGTAACATCATGATATCCTATACCGATTTCAGAAATATCATCATCTGTATAGCGATTTACTGATATAACACCGTTGTTGAATCCTTCATCCAGAGAGTAATCAATAACCTGATCGAAACCATGATATTTTAAGAGCGATGCGATACTTGATGTATTTTGGTCAGTTCCTTCAAAACCTTCGCCATATACGGCATTTGCAAACACGAGGGATGTTACTGAAAGTTCATGATTATAGGAGCCTAAGTTTTTGGTGAAATTTCGGAAATCCATCACATAGGTTGCATTGTTATCATAGTATCCATGCATTTTCCCAGTTCTCATGTTATTGCGCGGCGCAGAATCAACATCGTCCGGGATACCATCATAATCCGTATCCTCAAGAACTGGGTTCGACTTATACGGATAGACTGTAAATATAGACTCCATCTTCAGACGCGAAATATTCCTCTATTAATTCTTCGGGGACACCCCTGACTTGGATCCATGCTTTGACAAGCAAAGTGAGTTCCTTCTGAACAGGAGCCTCAAGTTCTTCCCAGTCTGATAGGCCATCATCATCGGTACTTCCACTGTCCACCGCAAGGGATTTTTGAGAGCAACGTATTGATAATCGCTAAGAAGAATCCAGTTCCCTCGTTTACCTCTCCGCCGATCATATCAGCAAGAGCGAGCAACTCGTTCCCAAAGTTCCCATAGATGTTTGCAAAGATACCGCGTGTACCGCCAATCAAATCCTGATATGTCGATTTAAGGCTCGAAGAAGTTACTACAGACGTAATGATCCCATCTCTGGACAGCAACTGGATTTCTTCAGACATGGAAGAAATACCGTAATTGTTATCAACCTTGTAACCTGCGTCAGTAACAAGGACGATGAATTTCCTGGCGGAGCTACGATAATCGAGCCGCCTTGCAACTTCCAGTGCATCGATTGCTGTTTCTTCGGTATCACCGCCGCCATCGACTGTCATGGATGCAACTGCGTCTCTGAATCCACTCGTCGTTGTAAACCAGTTTGATCTGCCGTTCTTGATAACTTTCGTGCTGTCTGGGGAATCCTCGACTATATCTTTGTAGTCTACCAGTGCGAAGTTTACGTTCACATTTATACACTGTGGAAAGTGTGTTTGCAAAAGCAATTATATTGTTTGCGACATTTGAAATTTCATCAGACATTGAGCCTGTCGTATCAATCGCAAAATACTATGTCCGCTTGCCCCATGGGTTCATCAGACATAGTAGCCACACCGTTATCAATGAGAGCGATAAGGTCATTATTTAAGGTGACTATGCCGGACGAGCTGTTATCATTATTGATTCCGCTTCTCTCGTCATCTGGTTCAACAAATAGACTCGTAGCATCATTTGGATTTGATACCGGTGCGATTGATTCGGGTGATGTCGTAATAGAATCATAGAACGAATCAATATCAATACCCAGTTGGGTTAGAAGCACTTCAATGTCTACCACGCAGTATGTGCCGCTATGATTAATCTCGGCTGAGATAGATGACCCCGAGGACTGAGATTCCACAAGCTCCCATACTGTCTCATCATCCAGTTCCATAACGACGTAGTATTCCGCAGGATCGCTGATTGAGAAAGACAACGCGAGTTCGGCACCATCGGGGATAATTGTTTCGACACCTTTCCCGACAACCGCTCTGTTAGACGATATGGCCTCATCCCTCGAAGCTTGAAGGGCGGAAGAATGATCTATAACTGTGTCGGCCCTACCACTGAGAGAGGGAATCGCATCATTGTCTAATATGAGCTCCTCATCAATTTTCTCGGCACTTAATGTCTGATTGACCGACAAGATGTCTGTCTCGCCGTGGGGATCAGTGCCCAGTTTTATTTCATCTCCATCACTTATTCCGTCACCATCTGTATCGGCAATGAGCGGATCTGTGCTGTAAATGAACAGTTCATCGTAATCGCTGAGTCCGTCTATATCGGTATCGACCCGCCCAGCATGGGTTCCATATTTCACGACCTCATCATAGTTTGATATGCCGTCGCCATCGGTATCCTGATCTGAATCTGCAATCGTAGGGTCGGATCAATTTCATATATCTCAATATAGTCGCTGATTCCGTCGCCGTCGGTATCATCCAGATAATCTGAAGTCCCCAGGATTTCTTCTATTATTGCAGGAACAGAATCTTCATCGACATCTGTATCGTCAAAGCCGCCTTCGAGATCCATATTATCCCAACTTGCATACAGGCTTAAATTCTGACTAACAACGGATTCAAAATGAAAATCTTCGCTCAGCTCTGAATTTGCATACCAACCATCAAATATATACCCATCTCTCGCTGGCGGAGCAGGCTCTGTGACGCGACCTCCAGCTACAACAGAAACAGTAGTATATACAGCGTCTGTTCCATCGTTCATATAGAAAGTTACGGTGTACGAACGCCCCTCGTTCCCCGTGCCGGGTGTATATCCGCTGCCGGAACCACCGGGGTTAGGACTCGGGCTGGGGCTGGGATTAGACTCCTCCGGAGTGTTGTCAGGGTGACATCTTCACAGAATCTCATCAGGATGGCCGCAACCTGTGCGCGGGTCGCGCTGCCCTGCGGATCGAGCTTGCTGCCGCTGCCGTTGATGAGTCCCTCTGCACTGGCCCACTTCATAGCAGTAAGCGCATAGCTGCTGACTGTGCCGGCATCGGAGAACATATCAATTTCCGCAGAAGCTGTCACGTCATAGCCGCAGAATTTGGCATAGCGGTACAGGATCGCCGCCAACTGCTCACGAGTGATCGCACCATCCGGATCAAACGTGCTGGCAGAGTAACCACCGACGACCTCGTTTTCCACAGCCCAGATGACAGGCTTCTCATAATACGATCCCGCTGTAACATCCTTGAACGAACACGCACCAGTGACAGCAGGCTCTCCTGCCATCCGGTACAGGATCGTCACGATCATGCCGCGACTCGTTGTGGCTTTCGGGCTGAACGTATTGCTGCTGGTTCCCTTCATCAGCCCTTTTTCGCACACATATTTGACGTCATTGTAAAACCAGTCAAACGTCTTCACATCGGAAAACGTGCTGTCTGCCGCCAATACAAACATTGGCAGCATCCCCAGTATCAAAACGATACTCAGGAGCAGAGATAGGATACGCTTTGATCTTTTCATACCAGATCCTCCTCATTTTCCGTACGCGCTACGGTTTGTTTAAGTGTAACTTTTACGAATTTTGCAGCACATACTCTCTCGGATAAATTATACAGTAATTATCCAGCCGTTTCAAGTTTTTTCCTATTTCCGCTATGATTTTGGATAATTTGTAAAAGTACACATTTCCAAATTATCGCCATGATTTGGTTAAGTGGTGTTTTCACACTTCCGCGCCTTGCCATAGAATGTGCCGACTGGCATATTGCAGGCTGCCGCTACCTGTTTCAGCGTCAGCTTTTTTGAGCGCCACGCTCGGTGTACTTCGTAGAAATTTTCAGGCAAAGGGAGCGGTTTTCTTCCCAATTTAACGCCCTTTGCTTTCGCCGCCGCGATGCCCTCTGCCTGACGCTGACGGATATTGGTACGTTCATTCTCAGCAACAAACGAAAGCACCTGCAGCACAATGTCGCTGAGGAAGGTTCCCATTAAATCCTTGCCGCGCCGGGTATCCAGCAGGGGCATATCCAGCACCACAATGTCGATGCCTTTATCCTTTGTGAGCATCCTCCATTGCTCCAAAATTTCCGCATAGTTGCGCCCCAGACGGTCGATGCTCTTGATATAGAGCAGATCGTCTTTTTCATCTTTCGTAACAGCTTCTTATATTGCGGGCGGTTGAAATTTTTGCCGGACTGCTTGTCGATATAAACATTTCTCTCAGGTACGCCCACTTCCCGGAGGGCAATGACCTGTCGATCTTCATTTTGCTCTCTGGTGGAAACACGGATGTACCCATAAATTTTCTGCTCGATCTTATTTCCTCCGTTTCTGCCACACAATGTCATACCCCAGCACATCCGCCAGCTCTACCGCCTCGCCATAGCGGAGCGAGCCGCGCTTGAGTTTGCCGGAGAGATTGGGAACGCTGCGGCTCCAGCCGTATTCATCGGAGAGGTAGTCCACCACCTCGGTCATGGTCATGCCGGTGCGGACGATGTAGGACTTGATCTCGTTACGATAGGTTTCGGATTTTCTCATATTCAAACTTTCCTCCTGTTTTTCGATACGTTCTATGGTAAAATGGATTTGTCAAATCGTGACACCCGTTCGCCATAGGGCGCTGGTTTTTAATGCACGGCTTTTCGCTGGAAATGCCGCCGATGATACGTTGGTCACGGGCGGCACCTTTCGCTTTTGCCGTTTGATATGTCTTTGCGTGAAACGGCGAAATATCATGTTGAACGACAAACGTCGTTCACTGCTGAATAGCGCTCTATTCCGTGCAGATAACCGCACAGAGCAGAAAAACTATTTCGCCGTTTTCACTTGCTTTGATTTCTACATTTGATTTTTGCCGCTCTTTCCGAACGTCGTTCCTGCCCGGAGGATCGCTCCCGGCGTTTTCGTTCTCCTTGGTGCGCTGGATGCGGCACTTCGCCAGAGGATATATCCCGTTCGGACGGTCATGCAATTTTCAAGGTTCAGGTGCGATTGCAAGACCATTTTAGCGAAAAATATAGCCCTCTCCCGTATATCCAAGAGGTCGGAAAACGCGCCGAAAAACGCAAATTTCCACGCTTATGGACAAGACCGGAAAGGGCGGAAATTTGAAGGGAGGACACCGCTATGCAGCCAAAGCTCACCATTCAGGAACGGCTTAAAGACCTGCGCGTAGAGCGCAGTCTGACGCTGGAGCAGCTCTCTGCGGAAACAGGCATTTCAAAGTCCGCGCTGGGAAAATACGAAGCCGACGATTTCAAGGACATCAGCCCGTTCAGCATGGTGGAGCTGGCAAAGTTCTACGGCGTGTCCACCGATTACCTGCTGGGGCTGACAGAAAAAAATCACCCAAACACAGAGCTGGACGCTCTGCATTTGGGTGATGATGCAATCGAAGTGTTGAGAACGGGCAAATTCAACCACCGGCTGCTGTCGGAGCTGATCTGCCACAAGGATTTCCAGCGTTTCATGCTGGATGCCGAGATTTACGATGTTGTCCCCGACAAGGCTGTCCTGGTTGTCGATGGCCGCAAGCTGGATGAAAAGGCTTTCACGCTGAATGCCGATGAGTGGGCAGCCCTGCCCGGCACGGTGCTCCCCTATAGCGGCAGCATCGAGAGCGCCGGCATCACTCATGATAACGGAATCCTGAAAAACGCTGTGTCTGTTGATCTGAAGAATGTTAACTTTGAGTCCAGCGTACAGGTGAAGCTGTACAGCGGCGATACTCTGCTGACCACGGCTACCTTGCAGGGAGTAACTCCCGGCAACTATAGTTTCCTGACCTGCTGCATCGCAACCGAGACTGCTGACAAGTGCTGGGCACTGACCCCCTGGACTCCCAAAGATGATGTTGTCCCCGACAAAGCTGTCCTGGTTGTCGATGGCCGCAAGCTGGATGAAAAGGCTTTCACGCTGAATGCCGATGAGTGGGCAGCCCTGCCCGGCACGGTGCTCCCCATAGCGGCAGCATCGAGAGCGCCGGCATCACTCATGATAACGGAATCCTGAAAAACGCTGTGTCTGTTGATCTGAAGAATGTTAACTTTGAGTCCAGCGTACAGGTGAAGCTGTACAGCGGCGATACTCTGCTGACCACGGCTACCTTGCAGGGGAGTAACCCCGGCAACTATGGTTTCTGACCTGCTGCATCGCTACCGAGACTGCTGACAAGTGCTGGGCACTGACCCCGGACTCCCAAAGATAATATTGTTCCCAACAAAGCTGTCCTGTTTGTCGATGGACACGAACAGGATACGAAGACCTTCACGCTTGATGCCGATGAGTGGGCAGCCCTGCCCGGCACTGCGTTCCCCTATAGCGGCAGCATCGGCGGCGGTTACACCTACTACACCATCAAGGCCACCGCAGGCGTGAACGGCTCCATCTCTCCCACCGGCAATGTCAGCGTCCGCGAGGGGCGGGATCAGACCTTCACCATCACCCCGGATAAGGGCTATGTTGTCGCCAATGTCAAGATCGACGGCAGGAGCATCGGCGCGGTGAAGTCCTACACCTTTGAGAACGTAAAGCGCGCCCACACCATCGAGGTCAGCTTTACAAGGGCGAACGAATTTATCGACGTTCCGGCGGGCAGCTACTACTACGACGCGGTGCTGTGGGCGGTCGAAAAACGGCATTACCACCGGCGCAAGCGCGAGCCGCTTCGATCCGAACGGCATCTGCACCAGAGCGCAGGCCGTGGCGTTCCTGTGGCGCGCAGCAGGCAGCCCCGCAGCCAAGTCCGCAGTCATGCCCTTTGCCGATGTGAAGGTTGGCAGCTACTACTATGATGCGGTGCTGTGGGCCGTGGAGAACGGGATAGCGAAGGGCACGAGCGAGACCATGTTCAGCCCCGATGCCACCTGCTCCCGTGCGCAGATCGTGACCTTCCTGTGGCGCTCTCAGAAGTCCCCGGCAGCGGGCACGGCCAATCCTTTCACCGATGTGAAGGCAAGCGCCTACTACGCTGACGCGGTGCTGTGGGCTGTCAAGGAGGACGTCACCAAGGGCACCACCAACACCACGTTCAGCCCTGACGCCAACTGCACCCGCGCCCAGATCGTCACCTTCCTCTGGCGCTGCAAAAAGTGACCGGCTGACATACGGCCAAGCAGCAAGACCGCTGACATGACCACATAAGTGAACAATGGACAGCGCAGCGGATAGGCTTTTTCGCCTTGACGCTGCGCTGTTCCTTTCTTTTCGCTACGAGAAACAAATCAACGACATTTTAAGCTGCGCCGCTATCCCAGCGCGGTAAGGAGACAGCATTATGAAAAAGAATCGCAAGCGTCATTCGTCCGATCATCTGCATGGCCGTCCTTCTCTTTGCAATGACCACGGCAGTCATGGGCTGCTATCAGAAAGACCCCGATCCCATTGAAGATCCATCCGGCACCTCCGAAGTGGAGGCGACCCCCATTCCCACCGTCAACCGGCAGGCGGAGCTTGCCGACGCCAAAAGCAGGAACCCCGACGCCGTGGCGTGGCTGTATATCCCCGGCGCGGAGGTGGACGACCCCGTGATGCAGGCGGAGGACAACGGCTTTACCTCAACCGGGACGAGCTGCGGGAGTACAGCACATGGGGCTGCTACTACGCCGACTGCCGGAACCATCTCAGCGGACGGGACGCGCTGGATACCAACACCGTCATCTACGGCCACTCTGCCAACGACTGTGACCCGGACGGTGTGCGGTTTACCAAGCTGCACCGCTATATGGACGCGGACTTCGTGAAGGAGAACCCCTACATCTACCTTTCCGTGGACGGGGACGACCTGATCTTCCAGATCACCGCCCTGTTTATTACGGATACCGGCTTCGACTATATCGACCCCAATCCCATGGGGGAGTAAGCTCACCGAGTTCTTCCAGACCGTGGAGAAGAAAAACTGGCTGGATATTGACGGTGTGACCTTCTCCGAGGGGGGGATACCTTCCTGACCCTCTCCACCTGCTGCCGGAAGTACGACAAGACCAACAGCGGCAATCAGCGGCTTGTGGTCATGGCGAAGCTGCTGCCAGAGGGCGCAGCGGCGCAGGCATTTACCGTCAAGCCGGTGAAGAAGCCAGAAATGCCCTAAAAGAAATCAGAATACGACGATAACAGGACACCCATCCTTGCGGTACTGAAAAGCAGCGTATGGTATAGGGAAAACGGCGGCTGCTCTGTACGGGGCGGCCGCTGCTTTTGCTGTCCCAACATTTTTCAGATGAAAGGGACCTATGCGTATGACAGGAGAGCACAGGAGGTGCCGCTAATGCTGCGGCAACAAGCCGCGCCGGGAGCATAGCCGGACGATACCCGGACACCGTAGGATACCTATGCCCTCCGACAGCCGCCGACAATTTCCATACTGAACCGCACCGAAGCGCCCATGCAGGCTTTTATGCCTGTGTGGGCGCTTTTTGTCGTTCCCGGCACTTTTTCGCCGTGGGCTGCCGCTCCCCGCCGCCCTTCGTTCAGACCTTTTACCCACTCGGATCTGAACGGAGGAACAAAATGTTTAATAAAAAAGCATCTATGCGCTGAATAAGAAAGACCCCGATGCCATCGTTTATATGGACGCCAATGAAGTCATCGTCCGCCTGACCCGCGAAGACTTTGCCAGCGAGAAAGAATTTCTGAAATAGAAATCTTGGTCGGATGGAAACTACCACACCGAGGACAATCAGGATGTGGTAGAGGGGAAACACAATACGTCCATTGACGGCCTATCCGAAGCCGCACTTTCCATTCCTGCCATTGATGTGGTTATGGAGCGCCAGCACGAGAAATCCGAGCGACGCAGAGCGGCTTCCGCGATGGTTTCTCAGATCAGGGACAAGCTGACGGAAACACAGTTCCGCAGACTTTGGATGTACTACGTTGGCGGAATGACCGTTGATGAAATTGGGCGGATTGAGGGCATCAGACACCAGAACATTTCCAAAAGCATTGGCTCCGCAATGAAGAAAATCAAAAAAATTTTCCCGTAAGCTCAAAAAACAGGGGGCAAAAATGCCCTAAAAAGATGATAGGTGAAGGGACATTCTCCACGAAGCCTTTCGTTGAACGTTGAAAACTGAATAGACCATGATGCAGGCACAAAACCCGCGTGATAGCGGCATAAGGTGCGCCGCCAAGACGATGGCTTCAAGGAGGTGATTCCGGACAAGCCATCCGAGCGATCTACGCAGCCTTAGACCCGATTCGGCAAATCGGGCGCGATGACAGCGCGGCGAATAATGAAACTTGCTCACGCCCTCCCACAGACTTGAGGGGGAACCCTGCGATATGCGCCAGCTCTTTGAGGCAGCGGTATCGTGGAGTTATGACAGCCCTGCCAAGGGCGGCCTGCATCATGCCCACTATCCGGGGCGCGTGGCAAATAGGATGGATCTTCTCAAATGGGCAAGCAGAGCGGCTGCGCCGGTATTCGCCATTATGTTATGTTATTCTGCCCGCGCAGCCGCCTCTCAAAGTCAGATACCTTTACCCCGGTATATCCCCATATACCAGTCTCCGTCCGGCTGCGGAAGGACCGCCTCGAGCGCCTGCGCGCCGTGTACGCGCGCAATCCACCGGAGGCCGCCCTCTGTCTGCCGCAGTACGCCCGTATCCAAAAGCGCCTGCCGGAGCATCATGTCCGGGACTGCGGGACCCTCCCGCCCCGCTTCCTCCGCGAGCCTGCGGCGGCAGTCCGGAAACGCCGCTTCCAGCTCCGGCGACAGATAGAGGGTGTTTTCAGCGAAATAGGCCGGGTACGGGTGGCGGCAGCGGCGGTACGGCGTCATGGCAAGCTCGCAGCGGCTGGCGCTGACGCAGGCCGCGCTTGCGCTGACGGATCATCTGTCGTCGAAGGACTGCGTGCTGTTTCTCATCTCCGGCGGCGGCTCGGCACTGTTTGAGTCCCCGCTTGTGCCGCTTTCGGAGACAGAGGACATCACGAAGCAGTTGCTTGCCTGCGGCGCGGACATCGTAGAGATGAACACCATTCGCAAGCGTCTTTCCGCCGTCAAGGGCGGCCGCTTTGCGCTTCACTGCCAGCCCGCGTCCGTCTATTCCATCATTCTGTCCGACATCATTGGCGACCCACTGGACATGATCGCCTCCGGCCCTGCCTATCCCGACAGCAGCACCTGCCAACAGGCGCTGGCCATCGCCGAAAAATATAAGCTTCGCCTGTCAGACGCGGCAAAGGCGTGCCTTGCGCAGGAAACGCCAAAGGCGCTTTCAAACGTCACATCGCACGTGACCGGCAGCGTTCGCGAGCTGTGTACCGCTGCCGAGCAGGCCGCGCAGTCGCTCGGCTACACCTGCATCCGGCTGACCGACTGTCTGTGCTGTGAGGCGCGCGAGGCCGGCCGCTTCCTCGCGTGCATCGCAAAAACGCACGCCAATGCCACGCGTCCGCTTGCGTTTCTGGCAGGCGGCGAAACCGTTGTTCATCTGACCGGCCGCGGCGCGGCGGCCGCAACCAGGAGCTTGCGCTTGCCGCGGCGGAGGGCATCGCCGGTCTTTCGCAGACTGCCGTGTTCTCGTTCGGCTCGGACGGAACGGACGGCCCGACTGACGCCGCGGGCGGCTATGTTGACGGCGAAAGTCTTGCCGCGCTGAATGGCGCCGGTCTGTGCTTCGCCGACATCCTACAGCAAAACGACGCCTACCCTGCCCTTGCAAAAATTGGCGGACTGATCATGACCGGTCCGACCGGAACAAACGTCAATGATCTTGCCGTTCTTCTGCTTGCGCGCTGACGCACCGCCATTTTTTCGCAAATATTCTCGTTTTAAAGCAAAAAATTCCTGTGCCTTTCGGCACAGGAATTATCATTTTGTCTGCTACTTTGCCGTCTTGGTCAGGTAGGTGTACATGGCCATGGCAACCTCGGCGCGCGTTGCGCTCTTGACTGCATTTGCAGCCTGCGTTGCGCTCAGGATGCCCTCAGCTGCTGCCCATGCCACGTTGTCCTTTGCCCAGGCGGAGACATTCGCGGTCGGTGCAAGCGCGCTTGTCGGCTCATAGATCGTCACGCCCTTGTACTCGGCGTAGCGCTTGATGATCGCCGCCAGCTGCTCACGCGTGATCTCGCCGTTCGGGTTGAACTTGCCGCTGCCGACACCGTTGACGATATCATGCTTTGCAGCCCATTCCACTGCGTCGGAGTACCACTCGCCGCCGGGAACATCCGTAAACACACCCTTGAAGCTGACCGCTTCCTTGCCGTCCATCCGATAGAGAATCGTCACGACCATCGCACGCGTCAGCGCCTCATTCGGGCCAAAGCGCGTATAGCCGATGCCGTTCATGATGTTCTTCTCGTACAGATACTTGACTGCGTCATAGCACGCATCCGACGGCTTCACGTCCGTGAACGGGGGCTTCTTTGTGCTGTCGGAGGCTGCATCGTCGTAGCGGATACCAAAGTTCAGATCCGCACCGCAGCGTGCGCACACGCGGTTGCCGTCGCGGTCAACGATGGGCTGATGGCCAAGCGCCGGAAGAATCTCGGTTCTGGTCTCGGTGCAGGTAGTGCAGGTGTACTTGATATAGCCGCTTTGCGTGCAGGTCGGCTCCTTGCGCTCAGACGCAACCCACTCGTGCAGCGGCAGCTCCTTGCTGTCGCCGGTAACGGTCTCGTCGTTGCGCTCGGCGGTGGAGAGCGTCACATCACCCTCGCAACCGCTGCGATAGCGGAATGTCAGCGTTGCAAGCGTCTTGCCCGCCTCATACGCCTCGGCAGCGGCAAAGGCAAAGGTGATCTCGCCCGCGGTCTCATCCACATGGAACGCCTTGATCGCGGCGGAGAGGTCTTGCTCTCCAGCGTCAGCGCCGCCGGATCATACTTCACGGTGTACTTGCCGTTCGTCACGGCCACATCCTCGGTCAGCGTAACGGTCATCACGCCGTTGGCAACCGTGCTGCCAGAGCCGGAGACCGACTGCGGCTTGACGGTGTCCTCGCGCGTGGTGCGCGTCAGCTTGGCCGCGTTCACAGAGCCGGTGGTCTTGTTGACCGGCTGCGCGTCAGCGCTGTTGCCGGAGCTGGCCGCATCTGCGCGGTAAAGGCCAACGACCGGCCATACGCCAGTGCCAAATGTGCCGAGCGGCACAAGCGTCTTATCTGCTACAGAAATGCCATAGAGCATCGCCGCGCTCTGCTGCATGGTGCTGTCGGTATAGGCCGCAATCACCAGATAGTCGCTTGCCTTATCGTAGATCATTGATGCACGCGCATAATCGGACTCATCCTCCTGACCGCTCTGGCACTTGGAGACGTTGGGGGAGCTTCAGGCCCGTGTCGCCAAGGCTTCTGGACATTTCGGCAAACGTCACAGTGTCATAAGTGTCCATATCCATATCCGGATACAGCGTCAGTTCATACAGCTTACCGCTTTCCGTCAGGATGTAGAAGAAGTTTGCTCCACTTTCGTAGTAGCCAAGATCGTATGTGCCGCTTTCCTTGAAAGCAATCACCGCCATTGGGTCGCTTGCAAACTGGCTGAACGTAAAGGATTCTTTTACGCCGTTTTTGTCAAGCGTTTCAATCACTGTACCGTTTCCAGCAATTGCGACCATATCGCCCAGTCCCTCTTCATCATCTGCGGAGAGGACAACCGGCGACTCGGCTGCATCCGACCAGAGCTGTTTTTTCGTCAGCGTGCCGCCCACGGTCTCTTCAAAGGTTTCGGGGTCAATGCTGAGCATGGTGCTGCCCTTGCGCGCCAGAATCACACCCTCGTTCAGCGCAGCCGCGTCAATTTCGCTTACTGCACCGGAGAGCTTCTGCCACTGCGAGGGAAGCTTTGTGCTGAAACTCGACCAGTAGACATTGCTGTCGCTGTCATAGATGGCGGCGCGCAGATTCATTTCCGGGAACGGCTTGACCGTAACGGTGCAGGTCGCAGACTTGGTGGGGTCAGCCACAGACGTGGCCGTAATGGTCGCCGTGCCAACCTTGTTCGCGGTCACAACGCCGTCCTTGACGGACGCAACGTCTTCATCATCTACCGACCATGTAACGCTCTTGTTCTTTGTCAGCCACGGATTGACGCTTGCGCGCAGGACAAGCAGGCTACCCTCCATCGTGGTCACGTTGGTCGTGTTCAGCTCCACACCGGAAACCGTATCGGTCTGCTCCAGCGTCAGGCTGTCGTCCGCGACAATATAAATGCCCTTGACGTGCGCAAACATCAGCGCGTTTGCCTCGTTTGCAAGACTTGCCTTGCCGGTATCCGGGTCAAGCACCCACAGCTCGTTGTCAAGGTCGCCGGTATTGACATATTCACCGGTCTGTCTATCCGTTCCATAGTAGCCGGCGGCCAGATAGATCTTGTCGCTCGCCTTGTCATAGGCCATGGAGGAATAGCCAGTTACGCGCACGCTCTTGCCGCTCTCGCCTGTACCGTCGCACACGCCGTTTTCGGCAATGGGCTTGAGAGCCAGACTGCCGGACGCAATGTCATTCAGCGTCCACTTGTAGAGGTAGACATAGTTGGCGGTTTCGGAATAGCTTGCGCCGAAGTTCACGCCGTAGAAATTGCCATCCTTGTCGATGGTCATGGCGTGCAGCGACTTGTAGCCGTCGTAGTTCACCATGCCGCTTGCCGGAACGCTCGGCGCGTCAACCGTCACGTTTGCAATTTGGGCAACTGCGCCGGTCGCCGGATTCAGACTGTAGAGCTTGAGCTGTCCTTCACCGGGCGTCCGGTTTCACGGTCAGGTACGCCGTCCGTGATCTTGCCGTACTCGGTGATAAAGTAGATCATCTGATCCTTGTCGTTATAGGCCATGTCAGCCACAAACTCATCATCCGCCATTTTGGAGTAGTTGGCAACCTTTACGCCGGTTGACCACTCGCCATGCTCGGTGGCATAGAAGCCGTCGTCGGCTGCGTAGAACACATAGCCGCCCGCATACGTCTCGGCATAGATCTCCTGCTCGGCAGGCGCTGCCGTTACAAGGCCGCTGCCCGTGCCGCTCTCGGCGTCATAGCTGACGGTAGCCGGGTCAATTTCCACCCAGCGCTTGCCGCTGCCGCGCACCTCGTTGGAGGTAAAGCCGAACATTCTGTTGCTGTAGTCCTCGGGCGTGCCGCCGTAGTAAACGTAGTAGCTCGATTCATTGCCCGCGTAGTCGCCAATGATTACGGTGACGTATTCGCCCGCCGTCTGATCGTTCAGCTCGAACGTCATCTCGGTTTTTTTACCGGCCTCGGCCTGCTCCGGCTGACCCTCGCCCAGAACAATGCTGCCCTTGCCCTTTATTGCCTCGACATAGGCAATATACTGGTTGTCCTGCATTTCAATGGTCAGCTCGCCGCTTTCCGGATTCTTCTTCGCATCAAGCATCTCAGGCGCAGTGCTGTCCACGGTGAACGTATTTTCAATGAAAGCGCCGTCGCCCAGCTCGCCGGAGGAAATCAGCTCTGCAATCTGCTCTGCCGTCAGTTCGCCGTCCTGCTCATAATACTCGGGGGGATCATGACAAGGCCAGCGGTGAACTTGTCGCCCTCGTTCAGTCCAAGCGCCACCGGAGAAACTGCCGCACCAAGCTCATAGCCATAATTTGTCCATTCCGCATTATTGCTATAGTAGAACATGCTCGAAACCTGATTGTTTACGCCGCTGACTGTGATATTGCCGTCTGCCGTCTTGACATACGTCGCAACCGCAGCTGCATTGCGGATCAGAGTAAAGCCATACTGCGCAATGGTGGCGCTGCCGCTGATGGCCTCGCGGCCTGCGGGATATTCATCCTCAACCACATAGGGGTTGACGGTATAGATGCCGATATCGCTCGAGCCCGGATAGACGATGCCGGTATAATCGGTATAGTAGTCATAGCCGATGTACGAGCCGTGCGCGCCCGTGCCGTAGAGATCCTCAATCGCCGTGCCGCCGTCGATCATGGGCGCATCCGACCAGTTGCCGTAGAAGCCCAGAACCGGGATGGAGTGGACGGGACGCAGGCCGCCGTCGGCGGTATTGTCGGTCTCCACATAGATATAGCCCTCGACGTATGCGTCGTTTTCATACATGGCATTAAGCGTCTGCTTCTGCGCGTCGGTCAGCTTCATGGTAACGCTGACGTGGACGCTGCTGCCAACGGAATTTCGATGGCGGCGGAGTTCAGCTTCACCAGCAGCAGATGCGCGTCATACGACGTGACCTTGCCGTCGGCATTCAGATCCGCAGCCGTCAGGTTGTATCTGCTGCCGTCGTTTTCACCGGCAACATAGCCGATGATTGCCTGTGCGTCCAGCGCGTCGGTCTTGCCGTCGTGGTTGACGTCGCAGTCAAAGCCGGAGACGATTTCGGTGTGGTCGCTGAAATCATATGTAAATTCCGCGTCCAGCGTCGTGAGCCACGTATCCAGATACGTCTGTCCATCCTCGTCCGCAAAGATGTCCTGCGTGAACAGGTCGGTGTAGACGTTATAGCGCTGTGCGCTGCCGGAGATGTTGTAGATGGTAAAGCCTGCGGTATACGTGCCATCGCAGTCGGGGTCATCGCCGAACTCGGCCTTGACCTTACCGTCGACGGCCGTGCCTCTCAGGTTTCTGTCCATCATGATATAGGACTCGGCGTTCATTGCGCTGTCCACATTTGCAAGACCCGCGCCCTGGTTGAGGACGGAGTACGGAAGTCCGGTGTCGGCCTCAATGATGGGCGAAGCCGTGGACATGAGCAGACTGTTGATCAGCTGACGGTTTGTCACGCCATTTTCGCTCATGTAGCCGGACAGCGCTTCGTTCTCGCGGATGTACTGCGCCATCAGCGCAGCCATACCGCCGATCTGCGGTGCGGCCATGGACGTACCGGACATATTTTCGTATGCGTCCGTGCCGCCGAGCGTTGCGCCCTTTTCAACGTGCGTGCCGTTGACAGAATAGATGTTGCCGCCGGGCGCGGTGATTTCAGGCTTGAGCTCCAGGCTGCCCGGAACGCCCCAGGAGCTGAAATCGCTCATGCCGTAGTCGTTTGTGGGCTTGCTGACGCCGACTGCGCTCGTCGCGGTCAGCTTGCCGGTGTAGTACACGCCGCCCTCTGCGGCCGTAGACTTCGACAGGATCATTGCGCCGTCAGCCTGTGTAATCGAAATGGCGGGCGCGGTGCGCGTATAGCTGCTCAGATCCATGTTGATTGTGCCGGGCTGATTGTTGTAGATGACAACAGCCCTTGCGCCCGCGTTTGCGGCGTTCGTGATCTTGTCCACAAAGCTGATTGTGCCGCGGCGGATGAATACGACCTTTCCGCTGACGTCAATGCCGTCAAAATCTGCCGCGTTGCCAAGCACGCTCTCCGGCATAAACACATAGTCCAGCTCGCCGCTCAGCGTGGTGAACGCTTCGTTTGCGTAGGTGGTTTCGCTGTAGAATACCATCTCGCCGCCGACGCTGAAATAGTTGCCGGTTGCACCGGCGTTGTCAACGGAGGCAACCGCCAGCGAGTCGGAATACGTTCCGGGCGAGCCGCTGGTCTGGAACGAAACGTCGTTGCCATAGAGGTAGCCGTTTTGGGAGTTCTCTGCCCAGTCGCCGCTGTTGCCGGCGGAGATGCTGATGATTGCGCCCTTGTCGCTCAGTGCGTCAAAGCGCTCCTGAATGTCCGTCGCACGGTGAAGCCGGGATCCGACGAGCCAAGCGACAGGTTGATCGAGTCGCAGCCAAGGACAATCGCGTCCTCAATTGCGGCCATGTAATCGGAGTCGTATGCGCCGCCGCCATAGCCAAAGACCTTCATCACGACCAGCTGCGCATCGGGCGCAACGCCCTGCACCTTGGCTGTTTCCAGCGCGTTCGAGAACGTGCCGTCGGCGTTTGCGATGTACTTGTTTGCTGCGGCGATACCGGCAACGTGCGAGCCGTGCTCGCCCTGCTCATCGTCCATGTGGGTGATTTTCGTATTCTTGTCCACATAGTTATAGGCAAACGGAATCTTGTCGTTACGCGTCACAGCGGAGGCCGTCGTGCTTTTCGCAATATGCAGCTGGCTAAACACATCGGCAATGCCCGCCGCATCCAGAACGCCGACGCTCTTTTTGTACGCGTCCAGCGTCATGCCCGCGTCCTTGGCCAGAAGCTCCATCAGTGGTCATAGCCTGCGGCGCTGAATGACTGGTGGTCAATGTCGATACCGGTGTCGATGATGGCAATCTTGCTGCCAGCGCCGGTATAGCCCGCCGCCCATGCAGTGCTCGAGCCGATCTGCTCGGAAGAGGTGGCCATATTCGGATCATAGCGTTCTTCCTGCTTGACCATCGTCTCATAGCGGTTTTCCACATACACATCCGCAACGCCGGATACGGCCTTGATCTCGTCGATCTGGTCATAGCGGACGTTTGCCGAAATGAGGTTTGCCGCCAGCGTCAGATTCCACACAACGTCAATCGGCGCGTCCAGCGTCCGGTTGATGCGCTGGGTCAGCGAGTTCTGACGGTTTTTCAGCGTCTGACGATATGTTACCGCTGAATTGTTCTCGCCGATGCCGTCCAGACTGTACATGGCGACAGCAGGCTCGTCCTTTAAAACGATGGACACACGCACCGTATCATCGGGCGCGTAATCCGCCTCGTCACGTTCTGAGAACGTTTCCGGCTGTGAATCGAGCAGCGTCTGCGAAAGCTTCGTGGGCGCTGTCTCGCTCTCGCCCGCTTCAAATCTCAGCTTCTGTGTCTGACTGCTTTCCGCAGCCGTTGCCGGAAGGGCAAAGCCTGCAAAATTGCAACCACAAGCAGAAGTGAAAGAAGCCGGCTGGATAAGCGTTTTTTCATATGATTCTTTCCTCCGTTTTGGTGCTCGCCGCAGATGCGGCGGCTCTCTGTCCAGCGGACAGTTGTCCGTCAGGCAGGCGTAAAAATCGGCGCACTTACGCGTGCTGCATTTTCTCAGCATTATTCTAATCTGTTAACGTGTTGTCCGTCAAGCGCTTTAAAGCAAAAACCGTTCAAATTTATGTACCGTTTTACGTCAACTTTTTATGTACTCTTTCAAGATTTCCAGAACATTTCCAATTTTAAGAAAATCTCGCCCACATGTTCAAGGGTGTATCCGAAAACGCATGATGTGACCGGCAGCGAGGGATTTTTGAGCTACTTTGACAATGACTATCTGATGTGCCAAGCTATGAGTTCTTGCAGCGCTATCCAAAGGTTTATGCTGGAACAAATATTCATTTGGATGGAGAGGTCGCTAAGATTATCTCTGAGGACGGAAAACGCTACGAAATTGTGTTGTGGGTCATACAGAGCTTTACCGAATACTTTGCAAATAAGTATCCTCTGGATGAAGCAGGCTACTACATGATGAATTTTCCAGAAGAATATGAACCCTATCTGGCGCAAATGCAAGGAGCGTATATCACGGTCACAGGTGATCTCGGAGATACATGGTTTGTAGAAGGCGATCATATTGAACTGTTTGGTCGGTATATTGAAATGAGTTCTACCCAGATTGATGGCATATCCTATACTATGCCTCATATTGAGGCCAACAGTGTCTATTTCTGGACAGATTATCAATATAGTGATTCCGAGCGATTTGATGTTAACACTGTCACAGAAGTTGCAGAAGCAGTGTTTGGAAGCGATGTTGAAGTGCG
>VOFG01001161.1_pt1 | contig 38000 bp, 45 predicted proteins | sample 5384171 | NCBI WGS metagenome assembly VOFG01 (sample SAMN12384726, study PRJNA508395) | human gut metagenome | isolation source: healthy gut F | host: Homo sapiens
GAACAAATTGGGAAAAGAACTTTCGTTAAGAGACTATCAACAAAACCATCAAGCGACGTGTCTTCGATGCGTGGCGCGACCATGCCTGTGTCATGGTACAGATGCCGACAGGTACGGGGAAAACCATCTGTTGGCATCCGTCATTATGACCGCAGGCGCGGAACCGGAACAGTGCGTCTGGATTATCGCCATCGGCGTGAATTGGTGAGCAAATAAGAAAAACACCGTCGCGATATCCGTGGGAGGACGACCCGAATGAGGGCGATGTCTATCCAATGGTTGTCTGCCACTGGGACATCCACAATGCACCGGCACTGATTGTCATCGACGAAGCCCATCATGCCTTGACCGAAAGCTATGGAACTCTGGACGCGATACCCCCATGCCAAGAAATTGGGCATGACAGCCACACCGTGTCGACTGAACCGCAAAGTTCACGGACTTGTTCGATACGCTGGTCACTTCAGACAGTATTGCCGACTTCATCAGCGAGGGGTGGCTTTCAGTTTTCGACTAATGCTTCCATCAAACAGACAGCGACGACCAAAAGCTGATTGACAGCCTGAGTAAGCGAAGTTGGGACGACGACTTCAAATCAAGGAGATGAATGCCGTACTCAACAAAAGGCCGACTATCGAAAGGTTGTACGAAAGTGTCAAGCATTATGCCGATGGAAAGAAAGGCATCGTCTATGCCATCAGCATCGGACATGCCCGAAACATCGCTTCTTACTACAGCAAGCATGGAATGAATGCCGTGGCGATAGACAGCAAGACACCTGCTTTGCGAAAAACAATTCGTGGAAGATTTCAAACAGGGGCGGATACAGATACTGGTCAATGTGGATGTATTCAGCGAAGGGTTCGATTGTCCGGACATCGAGTTCGTACAAATGGCACGCCCCACCCTTTCGTTGGCCAAATACCTACAGCAAGTAGGACGTGGATTGAGGAAGAGCAAGGGTAAAGAATATTGTATGCTAATAGACAATGTGGGACTCTACCCACGCATGTTCGGTCTGCCCATTGCAAACCGTGACTGGCAGGCCATGTTCGAAGGACGATTAGCAGGCAAGGGTCATACCCATTGCATCGAAACAGGATACTATTGTGCTGCCGGAAACTTAACGGCAAATGATACCATACGTCCCAATGATACCCTTGAACTGGTAATGACCCCGACCGGCTTCCGGATTATTTGACCTGTGTAAAAGACTGCTTGGAGAATCACCCTAATCATGAGACTCTGAATGCTTTTAAAGACAGGACAAGCGGTTTGTACGGACTGAAACACGGAAATAAAATAACAGCTCTCCCACAGTATGTCTCGGTATTCGACACAGATGACGGTTTGCTGCCGTACGTTTCAAAAACTGGTCTGTGGGTATCGTAAACGAAACCGGCGAAATAAAGATGCAGTTGGGACGTTTCAAGAAACTGAAGTTTCTGAAGGACAAGCTCCTCGCTGTTACAGACAACAGAGGCAAAATGTCCTATATCGATCTGAGGAGCGGAAAGTCATACAAGCAAAGACCTAAGGTGCAAATTTTCGGAAAAGTGCAGATGCTGGAGGTTGACGGTATCTGCTACAGCCGGACGAAGATTTTGTACAAGAAAGAATCGAATATGAGCCTGCAACAGGTGTGCCAACACGGTTTCTGCCTGAGATTTTATGATTTTTCTTACTATACCCCAATGCAGGCAAGTAGACAAGGAAGATGACACATCGGAGTATGACAGTGTATGCCTGCTTGCTGACGATTACGAAACCTATTATCATTTTTGCGGAATGTTGCCAGACGGTAGTATAATCGTTGAGGATCATGAAGGTAAATATTATCTCGTCAAAGAAGGAGAAGGCAAGCAATACATCGCACGCGAAAAGCCCCAAACGGAAGAAGAAAACTTTGATGTGGTTATACCTCGCCTGAAAGCCGAGGCTGCCCAACGCGCCTCCCAACGGAAAAACATAGAAAAACGGGAAAAAATCCAACGACGTAAAGAACGATTAAACAGGATTCAACATGCAGAACCTTTCAAATCAGGACTGAAATGGGGATTGAAACAAGGAGACACGGTAATTGTCCCACCGGTTTATCGTAACCTTCAAACGCCGGTAGGCAACTACTGTGCCTTTGAAGGTAATCCTCGCCAATGGGGCGTCATCATGCTGGATGGCAAAGTCGTGGTTGAAGCACGATATATAAACGTGGAGATAAAAGAAAACGGTACGGCCCGCCTGACCATCATACCGGGAAAAACGAAAACAGTGAAATTACAATAAAATGGTTAAATAAAAAAGACACTCAAGAGTGGAAGCCTCTCAAATGCCTTATATCTAAGCTTTTACGCTTGGTAGCGGGACCCGGGATTGAACCGGGGACCTCATGATTATGAATCATGCGCTCTAACCAGCTGAGCTATCCCGCCATCCTTTCGTTTGCGGTTGCAAAGGTACGCATTATTTTCATTCCACCAAAAGAAATTTCCATTTTTTTCATTGTATCCTCAAACAGTCTTTTAAAAAGTACCTTGCACATCGGATTCCATCCTGTTTTCTCTCATTATAGCAAAGTCTAACCAACTTATAGAAGCCACCGAAAAGGCTCTTTTATAGGACACTGTTCCATAAAAACATCTAAAATATAAGGCTACAATATTTTTTTATACTAACTTTGTCCGTTAATTCGTACGAACAACAATGGGATGAAGTTCATTAAGAAAATAGACATATTCGTATTCAAAGCCTATTCTTTACTCTTTGTCGGCACGTTTTTCATCTGCCTTTTCATTTTCATGATGCAATTCATGTGGCGTTATGTAGACGAACTGATTGGTAAAGGTTTGACTTTGGACGTTTTAGCCCATTTCTTCTACTATGCGGGATTGACTTTGATTCCCATGTCCTTGCCTCTGGCTATTCTATTAGCCTCACTCATTACTTTCGGTAACCTCGGTGAGCGTTTCGAACTGCTTTCCATGAAAGCTGCAGGCATTCCGCTCATCCGTATACTGCAACCCATTATCATTTTCAACATCCTGCTTTGTATCGGTTCATTTTATTTTCAAAACGTAACCGGACCTGAGGCGCAAAAGAAGTTCTATACACTCATTTACTCCATGAAGCAGAAGTCGCCTGAGTTGGAAATCCCAGAAGGTATCTTCTACAGTGAGATTCCTGGATACAACATTTTCGTGGAGAAGAAAGGAAAGGAAAACGGTATGCTCTACGGAGTCATGATTTATAGTACGACTGACGGGTATGAAGATGCGCAAATCGTATTGGCCGACTCCGCTGAACTCAAAACGACGGCAGACGAAAAGCATCTTATGCTGACTATGTACGCCGGAGAACGTTTTCGCAACATGCAAGCCCAAGGCAACATGATGGCTCGTGCCAACGTTCCTTATATGCGGGAGACATTCATCCAAGAGACCGATCTGATTCCGTTCGACAACAATTTCAACATGATGGATGCCAACGTATTCAGCGGAAGCGCACAAACCAAGAATTTGCGGGAAATTGAAACCGGACTCGATTCTTTGGCACATAAAAGCGACAGTATCGGCCGCTCGCTTTTTGCCTACTTGCAGAACACGACTTATCGGAGAAAAGTAAACATTGCTTCACAAGACTCGGCCAAGATTGCCCGACAGACGTTGAACTTCGACACTCTGTACAGCCAACTGACCGTCAGCCAACAACAGAGTATTTTACGGAATGCCATGCAAAAAAGCACGGTAGCTACTAATGAATATGAGTTTCGCGGTTTGATTTCGAAAGATATAGACCAGTCTACCCGGACACACTGGGTGGAATGGCACAAGAAATTCACACTCTCATTAGCCTGTCTGTTCTTTTTCTTTATCGGTGCCCCTCTTGGAGCCATCATCCGCAAAGGAGGTTTGGGTGTACCGGTTGTCATATCCGTCACCATTTTCATCTTCTATTATATCATCAACGTGTCAGGAGAAAAAATGGCAAAAAGCGGAGAATGGGTTCCCTGGTTCGGTGAATGGCTTAGTTCCATGGTGCTCTGCCCTATCGGCATTTTCCTGACTTATAAAGCCAATAAAGATTCAGCCGTATTCAATATCGAAGCATATATCAATGTGATACGCAAGATTCTGGGACTTCGCATATCCCGTCATATCGCCCGTAAAGAAGTCATCATACACGACCCGGATTATCCCGTTGTAAAACGGAACTCATGGCCTTGTCGCAAGAATGGCAAGCATACGCACAAAAGAGCCGGTTACGTCTGCCGCCCAACTACCTGCACATTTTCTTCCATAATATAGACGACCATGAGGTTATCAGCCTGAGCCGAAAAATGGAAAACCTCATCACCATACTGTCCAACAGTCGGGACGCGGCAATCTTGGATGCTTTGAACAAACTTCCTATCGTGTCTACACATGCACATACGCGCCCGTTCCATAATTATAAGTGGAATATGGTATTAGGCATCATATTCCCTGTGGGCATATTCTTTTATTTCCGGATTTGGCGATACAGGTTGCGTCTTTACAAGGATATACAACAAATAAAAAAATACAGCGCGTTTATCGCCGAACGAATCGAGAAGATATCTGAAATCGAATAAAACATCATAAAGTCATGGATACATTCAAACTGAATACAATAGAAGAAGCCGTTGCCGACTTCAAAGAAGGCAAGTTCGTAATAGTAGTGGACGACGAAGACCGTGAGAATGAAGGTGACTTCATCACGGCTGCGGAAATGATTACGCCTGAAAAAGTAAATTTCATGCTTCAGGAAGGAAGAGGCGTACTCTGTGCACCGATTACCATTTCACGTAGTGAAGAACTGGACTTACCTCATCAGGTCAGCACCAATACTTCTATCTTAGGAACCCCTTTCACCATAACCATAGACAAACTGGAAGGCTGTACCACCGGAGTTTCCGCGCATGACAGGGCTGCCACCATCCGCGCATTGGCCGACCCGTCTTCCCGCCCGGAAACCTTTGGCCGCCGGGGCATATCAACCCGCTGTATGCGCAAGACAAAGGCGTACTGCGCCGTGCCGGACATACAGAAGCTGCTGTCGACCTGGCACGTCTGGCCGGCTTGCAACCGGCTGCTGCCCTCATCGAAATCCTGAATCCGGACGGCACCATGGCTCGCATGCCTGAATTACAAAAGGTGTCCGCACGCTTCGGAATCAAAATCATAGCCATACGCGACTTGATTGCCTATCGGCTCAAACAAGAGTCCATGGTGGAACGCGGCCCGGAAGTAGACATGCCTACCGACTACGGGCACTTCCGCGACATTACTTTCCGCCAGACCAGCAACGGGCTGGAACACGTGGCACTTATCAAAGGAGAATGGGAACCGGACGAACCGATTTTTAGTGCGTGTACATTCCTCGTGCGTCACCGGAGACATATTCGGCAGCCAGCGTTGCGATTGCGGAGCACAACTCCATAAATCCATGCGCATGATAGAAGAGGCTGGAAAGGGCGTTATCCTCTACATGAACCAGGAAGGGCGCGGCATAGGCCTTTTCAACAAGATGAAAGCCTATAAGTTGCAAGAAGAAGGTATGGATACCGTAGATGCCAACGTACATCTCGGTTTCTTGCCTGATGAACGCGAATACGGTGTCGGAGCTCAAATCCTGCATGAATTGGGCGTACATAAAATGCGCCTGTTGACGAACAATCCGGTCAAACGTGTAGGTTTGGAGGCCTACGGACTCGAAATCGTGGAAAATGTGCCCATCGAAGTTCCGGTCACCCCCTACGACGAAAAATATATGCGAACCAAAAAGAACGTATGGGACACACATTGCATTTCAATAAATAACCCTACTCTCAAAAACAACAACATAATGGAAACTAAAAACATATATGCTTATAACCCGAAAGAGACGGAACAGGCTTCCGTGTTTTCCAAACTCATGCGTAATGTCTATCGGTGGATGACATTCGCTTTGGCCATTACCGGACTGACAGCCGCATGCGTGGCAGGCAATGCCACACTGATGCAATTCATATTGGGGAATCAGGCCGTGTTCCTCGGACTTATCATTGCCGAACTCGTCGTAGCCTTTACCCTGATAGGCCGTGTCAGCAAATTGTCATTCACCAATGCCTCTCTATTGTTCATTCTGTATTCCATCCTTACCGGAGCTACGCTATCTACCATTTTTCTGGTATACGAAATAGGTTCCATCGCTTCTACTTTCTTCGTCACTGCCGGTACATTCGGAGCTATGTCCTTAGTAGGATATTTCACTCATAAAGACTTAAGCAAAATGGGAACATATCTCATCATGGCACTCATCGGACTTATCATCGCAACCATAGCGAACTGGTTTATAGCCAGCACTACGCTCGACTGGGGTATCACGTATGCCCTTGTGCTCGTTTTGTCGGACTGACGGCATACGATACCCAAAAATCAAGGTCATGTTGCGTGAGCATGGAATGGGACTGGACGAAAGCACACAAAAGTTGGCTTTAATGGGTAGTTTCACTTTGTATCTGGATTTCCTGAATTTGTTTCTCCAACTACTGAAAATCCTTGGAAAAAGAAAATAACAGCAGGGAATAAGATTGATTTTTCACCAAAAGACACCTTTTTCATCGAAAAGGAGTTAAAAGTGTAGCACATATCCGCAGAATTGCCTAACTTTGCAACATCAAGCCACGAGAATCAATAAATTAAGAAACATATATGAATCAACTATCAGACCGTTTGAACAGACTTTCTCCCTCTGCAACTTTAGCTATGTCTCAAAAAAGCAAGCGAGCTGAAAGCACAAGGTGTAGATGTAATCAATTTGAGTGTCGGCGAACCGGATTTCAACACTCCGGATCATATCAAAGCGGCTGCCGTCAAGGCCGTAGAAGAGAATTATTCACGCTATTCTCCCGTACCGGGCTATCCCGCACTGCGCGAAGCCATCTCTGCCAAACTGAAAACGAAAACGGCTTGGACTATGCACCGGCACAGATTCTTTGTTCCAACGGAGCCAAACAATCTGTATGTAATGCCATCATGGCATTAGTCAATGCCGATGATGAAGTGATCATTCCGGCTCCTTATTGGGTCAGTTATCCCCAAATGGTCAAATTGGCCGAAGGAGAACCCGTCATTGTAGAAGCGGGCATAGAACAAGATTTCAAGATTACGCCCGAACAGTTGGAAGCGGCCATCACGCCGAAAACACGTGCGCTGATTCTCTGTTCCCCCAGCAATCCTACGGGTTCTGTATATTCCAAAGAAGAGTTGGCCGGTCTGGCTCGCATCCTCGCACAACATGAGCGCGTGATAGTCATTGCCGACGAAATTTATGAGCACATCAATTATATCGGCAAACATAAAAGCATTGCCCAATTCGCAGAAATAAAAGACCGCGTAGTCATCGTCAACGGAGTATCGAAAGCATACGCCATGACGGGATGGAGAATCGGTTTCATCGCCGCTCCCGAATGGATCGTAAAGGCTGTAACAAGCTACAAGGCCAGTATACCAGCGGCCCTTGCTCCGTTTCGCAAAAGGCCGCCGAAGCCGCTTATACGGGTTCACAGCAATGCGTAGAAGACATGCGCCAGGCTTTTGAACGCCGTAAAAACCTGATTGTCAAATTGGCTAAAGAAATTCCCGGATTGAAGTGAACAACCCGGAAGGCGCATTCTATCTGTTCCCCAAAGTGCAGTTCGTATTTCGGTAAGAAAGACGGTGAACGTGTAATCAACAACTCCACCGACTTTGCCATGTACCTGCTTGAAGTGGGACATGTAGCTACAGTGGGTGGCGACGCTTTCGGATCCCCCGAATGCTTCCGTATGAGCTATGCCACCAGTGACGAAAACATTGTCGAGGCCATGAAACGGATTAAAGAAACCCTGGCCCGACTGAGATAAAAAGAAGTACGTCTTTAAATAATCTAATGCAAAGTATCTCGTCGGAAAACACTGTCGGGGTACTTTTCTTTTTACATAAAAAACGAATAGTATTTTGGATCAAGACATAATTATAAGTATTATATAGAACACAAGGAATGAGAAAAACATAATATGGATAAGCCTGTTTTCTTTCGCTATGACAACGATAACGGAATCCTCTATAGCATCTGTAAATACAGGCATTTTTCCCCTCCTGGCAAAAACAGAAAGAAAGCAGAGCCCAAAGACTCGGTTGCATCTGATTATAAAAGCTGACGGAAGAGACTCGGTTGCCCTCAAAGGAATTGCCAATATCATAAAGAAAAACGGCAGTTTCTATCTGGAGTTCCCGACCCGACTGTTAGGACGTGAATTTCTGGTTACCAACCGCTTGCAGAAAGTGCCTTTGGAATTGAATGAGGCCGGAGTGAACAAGGGTATCAATTATGAGAACCAAGTCGTCACTTTCGAATGGCAACGCGAAGGAAAGAAATTATGTATCCGCCAGCAACGTCTCACTCCTGAAGTTCCTGTCACGGATGCTTTAGCCTCATCTGTAGCAGACAACTATATCAATCCGCTTATCGCCAGTTTGAAAATAGAGGCCGTAGCACCGGACTCCAGTACCGTAGTGGTTAAAATCGACGAATTGTTCAACGGGAAGCAAACCGGGCTCAACGATGTATTCAACAACATCAATCTCGGAACGTCTGCCAATGCCGACCTCTCCCGCATCCTGGACATCAAGGCATTTGAAAGCAATATCACGGCCACTTCGGAACTGACTACCATCGTAAGGGAAGGCATGAGTAAAGTAAACGTGACCGTAGTGGTCAGTTCATCGCTCAGCCTCTTGCCTGAAACTCCGATGAGAGGACGCAAAGAGAGCAGAAAGGTCGGATATTTCACGACCCACCGCCTCAGCTACTCAGACCGTCAACAAGAACTTGAAACCCGCCGCTACATCACACGTTGGCGTTTGGAACCATCAGACGAAGCTGCTTATTTACGCGGCGAACTGACCTCTCCGAAAAAACCGATTACATTCTATATCGACCCGGCTACACCGAAGCAACTGCGCCCCTATATCCGCAAAGGTATTCTGGATTGGAACACGGCTTTTGAACAAGCCGGTTTCAAGGATGCCGTGCGGGTGGAAGAATATACCGACAGTATGGCAGCAGAAGGAGACGATTTGAAATATTCCTTATTCACCTATGCAGCTTCGGACAAGTCTAATGCCATGGGGCCGTCGGTCATCGACCCGCGTACAGGCGAAATCATCGAAGCCGACATCATCTGGTGGCACAACGTCGTATCTTTATTGCGCGAATGGATTGTTGTACAGACCGGTGCTGTCAATCCGGCCGTACGGAATCCGGAACTGCCCGACAGCCTGATGGGAGATGCCGCCCGTTTCGTAGCTTGCCATGAAGTAGGGCATTCTTTGGGTCTCAAGCATAACATGATTGCATCCTGGGCCTACCCGACCGACTCCTTTGCGTTCTCCCGAATTCATGTCACGAGTAGGCGGCACAGCGTCTTCCATCATGGACTATGCCCGCTTCAACTACGTGGCCCAGCCGGAAGACCACGTACCTTACGTCTCCCCACACATCGGTCCCTACGACCGCTTTGCCATCGAATGGGGATATCGTTGGTATCCGGACGAGGAAACGGAAAGACAGCTCCGTGCGCTGTTGGACAGCCATACGGAGAAAATATACAAATACGGGGAAGAGCAATCTCCACGCGAAGCTGTAGACCCACGTTCCCTCAGCGAAGACTTAGGCGACAACGCCATGAAATCGGCTGGCTACGGTATAGAGAACCTGAAACGTATCGTACCGGAAATCGTTGAATGGACTACCACCGGCGAAGAAGGGCAGACCTATAAAAACGCGGCCAAGCTCTACGCCGGAGCCGTCTTCCAATGGGGACTCTATCCTTATCATGTCATGGCCAATGTGGGTGGAATCTATTTGGAAAGCACAGAGGTCGGTGACGGCCAAAAGACTTATACTTTTTGTGGAAAAGGAAAACAGAAAGAAGCCGTACAGTTCCTGCTCGATCAGTATATCACCTATCCGGCCTGGTTGTTCGACACCCTGTTTCCGACTACACTTACATACTGAAAGAAACTCCGCTCGGCACGTTGGAACAAAGCCCTAACGCCATGTACAAGAACACGCTGAACTACTTGTTGTGGGACTTGCTGGACAACAAACGTATGGTTCGCATGTTTGAAAATGAATTTCAGAACGGCGAGAAAGCCTTTACCCCCGTGGAAATGGTAGACATGCTGCACAAACACATATTCAAGCCCACCATGGCAGGCAAGAAGCTCGACGTAATGACCCGAAACCTGCAAAAGTCGTTCGTCGATGCACTTATCACGGCAGCCGCCGAAGAGGAAGGTGTGAAAATCAACAAACGCCTCCACGCTCCCCTGCCGGCTTTGAATACCACGGCCTTACCCTGCAACGCCCACGGATGCTCTTCTGCCATGAACGGCGATAACCGCAATGCCCGCCTCATCGACATGTATAGCACGCAAATCAACCGTGTCAGCGACGCCATCAGTGTCAAACGCGGAGAGTTGATGAGCATCTTACAATTGCTGAAAAACAAACGAAACATTTCCGACCCTGCCACCCGTTTCCATTACGAGGACATGATCCTGCGTATCCAAACGGCACTCGGGTTGACTAAATAAAAACAACGAAAGGAATGAATATGAGAAGAATTGAATGTATCCTCTTGTGTCTGTTCATCGGGATTCTGTCCATGGCGGCACAGACCCGCACCGTCACCGGATCTGTCTTCGACAAGGCAGACAACCAACCGGTTATCGGTGCCACCATAGCGGTCATGAGCGCACAAGGTACCGTGGCGCATGGCACGACAACCGACTTGGACGGTAAGTTCAAACTGGAAGTACCCTCAGGAACCCAAAACCTGACTTGCCGTTTTATGGGTTATACAACGACCACGATTCATCTTCAAACTGGAAAAGACAACTATACAGTCTATATGGAAAATGATTCCAAACAGTTGAATGAACTGGTCGTCACGGGTTATCAGGCAATCGACCGCCGCAAGTTAACCCTCAGCCGTCACAACGATAAAGATGTCCGATGAGATTATCGGTGGAGTCAACAACATAGACCAGGCTCTGGCCGGACAGATTGCCGGATTGTCCAGCGTGACATCTTCCGGTTCACCCGGTGCGCCGGTCAAGTTACGCATCCGCGGAACGGCCTCCCTCAGCGGAACGCAAGACCCGCTCTGGGTGCTCGACGGCATTCCATTGGAGGGTACAGACATCCCGTCTATGGAAGATTTACAAGACATAGATAACATCTATCAGACTTCAATCGCAGGTATTAATCCGCAGGACATTGAAAGCATCACGGTACTGAAGGACGCAGCAGCCACGGCCATTTATGGTGCCCGGGCTGCAAACGGTGTAATCGTTATCACCACCAAAAAGGAAAAGCAGGCAAGCCGCAAATCAACTTCTCCATGAAGTTGACGTACAACCCCAAGACAGACATCGACCGCCTCAACCTTTTGAACTCTGATGAAAAGGTTGACCTTGAACTTGGTCTATTGCAGTCCGATTATACCTACCGCGAAAATAAAGGTGATGTAGCCCGCATCATTGCAGGCTACGGGCTGACCGATGCCTACAAGGCAGGAGGTTGGAACGCCCTCTCGCCCGAGGCACAGGCTGACATCAATGCCCTGCGGGCTGTCAATACGGATTGGAACGACATCCTCTTCCGGGGCGTGTTCAACCAAGAATACAATGTAAGCCTTTCCGGAGGTTCTGAAAAGCTACCTACTACTCCGCCTTAGGCTACTATGTGGAACAAGGCAATGTGGAAAGCGTAAAAAAACGACCGCTTCAACCTGACGCTGAAAACCGACTACCGTATCAATAGTAAACTGAAAGTAGGAGCCTCCGTATTCGCTAACCGTCGCAAACAAAGGTCTTATCTGACCTACAACGAAGGCTTCACAAACCCTGTTTACTACTCACGGATAGCCAATCCCTCACATGCGCCCGTTCGATGACGAGGGGAACTATATCTACGACACCAATGTACAACACCGCCAAGGCGATGACATCGTACCGGATTTCAACATCTTTGAAGAACGTGCCAATACATCTAATGAGAATACCTTTACTTCTTTGATGTCCATCTTCGATGCCGAATTCAAATGGAACGAACATTTTAAAGTGACTTCACAATTCGGTCTGCAATGGGATGAAAACATGATTGAAAAATATGCCGGACAAGACAGTTATGCCATGCGGCGTGAAAAAAGAACAGCACCAATACAACGGAACGACTGTGCTTCCGGAAGGCGGTTCCAATAAAATCACAGAGAACCACAGTTCCCAATGGACATGGAAAGCTATGGCAGAATATCAAAAACCGTTTCAAAGACATACACGAACTGGAATTGATGGCTGGAACGGAAATCCGCCACAATGAAGACAAATCGCTCTATTCTGCCGTATATGGTTACGATGCACGCACATTAACATCCAAACCCATCATCTTTCCCAACGAAGAGAAAGCCGAAAGCGTCCCACTACATACGGAAACGTATCTCGAAAAATGCCTTCGTTTCGTGGTTCGCCACCGGATCTTATACCCTACTCCACCGTTACACATTAGGGGAAGTATCCGATTCGATGGTTCGATATTTTTGGTGTGGCCAAAAAGTATCGCTACCTACCGCTTTACTCCGTCAGCGGTTTGTGGCGCATCAGTGATGAACCGTTTATGAAAAATGTGACAGTCATCAACAATTTGGGACTTCGTGCTTTTACGGTCTTCAAGGTAATATCGACAAGAATACTTCACCTTATTTGATAGGAATCTACGACCAAAACCACTATACTTCCTGAAACTCTGAAGACGCCATTCGTCCGAGCAGTGCCCCCAATCCCGATCTGCGTTGGGAAAAGACCCAATCCGCAAACATCGGAATGGATTTGTCGCTTTGGGACAACATCATCTCTTTGAGTGTGGATTATTATTATCGTAAAGGTACTGACCTTATCGGCTTACGTATGCTACCTTTAGAAACCGGCTATACTTCTACGACTGTCAATTGGGCACAAATGGAAAAACGAAGGTGGAAGTAGCGCTGACCACACGCAACATACACACTAAAGACTTCACGTGGTTCACGAACCTGAACTTCGGTTACAACGATAATACCGTATTACGGGAAACTGTAGCCGAAAATGCCATCAAACCCAGTCGTGAGGGATATTCCGTAGGAGCCATCTTTGCCTATAAAACAGCCGGACTGGATGACGAGGGTTATCCCTTGTTCCTCACACAGGATGGCCGAAAAGTAACCGCCACTGAATTTTTCAAGTTGAATAATGCCGGTGCCAGTACATTAAGCGCAGAAGAACAGCGCAATTTGTATAGTTACATCGGCAGCACGGAACCGAAAGTCTCCGGCGGTTTTATGAATACGTTCAAGTACAAGCGTGTTACATTAGGCATCAACTGTATTTTCAATTTCGGCATGTACGTACAAACCACTCCTACATACGACCCGACCAATTATGACCGGGGCCTGAACAGCAACCGAGACATCCTGAACCGTTGGACTCCAGACCATACCAATACCACGTTGCCTAAATTAATGACCGAAAATGACGGGCGGACAGGAGAATACCTACGTTACAAAGAACAAAACCTGTTCCGTGAATTGGACATCTGGGTCAAGAAGCAAAACTATTTCCGCTTCGAGAGTATCCGCTTGGGATACGAGCTCCCGGAAAAATGGCTGAAACCCGTAGGCATCAAGAGTGCTTCCGTATCTTTGGAAGGACGTAATCTTTGGGTTATAGCCAGCAACTACCATAACTATCTCGACCCGGAGACAATGGGTAACCCGTACGCCGCACCCATTCCCAAAAGCTTTATCTTCGGACTTAACGTAAATTTCTAAAAGAGGAGGACTCATAATGAAAAAAAGACGTCTTAATATACTATGGATCATGGCAGCCCTTTTTGCTTTCACAGGTTGCAATGACTTCCTTGACATCCAGCCTGTAGGCAAAGTCATGCCCAAAACAGCCAAGGAATACCGTGCCCTACTCACTGATGCCTATTCCCGTATCCCAGCCGAACGAGGAAAGACTACATTCCGCAGCGATGAATTGACAATGGAGGGTGAAACCAATACGACCAATTTAGACTCTTATCTGGATATTTGGAGATGGAACGACACTAGTCCCGATGAGACCACCCTTCCTTTCGAATGGCTACAGTTTTACTATGTAAGCTATATTGCCAATTCTGTTATTGAACAACAATACAACATCACGGAAGCGACAGATGCCGAACGTAACCAGTTGGCCGGAGAGGCTTACATGCTTCGGGCATAACATGCATTTCATCTTAGTAAACCTGTATGCCGAACCTTACACACATTGCGACCCGAAAAATACCAAGGGAATCCCTTTAAAATTAGATAGCGACATCAACAAGGTGTTATCACGTAATACGATAGCAGAGGTCTATACTTCCATCTTATCGGATATCAAAGAAGCTGAAAGGCTGTTGAATGTAGAGGAATGGCCCGAAGGCGAAACTTACCGATTCAACACCCTTTCCGTTCCGGCATTCCGCGCACGCGTCTACCTTTATATGGGAGATTGGCAACAAGCCTACACCAACGCAACGGATGTCGTGGGCAAACACGGTGAGTTGGAAGACCTCACGGCTTCTTCCACGTTGCCCAACCACTACCAATCCGTAGAAGCCATACTCTCCATGGAGAATATCTTTAATTCGTCTTCTCTTGGTGCCGGATACGTGGCGTCTGGTTTGTTATCTCTACCGTAGCGGCGACTTGCGCAAAAGCAAATTCTACAAGCAATTATCCGCCAGTGCGACAGAAGTGTTGAAAGCTGGGGTTAACACTTACCGGTGTACATTCCGCTCAGCCGAGTTCTACCTGACCGCCGCAGAAGCCGCCTTGGAACTGAACGACATGGACAATGCCCGCCATTACCTGACGGAACTGATGAAGAAACGTTACCTTTCAGCAATCTATCCCACATACGAGGCAGAAATCCTGTCTATGACGCAAGATGAATTACGGGAAGAAATCTACAATGAACGCTTTCGTGAGCTGGCTTTCGAGGGACATCGTTGGTTTGACCTGCGCCGTACGACCCGTCAGGAACTGACCAAGACGTATAAGGGGAAACTTACGTATTGCAAAAGACGACTCACGCTATACGTTGCGTATCCCTGCCGATGCCATTGAAGCTAATCCGGGACTGGAGGAAGAAAATCGCGAGTAAGTGAGAGCAGACCGAGTTTGCTCGAAGTCTGCCGAACGGGAGCGATTTATCCAATGACCTCCTCCCGACCCAATATGACAATACTTAATATTCATTTTTAAAATTATCCATTATGAGAAGAACATTACTTATCGCAGCTTGCAGCCTGTTCTTGGCAGGTACGCAAGCATTTGCAGCCGACCAACAGAAGTGGTCCAAGTCGGTAGAAAATACCGTGTCGAAATGGGAAGAACTCAACCTCCAAGCTCCCACGGCTGTGGACAATGCAGGCAACACTTATGCCACAGGAGCATTCACGCAACCGATTGTCATCGGAAGCGCCGTGCTTGACCCGATTGCCAACAGTGCCTATTTGGCCAAATACGATGCCGAAGGTAACGTAGCCTGGGCTGTCGGTTTACGCGGTGCAGCCACCATTACGGCCATTACCACCGATGAACAAAATAACGTCTACGTGGCCGGCACATTGGCCGATGCCGTAGAAGTGGGAAGCACGGATGGCAAAACGCAAACCATCAACGGCAAGGCCGGAGAAGTAGAAAACCAAGTGTCCAGTTTCATTGCGGCATACAGTGCCGAAGGTGCATTGAAAGCTACAAAAGTCATTTGGTCGGAAGCCAATGCAGAAATAGCTTCCAGCGGGCTTTACTTCCCCCAAGCAGGATTTCCATATATAAAAATCAACCACATAGAAGTAAGCAACGGAAAGTTGTACGCTTCAGCCATGCATACCGGCGACGTAACCATAGGCAATGTACAATGGAAGGGCATATACATGAATATATTTGATTTCATGTACGATGATCTCATCAGTGCTGGAATATTCTCATTGGATGTATCTGCATTAGACAATGCAGAGTCCGTAGCGCAAATCGGTGTTAAAACCCAATTGGGAGGTGATCAAATGGGAGTAGAAGGTATCAACTTCACTACAGAGGGTAATTCCATATATTTGTGTTTTGCCGCCAAAGGTACACTTACATTCACTTACCAGAATGGCAGCGAGGACATTACTTTGGCATTCGATAACCCTAATGGAATGGTGGAGCATGCTTTCATTACAACTGCCATCCAAGACGGAAAGGCCACAACAAAGATATTCCATGCAGACTCCACGACAATGGAGCGTCTTATAACAGCATCGGTAAAATGCAAATAGAAGGCAATACCCTCTACATTGGCGGAACGTTCCACCAGATGATGCCTTTCGACAACAAGCTCACTCATGTAGGCGGATGCGACCTGTTTGTTACGGCATTGGACAAGAACTCATTGGAAGCACAATGGACTGCCCAAAGCGGCCTTGACGAAGGTAACGGAGACACCCAACATTTCAACGAGAACTTCACAAGCATGGCAGTAAACAACGGGGAGGTTTCCTTGTATGGCTATGTCCTTCAAGACGAAAACGAGAAGACCTTTACCAAATCATTGGCTTACACTTGCTCAAACGGTACGGCCACAAGCCATGATGCCCCCCCTGTTGGTAACCGGAGCAGCCACGAACGGCACAACCAAAGCACTTCTCTCTGCCAACATCACAGATTTCTCTACAACCCTTGCCGCATACACTGTTAGCGGAGGTGACGGTATCAACGGTGTGAAGGCTTTGTCCGCCCAACGTGTAGGCAATACGTTCTACTTTGCAGAACCGAACGACATCACTGTCTACGATCTGCAAGGCCGTATGTTGAAACAGGCCAACCATGCCACTTCCGTCAGCATCGGCGACCTGAACCAAGGTATTTACATCCTTTCAAACGGAAAGAGTGCTTTGAAAACAATAAAATAAACCATTAAAACCACTAGTGTCCACTAATAATTAGAGGACACTAGTGATTCCAAAGATTCATAAGTTTCTATATTTAAAATAAATAGTATCATGAAAATTCCTTATTTCATTATTATCATGTTTCTTTGTCCTCTTGCTTTGGTCGGACAAGAGATTAATTTATTACCAGAGCCGTGGAAAGTAGAGAAAAAGAAGGAGTATTTACTTTGTCTGTATCTACTAGTATCCAATATCCTTCTGAATTAAAGGAATGCGTAGAAATCTTCAACAAGCATTTATCTGAACGTTATGGCTTTTCATTAAAAAGGATCCAGAAGAAATGGGATTCGGTTGATAGTTGATAAAAATATGAAGCGTGAGACTTACAATCTTTTGGTTGAAACTAATGGTGTTATGATTAGAGGTAGTGAATCCGGGGTGTTTTATGGTTTACAAACCTTACAGCAGTTAATTAGTGAGACAGAGAATAAATTGCTAATTCCGGAGGTAAAGATTGAAGATAGGCCGCGTTTCAAATATCGGGGGGTATTGATACATGTGGCACGTTACTACCAGACTCCCGAGTTTTTGAAAAAATATATAGATGTAATGGCACATTATAAATTGAATGTGTTGCATTTGCATCTTACTGAAGATGCCGGTTGGCGGATTGAAATAAAAAAGTACCCGGAACTAACCCGGAAGGGGCTTGGCGTCCCAGTACGCAAGTGGGACAAACGCCAACAGAACAGGATAATCTTCCGCATGGGGGATTTTATACCCAAAAAGAAATACGGGATATCATACAATATGCTAACGAACGGCAAATTACCATTATTCCGGAAATTGATATGCCAGGCCACATGATGGCTGCATTGAGTGTTTTTCCTGAATTGTCATGTACAGGAGGCCCGTTTTCCATTCCTTTAGAATGGGGAGTAAAGAGCATATATTGTGTGCTGGCAATGAAAAAGTATTTGATTTTATAAAAGATGTACTAACTGAAGTTATTGAGCTATTTCTAGCGAATACATCCATTTAGGTGGTGATGAGGCTCCTAAAAAGCAGTGGAAAGTATGCACAAAGTGTCAAAACCGTATAAAAGAGGAACATCTAAAGGATGAACATGAGCTGCAAAGTTATTTTATACAAAGAGTTGAGAAATTTTTTTGAACAGTAAAGGTAAACGGATTATTGGTTGGGATGAGATTTTGGAAGGAGGATTAGCTCCTGATGCTACTATTATGAGTTGGCGGGGTGAGAAAGGCGGAATTGCTGCTGCTAATTTAGGGCATGATGTAATAATGGCGCCTACTGACTATTTCTATTTAGATTATTACCAATCAGACGATAGAGCGAACGAGCCTTCTTCTGCCCATTGGGGAGCGACGGTTGATTTGGAAAAGACGTATAGTTTCAATCCATTGCCTAGCAAGATTTCAGCAGATAAGCAAAAGCATGTCATTGGGGTACAGGCATGCGTTTGGGGTGAAAAAGTCCAATTGGAGCGTGATGTTGAATATATGTCATTCCCTCGTGCATTGGCTTTGGCAGAAATAGCTTGGACTCCGCAAGAAAAAAGGAACTATGCGGATTTTTGTCAACGTGTAGCGGCTTGCTTATCTTATTTGGATTGGAAAGAAGTTACGTTCCGTATTCCAGAGGCACTCAGTGATGTGGAAATTAATGCAGGAAAGGCGATTATTTCATTGCAATCTTCGGTAAAAAGGGGCTGATATTTATTATACTACAGATGGTACTTCTCCGTGGACTTATGGAAAGCTGTTTACATCCCCGTCACTTTACCTTTTGACGTTTAATGGCATTGATTTCCGTTATACGATAGTTTTGCCATCAGGCCGAAGTAGCGCAGTTTATAAGTTACAAAGAAAATAATAATTTATTAAAGTATATAGGAATACTAATTTTTTAATTATTGGTGTCCGCTAAACGTGATTAATCTTCTATTTTGACGGGTTTTATGTTTGACAATTCCCTATTTCAATGAATATATGGGCTGTCCGAGAAAAGAAAAGGTTAAATTAGGACATTCAAGTTTTAGCGGACACCAATAATTTTAATTGTGATTATCCCAAATCGGTCATTAGGATTTCTCAGTGTCATATGTCAGTGAGAAATTCTTTATCTCCCTCCCAAATAGAAAGGAAAGACTGCCTTGTTTTTAACGACCTGACTATATCAAGAATATGCTTGTTTTTGTCTTGCCCCAATAAGCCGGTGTCGAAATCAACTCGTAACGGATAGTTTTTGAGAAACTGCTTTTTTTATCGGAGTTGACAAGCACATAGCGGAATAGCGACATGAAGTTATATGCCATGACTATAAAGTTTCCACATGCTTCGGTCGCCCAGAAATTGTCCGTGACAAAGTCATTAATGGAGAAGTCATACTTCAGTTCCTTGATTATGTTCTCGGAATCCGCTCTTCCGTGAAACGAGTCGTACACAATCTTGGTCGGCAGTCTGAGGTTGGTGACGTAACAGTTGTAACGATATTTGCCAAAGTTGTTCTCATTCTCGAATAGTTCCATTTGCCTTACTGGTTTGCCGACAGCTTGCGGACGTTTCTCTATTTCCTGCCTGACCATCACTATGCGTCTTGGTTTGTCCCGGCCATTCGCCTGATACATCGTTTCCGGATATTTCCAGGCCGTTTAACACCTCCACCCATACATGCTCATGGGTGAGGCTATACTTGAAACGGTTGTTGAACCAGCAGGCTACGATATAGTATAACTCTTTATCTTCCAAATAGTCAAGTATCTCCTTCGTAAAAAACCGATGTCCATACGAACCATTCCACCGTCTTATTCTGAAGTCTGGACAGGGTGTCTTCAAAAGAAAAGCAAAGATAATTGGTACTCGCAGCGATGTTTCCCAGACGCAACCAGTAGTTTGCTATCATTTTCACATCCGGAACGAAAGCGAGAAGAAGATGGTGTGAAGGACTACCGGACGCTTGGGATTGTACCTTTGGCGGCACCCTCCTGATTTCCCTCACGGACTATTACCGTAGAATCAAAGTCCAAAGTGTAATTGTCAAACAACAGTTCCTAAAAAAAGAACCAACTGAACAGTTCACCGAACACACGTTGGTTGATGGCTTGCTATAATTTGTCGAAATAACGTTGGTAGACCCGATAGTCCGCTCCACGTCTCCAACCAAACAAATTACAGCGCACCGTGTCATAACGCATCACGTCAAGATGCCTGAAACAGCTTGCGCCACATCATACCCCCGCAAACAATCCCAATATAAACTGAAGCGGTTTTATAGCCCTGTTAGAGCCTCGAACAGGAATGCAACTTGTTCAAGACGCTCGGCAAAATGGCACTTTTCGAGCATCTTGAAGAATAGGGCAAGCCCCACCAAAAGGAGTTATTTCCTTTTTTACGAGCTTTATATCACAATCTCGCATCAATCTTATAGATTTTAAGCCATGGTAAAGTTAGTAAATAGCTACAAATTAGATACATACAAGTCTGTTTTTTTTCTAATGGAGGTCATTAGAAACAAAGGAACTCTATCTCCAATGACCGATTTGGGATTATAGCAATGATTGAAATATTCTTTAGTCCTTGTTATGAAAAAGAGGATCAAAATTTTTATATTGATTCCCGAAATGGAAATGATAGGACGGATGGACAAAGTCCTAAAACGTCTTGAAGAAGCCTGAAAAAGAATCAAAAAGCGAATTTCAGTATAGAGGATTCCTTGTTATTGCACAAAGGCTCTGTTTTTACTGGTATTCTGAAATTATCAGTTAAAGGTAAAGCAGAAAATCCTTTTGTTGTAGATGCTTATGGTAGTGATTGAAAACCTCGTATTCAAGCTCCCAACGTTTCTTTTATACGGTGTTGGTATGTAACTCTGATTACCTTAGGAATATTCAGTAAATGTCCCTTATCTAATTGCATAATGGCAGCCAATATGACACCACCGAAAATCAACTTGACAAGTCCAGACAATAATCTCCGAACTTCTCACACAGCATACTTTTCTTGACTCAGTTTTTCCATTTTCATAAAGGCAAAGATATACGTTTTCCCCTGAACCCATCAACAAAACAAAGGAATTTGTTTCCCAGAGTATTCCCAACCGTTTTTTAGGTCGCATTCCGACAAACTGTCAAAACGACAGTTTCACCCTCACGAGAATGCTTTATTCCGAACTGGAACGAGGCTTCGATAAAAGAAACGATTCTCGCGCATCGGACGAAAGTCCTTCTGTCAGTCATTCCACCCTCCCGCCAACCTTTTGCACACCGGAAAAGCAGGCCGTGCGCAAGCCGGAGAGACGCGAGAAAGCCAAAGGCGGCACCCGCTTGTTATCGTGTCATTCGGAATTTGACAACAACCGTCCCCCATTTAGAGAAAAAAGGGCGGGAAACGCTGGTTTTCCCGCCTCTTTCAGCCAACTTTTCCACCCAAATACGGACTTTTCCGTCAGAATATGAGGAGAAAAAAATGTTTTTCTGCGCCGAACGGAAAATCATTCTCATGCAATTGATTCTTAAAATCCATTAACAAAACCCGTAAAATAAGGGTGTAATGTGAAAATATGTGTTTAAACGCCCAACAAAACCCATACACATCGCCGCCTTTTTCAAACGTCTTTTCCATCCACAAAAAAACGGCTGCGACCTTACATTTTATCTCCCGAACAGGATTTTCGCATCAAAAAGACAGGGATGACTCCCTGCTAATGAACAGACGACCGCGGAATTTAATGCGTTTCAAAACCGCCTATCCCCTGCACAAGGCACGCCGCATTCCTAACACTATCCAAACGGATACGACGAACGGGGCCGTCAGTGTAGTCATTCCCAGACTCATCCCCAAACCTGCAAAGGACTGAGATCACGACGGACAATGTAGCCCACGCTGCCCCTGCCCAGGAACGGTCGCCCAAAGCAATGGCGCAAAGCACTGCATTATACCCAAACAAACCGGCATTGAAAGCCGCATAATCGGAACCGACCATCCAGACCATGCCCAAAGGCAACAAGGCTCCCCACACCGTATACAAGGCATGGATACGGGAGTTGAGCAATATGCCGGCCAAAAAGAAAAGTCCGGAAAGTACCGTGCCGCCTTGGAACATGACCTGACCGATATTCAGACTGAAAGCCTGAAACAAGTCGGACGTCGTTTCTTCCGACATCACAGAAGGCAACAACAATGAGGGAAACCACCAATGGCAAAGGGCCAACAACAACCATACGGTAAGAATGAAAGGAGCCGTGAAACCGGGCAAAAGTTTCTGATAACCGAACATGCGGGCTATCCATGTGGAAAGCACGGAACCCGCCACCAACAAAAGGAGGGAAGCTATCCCTGTTTCCATAAATATACCTACGGCAATGCCTACCAACGTACCGTTGAAACCATACAAACCGTCTTCTATATCTTCTTTTGAATATCCGGAAAAGAATGCCGTCAGCGTACCGACAAATTACCCAACAGGGCAAAAAGCGCCAATAGCCACGAGTTGCAAGCTATCCCCACTAACATCAACAAACCCGAAACCGCATTGTTCTGGAACATGACTTGCCCCACTCCTCTTCCGATTATAAATAATCCCTCACGCATACTTCTTGTCTTTATAAACGAAAAACCTTCTCCTCCTTTCGGAAGAGAAGGCCTTTCTTGTCTAACTTTTAAAGATTATGTGATCTCCCTTATATTTAGAGAGAAATTGCACCCGAAGGACATACATCGGCGCAAGTACCGCACTCAGTGCAAGCGTCAGCGTCGATTACATACTTTTCACCTTCAGAAATTGCGCCTACCGGACACTCGTCGATGCAAGTACCGCAAGCTACACAATCATCACCAATTACGTAAGCCATATCAATTAGAATTTAAATTATTAATGCCTTGTTTTATTCAAACGATACTGCAAAGTTAGTATTAAAATAGAATCCCCCAAATATTTTCTCACTATTTTTAGTGATTTTCATCCGAAAAGCCACGGTCAAATGCAATAAGCTACGTATCTTTGCGTTGTTTTCTAATAAATATCAATGATTCATGAAAAGAATTCTGGCCGTCCTCCTTTGCCTGCTGTCTGCATACGGCATGATGGCACAGGAGCGCAAACTCCAGCATCGTCCGTACATCGACCAAAGAAGATTCCACTACGGATTCCTCTTCGGCGTGCACATGCAGGACCTGGAACTGAAAACAACGGCTATGTAGACCCGGAAACCGGCGAGCAATGGTATGCCGATGTGGACAACTACAGTCCGGGATTCAGTGTGGGCGTATTAGGTGAAATGCGCCTGAACACCTATTTGTCCCTGCGCCTCGTCCCTACCCTGCATTTCGGACAGAAGCACGTGTCTTTCCATGAACAAAGAACGGGGCAGGACAGTACGCAAAACATCAAATCGACTTATATTTCCGTCCCGCTGGACTTGAAGTTCGCCGCCCCACGCTATAACAACTTTCGCCCCTACTTCATCGCAGGCGTAAACCCCATGGTGGACCTGACCACCAAGAAACAAAAAGCCCTGCTCATGAAACCTTTCGACTGTTATATCGAGGTGGGCATGGGCTGCGACATCTACCTGCCGTTTTCAAGCTCATCCCCGAACTGAAGTTCTGTTTCGGTTTGGCAGACATCTTACAAAAAAACCGCAACGATTTGATAGACAATTCGCTGCGGAAATTCACCAATTCTTTGGACGGGGCATCGTCGAAAATGATCGTATTGACGCTCTATTTCGAATAAGGGTCAGTCCCCTGTCGGCGACATCTCCAACAGCAGCATGCCGACATAACGCCCGTGCTTGCCCATCTGGTTGCAATACACATCCTCCCCCGTCGGCATCTTTCAACACTTCGGGATGCTCGAAATAAGTATGCGAATGGCCGCCCAGCACAATGTCGATATGGCGCGTGGCCGGCACCAGTTCCGTGTCGTCCAGACCGTCGATATCCCACCCCAGATGGGAAAGGCATACCACAAGGTCGCAATGCTCCTTGTTTTTCAATTCATCGGCCACCCGGTTGGCAGCCGTAACCGGGTCTTCATACGTCACCCCTTGTAATTCTCTGAGGCAACCATCCCTCCAACTGCGTGCCCAGTCCGAACACTCCGACCTTCACGCCCTTACGTTCCAATATGACATACGGGCGTACCAATCCTTCCAACACCGTACCTTCGAAATGATAGTTCGCACAAACGATGGGAAAAGTCGCCTCGCGGAATATGCGCGCCATGTTGTCCAATCCAAAATCAAATTCATGATTCCCGATGGTGGCCGCATCGTAACGCATTTCGTTCATCAACTTCACTTCCACATCCCCTTTATATAAGTTGTAGTAAAGCAGAACCTTGCGAAAAGTCACCGCTGTCAAAAAGCAACAAGTCCGGGTCTTCCGCACGCAAATCGCGCACCAGCGCCGCACGGCGCACAAAACCGCCTTTATCCGCCAATGCCGTATCGGATGAATTCGGATTGACCGGCATCACACAACTGTGCGTATCATTGGTGTGCACGATACGTAATTCCACTTCACCGTCTTGCGCCGCAAACACGGTGCTTGCCAGTCCGCACAAGACCGACCACATCATAATCCTTACCTTTTTCATTGTCCGGTTTCTCATTGTTTAACGATTCTACCCTCCATACGGGCCGTGATTTTATCCCCCTGCGCAGCCGTCCGGCGAATGGACTCCATGATCAAATCGCGTACGGCTATATTCGTGACTTTCTTCGACAAATTATCTTTCAGGGCATACATCTTGTCATTTCCCTCGGCCAGATAGTCCAACGTGGAAATCACATATATACCATTGGGGTCAATCGGTTTTCCCCCGACCTCGGCACGCAGAAGACGCCCGTCTCCCGTAATGACCAGACGAGCCCCGCTGATGCCCTCGCCCCCCACGGCAGCTATCTGTTCCATCAGCTCCGTCAGTTTACGCCCGTCCAAAGAGAGGATGCACAAGCGGTTCTCGAACGGGGCTATTTCAACACATCTCCATACGTCACCTTACCCTTAGGCATTGTACTCCTCAGCCCGCCGATATTACACAGACCGATATCGGCCATCTTGCCCACCCGGAGCGACCCCTCACGCAACACATCGGCCACAAAATTAGACAAAAGGCTCTCGGGACGGTCTGCCCGCATAGCCACTTCACTCTCCCAACACCGGCGACATCATACTGTCCACGGCATGACGGTAGGGAGCCACCACGCGCACCGCACCGCTATCGGGCCTGGCGTCCAGACGGTTCGTCACCTCATAGCGTCCGGCTTTCACCTCTTCCAGTTCGTAACGCTGGGCAAACGTAACCACCGACCACCCGCAACATGCGGATAAAAGCAAAAATCTGAATGTTCTCATCACATCGAAATTATATTCCACTCCAAAATTACAGAAAAAAGCCACATAATCTGTCATTTCATCCGAAAAAAGAAACGGGAGCGGTTGGTTAATTCGCAAAATAGCCGTACCTTTGCACCGCTTTCCGTACAATCGCTGGCAGGATGCAGAGTTCCCTGTTATGTTGTATTGGGACGACAAACAATTTAATGATTAAAACAAACAATGGCAGATTTAATTAAAATTGCAGAAGAAGCGTTTGCTACCGGTAAAGGAACATCCCAAATTCAAAGCAGGCGACACCGTTACCGTAGCATATAAAATCGTCGAAGGTAACAAGAGCGTATCCAACAGTACCGTGGCGTAGTCATCAAGATTTCAGGCCACCAGAACAAAAAACGTTTCACGGTTCGCAAAATGTCCGGAACGGTGGGAGTAGAACGTATATTCCCGATTGAAAGTCCGAACATCGACAGCATCGTAGTGAACAAGATCGGTAAAGTACGCCGTGCTAAATTGTACTACCTGCGCAAACTTACCGGCAAGAAAGCCCGTATCGCAGAAAAACGTACGATTGCCAGCAAATAAGTCTCATACGTTTCAAAATCACACAGCGTCGGAAAGTATCTCCCATGAAAGGAACTTTCCGACGCTGATTTTTTCTCCCTATCCTCCCGAAAGACGAGAGGTCAGACCAAACACAAACCCTCGTCCGTAATCTCGATAAGCCTTTTCTTATAAAGGTCGCCCACGGCCTTTTGAAAACTTTCTTGCTGACGCCGAACATCGCGTAAATTTCTTCCGCCGGACTCTTATCACACAAAGGGGTACGACCTGCATTATGCTGCAAATGTTCCAAAAGCACTTGCGAAAAATCGTCCACTGCTTCCCGCCCCTGTTTCTGCAAGGTAATATCCAGCTTACCGTCGGACGGACTTGCTTTATATAGGCCTGCACACGGTCTCCCGTATGTAAAAGGCCGGAACAGGTCATTCTCATAGACCAGACCGGAAAAACGGTTGTCCACAATGACCTTAAAGCCCAAATCCGTTTTTTGCCAAACTAAAATCTGCACCTCATCGCCTTCACGGTAAGGAGGCATCTCGTCCGACAAATAACGTTCCACTTTGGCCGAAGCCATCAGCCGGTAGCTTTCTTCGTCGATATGCAAATGCACGATATAACTCCGCCCTTTCTGCATCTTGAGCTTCTGCTCACGGAATGGCACGAACAAGTCTTTCATCAGCCCCCAATCGAGGAACGCCCCGTAATTGTTTACCCACGCGACCTGCAAATAAGCAAAATCCCCGACTTGAGCCAAAGGTGTCTGCGTGGTGGCGACCAAACGTTCTTCGCTATCCAAATACAAAAAGACATCCAACTCGTCTCCCACGCTGCAACCTTCCGGCACATAACGCGCAGGCAGAAGAATCTCTCCCGCATCGCCTCCATCCAAATACATGCCGAAATCCACGGCCTTAACCACCCTGAGGCGATTCATCTTTCCTAATTCTATGTTCATAGGGTTATATTTTTATCATCGGTTATCAAACCGTCTTTCATGTGAATGGTACGGTCTGTCAAACGTGCCAACTCATCATCGTGGGTCACAATGACGAACGTTTGCCCGAACCGGTCCCGTAAATCGAAGAACAACTGATGCAGTTCTCCCTTGTTTTCGTATCCAGACTCCCCGAAGGCTCGTCGGCAAACACTACGGAGGATGGTTGACCAAAGCGCGTGCCACAGCCACCCGCTGCTTTTCTCCTCCCGAAAGTTCGTTAGGCTTATGCGAAGCCCTGTCGGACAGTCCCATGAAATCCAGCAACTCTTGTGCCCGCGCCTTGGCCTCACTTGTGGAAGCATGCCTGATGTACGCCGGAATCATCACATTTTCGAGTGCCGTGAACTCGGGCAATAACTGATGGAACTGAAACACGAACCCGATGCGCCGGTTACGAAAATCCGCCATCTCCTTGCGGCTCAGGCTTTCCATGGCAACCCCGTCGAGCCGGACGCTTCCGCTGTCCGGCTTGTCCAACGTCCCCATAATCTGCAACAGCGTGGTCTTTCCGGCACCGCTCGGCCCCACGATGCTCACCACCTCGCCCTTACGGATATCGAGGTCGATTCCTTTGAGCACTTCAAGCGAACCGAAACTTTTCCTTATATTCCTGACTTCTATCATAATCCTTCTATAATCTGCTTATCACATATTGTGCCAAATAACAACCGAACACTGCAGGCATATAACTCACCGTGCCCGTTGTGGTCTTCTTATTCCGTTCTCCCTCAACCTGTACCAAAGCGGCCGGGTCGGCCTGCTGGGCGCAAAACACCACCGGTAACGGACGACGCATGCCGTCTCTTTTCAGCCGTGTCCGCACAGCTTTGCTCAACCCGCAATGAAACGTTTCCCACAAGTCGGCAAAACGGATTTGGGTGATATCCGTTTTCGCCCCGGCTCCCATGCTGCTCACGATCCTAATGCGCCTTTTCATCGCTTCTTCAATCAGAGCACACTTGGGCGCTACCGTGTCGATAGCATCAACGATAAAATCAAACTTCGCGCTGTCCAATAAAGCACCGGCCGAGTGCTCCTCCAGAAATTCAGCCCGCACGGTCAAGTCGAGTTCCGGATTAATATCCTTAAAACGCAGCCCCAACACGCGGACTTTTTCCTCTCCGACCGTCGAATGCAGGGCGCACAACTGACGGTTGATATTGCTCGGCTGCACCCGTTCGGCATCCAACAACGTCAACCGGCCGATTCCGGCACGTACCAACATCTCGGCGGCATACGCTCCTACGCCACCCGTACCGACCACCAAGACATGTGCCCGGCGGAAACGTTCCATCTTGTCCGGCCCCATCAGAAGTGACGTACGCTCCAACCAATCCGGTGTGGTCATTGGCTTTCCTCCTTTCCGTTGCTTCGAGACAACCAATTCTTATACCACTCCTTGGCCGCCTCGTAACGCAAATCGGTCGTCAACGGTTCATTCACGCTCACATCCTTCGTGGCAGCCTCGGCATACACATCCGGGAAGATCAACATCAGCCCCGTATTCATATAATACTTTTTGATTTGGCGGGGAATGTGGTCGAACGACGGGCGGAAGGAAATAGACCCTCTACGCGCTAACACGACCACCAGCATGTGGTCTTCCCTGACCTCTCGCGAAATGCGCTTCAACTCATTTCCACCATCGGTTTGTACATATTCCGCACGGATAGATGCATGGTAAGTCTCCAAATAACGTTGTAAAATCCGAATGGTATCGGGATGGGCATGGTAAATAATCCTACATCCCAGTCCTACAGCCAAACGTGCCACACGCTCTACCCAATGATAAAAACCGGCCTCAAACTGAGCCTTGGCCGGCACGGCTACATGAATACGGCGAATCGTATTGACCGGCACCGTACAACGTATCATCGTAATCTGGCGGTTCAGGCGGTTCAGCAAACTGATCAGCACCGGCCCGAAAAACGACTCGGAAGGAGAATTCTGCATGTGTAAGCCTACCACCAGTTCGGAATAATCGTTTTCTTTCATGGAATGGATGATACCATTTGCCAGATTGGTAGCCAAACGCACTTTGGTCTGCATCTGCACGTTGGCAGCGGAAGCCACAGCCGAAGCCGCCTCCAGCAGTTTCATCCCTTTCTCCCGGGCTTTGTCATCATTATCCAACACGACGTTGATGGCACTCATCGGTGCATCCGACTTGTCTTTCCGCATCAATAAAGCCATGTTGACCAAATCGTCCACCGTATCGGGATAAGCCAAGGCAATCAAGGCCGACTCCTCGTCAAGCGGACGGCTCTCGTTGATATTACCATCCTGCAAAGCCAACCTACGTGCCGCCACGTCCGTAATCAACGAACTGACCACACACGTCACCAATATCAGTAATATCGTACCGTTCAGCACATCTTCATTCAACAACCGTTCGCCGGAAGGCAAAATGATATTATAGCCGACCAATACCGCAGCAAGCGTAGCCGCAGCCTGGGCATTGCTCAGACCAAACATCAGTTCCCGCTCCAATACCGACATCTTAAAAGCTTTCTGCGTCACCCATGAAGCGATCCATTTTCCCGCCAACGCCATGGTAATCATCACTGCCGCCACTTTCAGAGCCTCTCCCGAACCGAACAGCACGCGCAGGTCGATAATCATACCGACCCCGATAAGGAAATAAGGAATAAACAAAGCGTTGCCCACAAATTCCAAATGATGCATCAGCGGCGCGCTATGCGGAATAAGCCGGTTCAATACCAGTCCGGCCAGAAAGGCGCCTAATATCCCTTCCATTCCGATAAGCTCCATCAGGCCGGCACTTAAAAAGACCATGGCCAGCACAAAAATGAACTGAATGACCGGATCGTTGTACCGACGGAAAAACCACCGGGCGATACGGGGAAAAGAATATACGATGAAAAGGGAAAGCAGAATGACTTTCAACAAAAGCACAACCCGAACCAACCTCCGTGCACCTCCTCACGGAACATGCCCGAGATGAAAGCCAATACCAACAAGGTCAGCGTATCGGTCACAATAGTTCCCCCCACCGCAATACTCACACTGCGGTTACGCGACACCCCGTATCGAATCACGATAGGATAGGCTATCAAGGTGTGCGAGGCATACATACTGGCCAGCAGAACGGAAGTCACCAAGCTGTATTTCAGAAGGAACACATTGCTGACGACGCCCATCGTCAGGGGAAAAACAAATGCCGCCAACCCCAACGTCAACGCCTGCCAACGAATCCGCTTCATGTGCTGCATATCCATCTCCAGACTGGCCAGAAACATGATGTAATACAAGCCCACGTTCCCGAACAGTTCAAAACTGCTGTCCTTGTCTAATACATGCAAGCCGTATGGCCCGATAAGTACACCGGCCAAAATCATACCGACAATGTGGGGTATCTTCAGTTTACCCAATAAAATAGGTGCAAACAGAATGATGCTCAACACTAAAAAGAATATCCACGTGGGATCCGTGACGGGAAAATATGTAGACAAGTCGGGCATCTGCATGAGTATCTGTATTAAATTAATATGCAAAGTAACGAAAAAGTTTCCATTTTGTATGTCCAATCGTAATAAATTATCTATTTTTGCAACCGGAATCATCACAACTTCTTAAAAATTATATGAAATGAAAGTAGCAATTGTAGGTGCGAGCGGCGCGGTGGGTCAGGAATTCCTGCGTGTGCTCGAAGAGAGAAACTTCCCATTGGACGAATTGGTATTATTTGGTTCAACCCGCAGTGCAGGTTCCAAATACAAATTCCGTGGCAAAGAAATCGAAGTGAAGCTTCTTCAGCACAACGATGATTTTAAAGACATCGACATCGCCTTTACCTCGGCCGGTGCCGGCACATCCAAAGAATTTGCCGAAGACATCACCCGCTACGGGGCGGTCATGATAGATAATTCAAGTGCTTTCCGCATGGACAAGGACGTGCCTCGTCGTACCCGAATGCAACGCAGCCGATGCCTTGGAGCGTCCGCGCGGCATCATCGCCAACCCGAACTGTACGACCATCATGATGGTGACGGCTTTGCAACCTATCGAAAACCTGAGCCATATCAAACGTATCCACGTGGCCAGCTATCAGGCTGCCAGCGGAGCGGTGCCGCTGCCATGGCCGAACTGGAACAGCAGTACCGTGAAGTATTGGAAGGCAAACCCGTCACCGTGAAGAAGTTTGCCTATCAGTTGGCTTATAACGTCATCCCCAAATCGACGTATTCCAGGATAACGGATATACCAAAGAAGAAATGAAGATGTTCAACGAGACACAGAAGATCATGCATAGCGATGTGCAGTGTTCGGCCATGTGTGTACGTGTACCGGCCCTGCGCTCTCATTCGGAAGCCATCTGGTTGGAAACGGAACGTCCGCTCACGGTAGAGGAAGTGCGTGAAGCCATCGCCCACGGCGAAGGTGTGCAACTGATGGACGACCCGTCCACACAGACTTACCCCATGCCGCTCTTCCTGGCCGGAAAAGATGATGTATACGTAGGCCGTATCCGTAAGGACCTAGCCAACGAAAACGGCATGACGCTTTGGCTTGTAGGCGACCAAATCAAGAAAGGTGCCGCACTGAACGCAGTACAGATTGCCGAATATTTGATTAAGGTCGGGGAATGTGAAGTAAACGCCATCTTCGGCCTCCTATCACGAATAATTTAAATATTCTCATAAAATCCAAAGACGGGCAAAACTAACGAATGAGTGGTTTTGCCCGTTACACATTAACCTCAATTCCATATTCATGTATTCCAAAAGACTCCATCCGAAAAAAGGTTTATGCCTTGCAGCCCTATTGTGTTTCAACACTCATACCATGCCTGCCCATTCCTTGCCCGGGCAAGAAACCACCGGCCATTCCACAGTCGATACGACTTTCACCGCTCCAAACGATTGGGCCGTCACTGCCATCCCGTTCAAACTCTACGGAGAACGACAAGTCAACCACGTAAAAATCAACTGGCAACCATTGAAAGGTATCCAATACTACAAACTATATAGAAACGGGCAACTCATCGGAGAAACCCAAGGGAATACTTATGATGATTATGACCTGAAAACGGACCAAACTTACACTTACCGGGTGGATGCTTATCGAGAACATCAAAAGCAGCCAGTTCCGCAACACAAGAAACCCACACCTTTACTTATTCCGGCGAGACGGCTTTGTACGACAACCGAAACGGCCGGCACCTCCGAACCACACCGGACAAACCGTCGGGATTTAAAATCGGCAAGACTTACTTCTCCTACCGTCTGCACCGAACCCACAAGAACTTGAATGGCAAGGAGGAAAACGGTTGGCTGCTTTCCGAATCAGAGTCGAAAACCGGACTAAAAGACAGTTGGAGCAAACCGCGGGAAATAGCATTCTATCCGGGCGTGAACTTCGAGGGCATCGGATTCCACTATAATAAAAAGACACGCAACGTCGTACTGTCCGCCCATTATGAAGACCAAGGCGGATATACCGCAGCTAAAATCTTTCTGGCACAAATCACACCAAAAGGCGGAATCGAAATCGGCACCATGGAGCGCCCCTTGGGGCATGATTCCAGAGACCAGTCCCTGTTTGTCGATGAAGATGGGACGGCTTATCTCCTGTCGGCCACTAATATGAACAGCGACATCAACATCTACCGGTTGGATGAAACATGGACCAAACCCGTGGCACTGGCCAACACGATATGTAAAGGCCAACACCGTGAAACCCCTTCCATCCTTAAAAAAAGGACGGAACCTATTATTTTTTCAGTTCCAAAGCATCGGGCTGGTACCCCAGCCAGACGATGTATGCCTCAGCCGACCGTATAGACGGCAAATGGTCTCCGCTGAAGGAAATAGGAAACAACTCGACTTACGGCGTACAATTCAACTACGTACAACAAACCGCCGGAACACGTAAGACGTTAGGGCTGTGGGGCTTCCACTGGGGCGCACAATACCATCACCGGGACCCGGACGGAACTTTTACCCGTATCTCTCCGGCTACGTTCAACCACGGATATGCTTCGATGAACTACTTCCGGTTCGTAGAATTCCATGACCAATATGGTATTATTCCGGTACAAAACGGCAGGAATCTTACGTTGGGAGCCACGGTTGTGCCTTCACACGCACCGAGCGATGGTTCCGCCGCCCCGGATTGCATCACAAACGGTTCGGACATGGCCTCCTCTCCTTATTTCAAAAGCAGCCATTACCCTTATTCCGTGACCATAGAACTGCCCCAACCTTCCCGTATCTCTGAAATCAATCTGGCCACCCGGTTGGTCAACGGTTCCGAAACGGCTTATAAATACACCATAGAAGGCAGCATGGACGGACAAGAGTACCAAACACTCATTGACGGAAGAAACAGTTGGACCGTGGGATTCCACATCCTCCCCGTCGAAGACCGTTCCGCGTACAAGTTCCTTCGTCTCAATGTATTCCAAATCATAAATGTACACAACAACCATCCGCACATGGGCGGACGGAATATACGAGTTCACGGCATTCGGCTTCCCTTTGTAACGGGAAGCCCCTCTTTCCTATATTCCCTCCCCTCATAAACAAGGAATGCACAACAGAACGGGCAAAAGCTACGTACCCGCTTTTACCCGTTCTGTCAAAGACCAACACTTACGATTTTAATGCCGTGGCCGGGAAGTTTCCTCCTCATGTCAGTCCGTTGTTACGGCATAATCCTGAGGAATGATCAGAAAACTGAATCCGGCAGCTCCGCCCCCTCCATTCTCCAAACGAAGAAGGACACGATTCCAGCCTTGCTGGAAAGTAAAGGGTTCGATATGCTCGTCGATATGATACCAACTGGTGCCTTTATCCTGCCAAACATCTTTCCCGTTAATCCATATACGGCCACTGTCGTCCGTACCGATGGCCACCAACATGGTTGTTGCCTCATCGAAGTACAGCTCCGTATAAGCATAATAAGTAGAATGTCCGGTCGTGACTGGCACCGTATTGTGCATGGACTCGCTCTGCATGAATTTCCAACGCAGGGTCCCATCCAGCTTCACCTCCTTCCCAATCATCTTAATCGGGTCGGACTCTGTCTCTTCGATACCCACGCCTACCTGACCATCCGTGTACACGGCATCGAAATCGACTGAAATTTCAGGCTGATGGATTATGGCAAAATCATCCCGTCCGTAATTCTCCCACGGGCCAATCATATACCATGTATTCACGTAAAGCCACCCTTTGCGCTCGGCATCTTTAGAGAAACGTCTTCCGGGTAACGCCTGAGCCTTAACCATACTTTCGTTCAAACGAGGGCCACGGTACTCACTATAGGGAGTCATCACCTCATCATTTTCATAATTTACGCCGCCAAGGCCTCCATCTCCGCCTCCGCCACCGTCTCCGGTTCCTCCTCCGGCACCTCCGCCATTTCCGTTGCCTTTCCCATTACCGGCTGCATTTCCGGGTTTGCCGACATTACGGACCAAACCAAAAAGACTCTCCAAGCGTGAACCGGCCAAACCGGCCTGACGGGATGCCTGACTCAATAATCCCCGGTAATTATTCAAGTCGGCTGTCGATCTGACGGAAAGCCCCGCACTGGCATTGCTACGTCCCGAACGCTCCCAGTCCGCCCCTCCGGTTTGCATCGCTATCAACTCCTCAAAATCCGGCATACGGGTGGAACTTTGTTGCAGCGACTTATAAACCTCCGGGAAAGACAAACCTTTCTGCAACGTCTGCTTTGCCGCATTCACCGCCAAGTGGTTCTGTTGAATCTCACGTTCGTACTGACGTAACATCTCATAAATGTCCTGTACAGACGGGTCACTCCCCAACGGAGGGATTCCCCGCCTTCGGTATCTTACGGTGGCAGAAACATCATTGGCATCCTTGGGCGCAGAGCGCGGCAACTTGCGGGCCTCAACCTGCGACAGAAGGCTTTCCTTGCGGTTACGCATCTTCTCAGCCATTTTTGAAATTGCAAAAAAGCTGGCTCTTTAAACTTTTCTTCACCGACATCTCCGACTGCTCCACCAATTGCTCGGCATAGCGGGACGGTAAAGTACGCTGCGCCTGTTCCGCTTTCATCTTCTCACTCAACTTGGCTACTTTCACGGCACGCGGTTTCAACGCACCCCTGATGCTCTACCGGCTGTTTACCTTCCGGTAATTTCAGGGTACCGGCCGGAACTGGAACCGGAGCATAATAATAGCCCATGCAAAAACCGCGCATGCCACAATGGCCACAATCCAAGACAAGACAATGACTTTCCGGTTAGTTTTCGTTGTAGTGTTCATCGTACGTACGTATTCCTATATTATTCAAATTATAAACTGACAGGCATCCATCACTTCCACAAAACGTCCGAAAGGTGTATCCCCTATCCATATCTATTCGTATGCGTCGGTCCGGAGTGGCTATACAGACCTCTCGTAACTGTTCGTGAAGGAAGTTGGCCGTACAAAGCTGCCCGTCCCAATAAAAGTTCCCTTCGCTGTCCAGTCCCACAATGGCTTGTTTGTCGTCCGGCTTGAGCTTGACAGCCGCCTCCGAGGTCGGCAAATTCACCGGAATATCCCTGCTTTTCACTTTTGTCATGGTAGAAACCAAGAAAAAGATCAGCAACAAGAATACGCAGTCAATCAACGGAGACATGGAGACTTCAGGCTCCTCTTCGTTATTTCCCAAAGGTAGTTTCATAAGGCTTTCCTCCTAAACGGACACGCGTATGCGTAAATCCTTCCAATTGACATTTATCAAATATTTCTATCACGGTACTGACCGGCACCGAACGGTATGCAGCCACATCTATGGATATCTCCGTACCCACCTTTTTTCCCGCAATCCGTTCAGATAAGTATCCAAGTCTCCGATAGGCAGGTAATCATTCTCGCCGGTATAAGCGTCATGATGCACCACCTCATAGACCTGCTTGTCTTCATCCACGGCAATAATGACCGTATTTTCCCCCGAACGGGTTGTCGACAAGCTGGAAGTCATCTCCGGAAGCGACAAGGGAATCTGCATTTCCCACTTCTTCATCATCGTTGTGACCAGAAAGAATATGAGCAACAGAAACACACAGTCTATCAGGAGGCGACATCTGAATGTCTACTTTCTCTTCTTCGTCAAGAGGCAATCTCATGGCTATTCGGTTTTCTTGTTCAAATAAATGGCATTCACCACACTTTCTATTCCCATCTCTATTTGCAGAACCCAAATTGGAAATCCGGCTCTTGAGAATGAAATACACAGCAATGGAAGGCATGGCCACCACCAGACCGGCTGCCGTAGTAATCAGAGCCTTCGAGATGGAGTCGGACAATATGGAAGCGCCACCCTCATCTCCAAACAAGGCCACAAGCCCGAAAGCCTCGATCATTCCCACTATCGTTCCCGAACAATCCTAACAAGGGGGACAAAGATGAAATGACAGTCAGCGGATAAATACGCGAAAGATGGCTCCGGATATCCCGCGCCATATCTCCGGCAGTCTGACATACCGTTTCCCAATCGGCATCCCGATGCTCCACGATAAAGCCGGAGCGAATTGCCTAAAGTAGAAGAACTCTTTTTTACATAAATCGACAGCACCATCATAATCCTTACGTGCAATGCATGCATTGACCTTTTCTGCCAGGTTCTTAGGTGCCAAACGTCCACGAGTGGAAGTAAAAAGCGTTGGATCGTAATGACCAAAGCCAAAATCCCCAGCAAATAAAGAGGATACATGATGAAGCCGCCGGCCTTGATCTGTGCGGCCCAGTCTATCTGCACCTGCTGTTCCGCCTCTTCTTCCTCTACAGGAGTGTCAACGAAATGGAATCTGCCGCAGCATCGTTCACCGTTTCTGCCGCAGCCACCTTACCCGGCAATATCTTTGGTGCCACATCGGCAAAAGCATCCTGAGTCGCCCCTAAGATGATATTATCGAAACCGGCATCCCGACGGGTCGGACAAAGGAAAGACACGTCCGTCAACGTAAACTCGCCAAAGTCTTTCCACAAATCCGGGTAACCACCATCCAACCGCCGGTCACCTTCTTGTCTACTTTCAGTCCGGAAAGTTCCTTCCCCGGACCGGCCATATATGTATAATTGTATTTTTTCCCGAGCGCATTACCCTTCACATTTTTCACGCCCAATTGCATACCGATTTTCCTCTCCGCCCCATTTGATCCAGGCAAATGTAATATAACGGTATTGCCCCGGGCCGGGATTTTCACAGATAGGAATAGACAATCCGGAAATACGGGTAGGTGTCTCCGAAGGTTGCACATAGATGTAATGCGTGCTCTTCTCCGAACTGCCTCCTTCCCGGACGGCGTCGGGGACTGAAATCCGGGCACCAGTCGGCACCTTGTCTTTAAACACTTCATAACGTTCCTTGGCCATTGCCTGGGATGTCCCCAACAGACAAGCCAATAACAAAGCCCACACCAACGAATACGTTCTCTTCTTCAATAAAATTCTCATGATAATGACATTTATATAATTTGATAGTTTTTATATCGGCAAAGATACCGAACAGCTCCCATTTTGCCTTCCTATTTTCATTCAATTCCATGACACAAAAATGGAAAAGGCAACTTTTCCCAAAATAATTCATCCCTACCGATTTTATTCAGGCAAGCATACCTAAAAGCCACCGCAACGCCCCTCCTCAATGCCGACCGTCCAGGATTCCCATCGGCTCCACACCTCCAGAAAGTTTTCCAAAACATGTTTCATCTTTCAGGAGTCCCAATAACACGTTTATAGTTAACCGTTTAAGGGCTGAAAGATAAATAGGCGATGTTTCAGACAGAAACGCTCCACCCCTACAGGACGATTGGAAAAGTCCTGCCTCAGGACGTGTTTTTTCTGCGCCAAACGATTTTTTTTCATTTGCCTGAGACTGATTTTCCGTTCTGCGCCAAACGATTTCACCACTTACGGCAAGACGGACACATGCAGCGGCCTGACCAGAAACTGAAAGACGGACTTCTATCCTTCAGCCGACAAATGCACTGGAATACAACCACTTGACGCCCATCCTGAAAGATGAACCCATTTTTCTGAAAAATCCTTGGT
>VOFG01001236.1_pt1 | contig 38000 bp, 51 predicted proteins | sample 5384171 | NCBI WGS metagenome assembly VOFG01 (sample SAMN12384726, study PRJNA508395) | human gut metagenome | isolation source: healthy gut F | host: Homo sapiens
TCGAGCGAAAGAGCCGGATGGGCTGGCGCTTCGAACGGGGCAGAAGATACCGGTGAAGTTTTGATTTCTCCACGGCGTGCCTTGGCATACAGACCTTTTACATCACGACGCTCACATTCTTCTAATGGCGTGCTGACATAGATTTCTAAGAAATCCTCTTTTCCGATAATTCCGGCAGCCATTTCACGTATCTCATTGTTGGGACTGATAAAAGCAGCCAGAGTGATGATGCCGGTATCGACAAACAGTTTGCCGACTTCTGCAATGCGGCGAATGTTTTCTACACGGTCTTCTGCCGAGAATCCTAAGTTATTGTTGATACCGCTGCGGATGTTGTCGCCATCTAGAATACGGCACAGCAGACCGCGCTGCTGCAGTTCACGTTCCAGAGCAATGGCGATGGTACTTTTGCCAGAACCGCTTAGTCCGGTAAACCAGATCATGAGTCCGTGTTGTTTCAGCAATTCTTCTTTGTCGGCACGACCTAACATGCGGTCGAATATCGGATAGATATGATTTGTTTCTTGGTTGTTCATATATTAAAGCGTATTTAAATCAGTTTTAAAACGGCCATATCAGCGGGATGAGGAAAACGGAAATCAGGAACGTGATGATGTTCAGCGGTAATCCGATGCGGACAGAAGTCGGTGAACTTGTAGTTCCCGATACCTTGTAATCAATCAGGTTGGTCTGATAGCCGATAGGGGTAGAGAAACTGGCTGAGGCTGCCATACAGATGACCACGAAGAAGGGCATCGGGTTGACACCTAACTGGGTGGAAAGGGACAAGGCGATGGGGAAAGCCAGTGCGGCCGCTGCATTGTTGGTAATAAGCTCTGTAAAGATGTTCGTAATGATAAATAGTACGGCCAGCAATACGTAGGGGCCATAATCGTGACTCAGGCTGATGATATATCCAGCCAATAAATCCGCTACTCCTGAATTTTCCATGGCTTTACTAATAGCGAAAGCACAGGCAATCGTAATCAGAATATCCCATGAAATATATTTGGTATACTTCTGTGGAGGGAAAATCTTGCTCCACGCCATAATAACTGTTGTGATGGATACGAAGAAGAACATATCCAGTTTGATGCCTTCAGGAAGGTATTTCTCGATGCCTGGCAGTTCGCCTACGGTGGCTCCCACAATCATGAACAAGAGCAGGAAAAAGGGTAAACCAGCGCTTCTTTTTTTCCGGCGGGTTCGTATTCCTTTCCGTTGGCCAGCATCAGGAAGACAGATGATTCTCCCCATGTCTGGATAAAGCTGTCGTCGGTTAGTACCACCAGTGTATCTCCTTCTCGGAAGCTCACTTCATTTAAATCGGTATAGGTACGTCCGCTACGGCGAAGTTCCTTGATTTCGGCTCCATAATGGCGCTTGAAATCAAATTCACGAACTCTTTTGTTGATACCCGGAAATCGGGGACCGATAACGGCTTCTACAAAGGTGTAGGGAGGAATCGCTATCTTCTTCATTCGTCGTTTCCGGGCGGTTAGCTGGTAGCAGTTTCTTAGAAAACAGAAACAGATAGATGATACCGGCTAGTGCGATGAAGATACCGACCTTTCCTAATTCGAACATGCTGAATCCTTTCATTCCCGCATCAAGAATCATGCTGTGTACCACCAGGTTGGTAGAAGTTCCTATCAGGGTACAGATACCTCCTAAAATCGTTACATACGAAAGAGGTATCAGGAAGTACGTGGCCGGAAAGGCGACATAGTTGGCCCAGCGTTTGATGATGGGGGCAAAAATGACAACAACCGGTGTATTGTTCAGAAATGCCGAAATGAAGGCAATACTGGGCAACATACGTACTTGAGCCTTGAATACGGAAGTCTTTTTCCTGAGGAAGCAGTTTCTTGATAAGCTGAGTCAAGGCACCGCTCTGGCGGACACCTTCACTTACCAGAAACAGCATGGCGACGGTAATCATACCTTTGTTGCTGAAGCCTTCCAGCATTTCTTTAGGGGTAAGAATACCCGTACAAAGGAAAATGACAACCACCGAGAACAGAATCATTCCCGGGCGCATCTTGTCCATAATCAATGCGGTCAGCATGGCCACAAGTGAAAGAAGTACGATGATAATCTCGATAGACATAAATTAGTGGGTTATTCTGCAATGAACCAGGGGTTCAGCAGATCTGTTTTATTGTATTGTAGCGGTTCATTCTTTCCAGCCTGATATACTTCCTTCCCGGAAGCACGTATAATAGCATGTCCGGCTGCAGTATCCCACTCCATAGTAGGAGCAAAACGAGGATATACGTCGGCATTCCCTTCAGCAATGAGACATAGCTTTAACGAACTACCCTTGGAGATTGTTTCCACGTGTGCATGTTTTTGCTGCATTTCATGGATGTAATTTTCCGTTTCGGGAGTCAGGTGTGAGCGTGAAGCTACGATGACAAATGTATCGTCTGTCCGGTTGGCATACGGCAGACGTTCGGCTTTGCTCCATCAGTGTATCCAGCGACGGATAAGCTTCTATATCGGTAATGTCTTTGATTTTTGTAGGCTCCCAGTTCAATGTCGGCAAAATAAAGTTCCTGCTTTACCGGAATGTAAATGACTCCAGGCTTCAGGACAACCATTCTTTACATAGGCAATGTTTACGGTAAATTCTCCGTTACGTTTGATAAATTCCTTGGTGCCGTCTAATGGATCGACTACCCACAATTCTTTCCATTGCTGTCTTTCTTCTGGAGCAATTTTAGCTCCTTCTTCGCTCAAAACGGGGTAAGGAGTCGCAGTCAGTGCTTGGGCTATAATTGCATGCGACTTGCGGTCGGCAATGGTCAACGGAGAATTGTCCGCTTTCTTTTCTATTTCAAAATCTGCTTTCGGGTCTGTATAGACAGACATAATTTCTGCTCCCGCAGCAAGGGCGGCCTGAATAGCCGTGTACAATATATTCTTATCCATAATAGTATAAATCGCTGTAAAATAACTGCTTTTTTATATGCTGGTTGTGGTTCATTATTCGTTTTTTCTGTTCCTGACGATTTTTATAACTTCTTTTAAGAAATTTTGGCCCGATTGTGTGGGTGTTTCCAAATTCGCCACATGTAAAAAGCGCAGTGTGTGAAGGCAAACACAAAAGAAATGGTCAGCAGGGTTTTGTCTGCATCCCATCCTACGGTTTGCTGATGCCATAGTCCGGTAATCACACTCAGAATAGACAAAAGAAGTCCGGTCAGGTTTAATACAATATCTCCTTTACGGTGCTTTTGACCATACTCCAGTTTGCTGTGATGGATTCCGTATGAAGCATAGACATCCAATCCGACAAGCATCCACAGCACCAGGCGTATCCATGTATCGGCCGGCAGGAAGCTCATCATGCACAAGCAGGTGAGGATGCCCATAATTGGAACGAAGGGTACGAAGGGAGTCTTGAAGGCACGGGGCACATCGGGCATAGTCTTGCGTACAATCAGGATGGCTGCACAGACTAAGGTGAATGCCAGAAGTGTACCGATACTGGTCATTTCACCTGCTACTTGTGCCGGGATAAATCCCGCCAACAGGCTGACGACTACCATAAACAGGCAGTTGCTGTGTACCGGTGTACGGAAGCGTTGGTTGATTTTGGAGAAGAACGGTGGCAAAAGACCGTCGCGGCTCATGCTCAGGAATACACGGCTTTGTCCGAGCAGGGTGACCATGATTACCGAGCAGTATCCAAACAGAATAGCCAGGATGATGGCCTTGTTCAACCATGGATAAGCGGGTTGTATGATACCTGTGGCATCAGGATGCCCCATCTTTTCAATGGCTACAGCTACCGGAGCAATGCCCACCTGTCCACTGAAATCGGTGTAATGGGCTACTCCTGTCATGACATGGGCAAAGAGAATATATAAGATGGTGCAGACCAATAAGGATACTAAAATACCGATAGGCATATCCCGCTTCGGATTCTTGGTTTCCTGTGCTGCCGTGCTTACCGCATCGAATCCTAAAAAGGCAAAAAAGACAATCGCTGCTCCACGGAAAATGCCGGAAATTCCGAACTCTCCTAATGTACCCGTATTAGCTGGAATGTAAGGAGTATAGTTGTCATTTTGAATAAACTGCCAGCCTAGTATTACAAAAAAAATCAGGATGACAGCTATTTTCAGAAATACAATCAGTCCGTTAAAGAAAGAACTTCCGGCGGTACCTCGCATCAGAATCAAGCTCATGAGAACTACGATAATCATGGCTGGAATGTTGACGATACCCCCGTCCCATGGACATGCCGTAAATGCATGGGGTAGATCAATGCCTACTCCTTGCAGGAATACGGTCATGTAGCGGCTCCAACTGATACTGACAGTGGTAGCTGCTACAGTATATTCCAATACTAAGTCCCATCCGATAATCCAGGCAATAAGCTCTCCCATGGTGGCGTAGGAATAGGTATAGGCACTCCCAGATACCGGAATCATGGAAGCAAATTCTGCATAACAGAGTCCGGCAAAACAACAGCCGATAGCTGCAATGATAAAGGAAAGTGTGATGGCTGGTCCGGTATAAGAAGCAGCTACGGTTCCCGTTATTGAAAATAATCCGGCTCCGATGATTACGCCTACCCCAAGAGCTACCAGGCTGACAGGACCTAGTACTCGTTTAAGGGTACCACTTCCAGTTTCTTTGGCTTCTGCTTGTAAAGCCTCTATACTTTTTCGAATAAAAAGCCCCATTTCTTTGTCTGTTTTTTATTGTCCGACAAAGGTAGGAAAAATTACTGAATATCTTATTTCAGATATTGTGTAACCTTTCCGCTGAAGCTGTAGTAAAGAGATTTCGCACATCTTGGTATCGTATTCGGCAGAAAGAATTCGTTCTTCGGCATCAAGCAGACTTTTTTGTGCTTCACGCATTTCAATACCCGATAAGTCACCCAGTAGGTAGCGTTCTTTGGCGATTTCATGGTTTTCCTTGGCAGAAGCCAGGTTTTGACGTTCCAGTTCCAGCAGGCGAAGGTTGTTTCGGTAAGCCTGCCACAGGTTGCTCAGGTCGGCCCGTAAACTTTGTTCCAGTTCATCACGGGCAAATTGTGCGTTGCGGATAGCCAGGCTGGCATTTCGTTTTTCCCGTTTCCGGTTACCGTCGAAGATATTGAATCCGATAGTGACACCTCCGCTGAATCCCCAGTTGCTTCGTTGGCGTGTGGCATTTACGTCGTATTTGTTGAGGGTGTATCCGTAACCTGCATTCAGTCGTACGTACGGATAATTACGTGACAATACCTTTTTATAATCCAACTGAGCCAATACGGTGTTTTGGTCCGCTTGCAATAAAGAAGCGTTGGTTTGAAGGGCCCCTTCCCACAAATCATTGAATTCCAGGCTTTCGTTTACGTCAATCACAGAATCTTTTACACTGAGTGGGCGGTCCATGTCCTTGGCGGCCATCAGCTCATTGAGATTGATACGCGAGGTGTGTACCAGCTCTCTTTGTTTGATATACTGCGCACGGTCAGCATTAAAGTCGACGGTGGCCTGTTGATAGTCCAGTCGGGAGAAATTTCCGATATGATAACGTTCTTCTACGATACGCAGGCGTTCTCTGGACAGCGACACAGCATAACGGAAGTTTTTCAAGCGGATTTCCTGTTGGATGTAATTATAATACTCCGCAGTAAGACTGGCAATGAAATCTTCAATGGCCATTCGGGTGTTGGTGGCACCTTGACGTTCCAGTTCTTTCAGTTGTTTGTAAGTGGTGCTGATGTTGAAACCGTCAAAGATGGTCCAGTTCAAATCTACTCCAGCATCCAAGGTCTGGTCATACACACCACGAAGCTTGGTAGTTTCACCTGTAGCCCGTGCCTGCGTATTGCTGTTGTCTGCATTTCCGGTATATCCGGCAGTCAGATCCACAGTGGGCAAGTAACCGGCATTTCCTAACGTCGCATTGTTTTTGCTCATCTGCTCCTCGTTGCGGGTGATGCGGAGTGAATAGTTGTTCGCCAGTCCCTCTTCCAGGCACTGTTTTAGCGTATAGGTGTATTGGGCTTGTGTGGTTATTCCACCTCCCAGCAGACATATCATGAAATAAATAAGCCGTTTCTTCATTTTCTTTCTTTTTTAGCACGGTTTGTCGAAATATACGAATAGATAGCAGGTACAATGTACATGGTCAGGAAGGTAGATACCAACATACCACCCACTACAGCTACTCCCATGGCAATGCGCTGATTGGCTCCTTCTCCCGAGGCAAAAGCCAGCGGCAGCAAGCCCAGGATGGTAGAAGCACTTGTCATCAGGATGGGGCGTAAACGCTGAAGGGCAGCATCGCGGATAGCCTGCATTTTGTCTTCACCTGCTTCTTGCTTTTGGTTGGCAAACTCTACAATCAAAATACCGTTCTTGGCTACCAGACCAATCAGCATGATGATACCAATCTGACTGAAAATGTTCATGGTAATGTCTCCAAAATACATGAATACCAACGCTCCGGCAATGGCCAGAGGAACAGTCAGCATGATGATGAATGGGTCCTTGAAACTTTCAAACTGTGCAGAAAGTATCAGGTAAATCAGTACGAGTGCCAGAATAAAGGCAAACATCAGACTGGAGGAACTTTCGCGATATTCCTTTGAGTCGCCCGACAAAGCCGTACGGAAGGTGTCATCCAGTACGTTGGCTGCAATCTTATCCATCTCGTCCAGACCGTCACCAATGGTTTTTCCTTCAGCCAGTCCGGCAGAAATCGTAGCTGAGATAAAACGGTTGTAGTGATACAGTTTGGGAGGCGCTACGGCTTCTATGAATTCCACCAGGTTATCCAGCTGAATCATTTCACCCTTGTCGCTGCGAATATAGATGGATTTAATATTGGCGGGTTGGTTGCGTTGTTGGCGGTTAATCTGACCGAGAATTTCATATTGCTTCCCGTTCATATAGAAATATCCCATACGCTGTCCGCTTAATCCGTATTGCAAAGTTTCTCCAATGTCGCGTACGCTTACTCCCATGGTACCCGCTTTGTCGCGGTTGATGGTGACACGCATTTCCGGACTACTGAATTTCAAGTCTACGTCGGCCATCTGGAAGGTCGGGTTGTCGTACACTTGTGCCAGGAACTCCGGTAGAACCTCCTGTAGCTTTTCGATGCTGACAGCCTGTAGCACGTATTGTACCGGCATGCTGGCTCTTCGGCCACCGAAAGAAGATTGCTGCTGCACGAAGGAACGTGCTTTGGTGTGGGTACGGATGGCTTTCGAAATCTGTTCGGCCACCTGCATTTGCGTATAGTCGCGTTCCTTGATATCTTTCAAGGTAATCTGGATGTTTCCGCTACCACTGGATACGCGGGCGGAGACGAAGGCGGCATCCGGAACGATTGAGTCTACCAGCGTGTTGATCTCTTCCGTATAATCGCGTATGTACTCATAGCTGGCCCCTTCTGCCGCACGGGTTCGGATATTGATTTGTGAACGGTCCTCCAACGGAGCCATTTCTGCAGGAATTTCTCCCCATAAATAACCGATGAGCCCTAAGGTGATAATAGTAAACGGAATGGCAATGACACGTTTCCGGAGGAAGGCGTTGAGCGAACGTGAGTAGATACGGTTCATTCCTTCAAAGAAAGGCTCTGTCTTCCGATAGAACCAGTTTTGCTTTTCCCTGTGTTTCAAAAGTTTGGTAGCAAGCATCGGGGTGAATGTCAGGGCTGCAAAAGAAGAGATGATAATCGAACCGGCTACCACGAAACTGAATTCCCTGAACAGACGTCCGCTAGTTCCTTCCATGAACACAATCGGGATAAATACAGCCGCCAGCGTAATGGTAGTAGAGATGACGGCAAAGAAGATTTCCTTGGCTCCTTCAATACCGGCTTCAAAAGGCTTCATTCCCCGTTCGATGCGAATATAAATATTTTCCGTCATAACAATGGCATCGTCCACAACCAGTCCCACAGACAAGACGACAGCCAGCATCGTAAGCACGTTGATGGAGAATCCTGCCACGTACATCACGAAGAATGCTCCAATTAGGGAAACCGGAATCACGATACAGGGTATCAGTGTCACGCGCCAGTCGCGCAAGAAAAGGAAAATGATGATGATAACCAGTACAAAAGCTTCGTATACCGTACTCTCTACTTCTGCAATGGAGGCGCGGATGAAGCGGGTATTATCGAAGCCGTAGGTATATTCTACGTCATCGGGTAAGTCCTTCTGCATCTGCTCCATACGTTCGTACACGGCATCTGCAATATCAATGTGGTTGGCTCCCGGCTGAGGGATAACTACCACACCGACCATGGGCACACCGTTCATTTTCATATAGCTTTTGATATCGGCAGGTCCCAATTCGGCATACCCGATATCACAGAAGCGTACTACCTGTCCATTCTGTTCCTTTAAGATGATGTTGTTGAATTCTTTAGCCGTATGCATCTGTCCCATGGTACGCAGGGTAAAGCTCCATAGTATTTCCTTCGATACTTCCTGAAGGAAGTTCCAGGTTTTGGTCGTTGATAGCATTCTTGACGTCTACAGGCGTGATTCCGTAACCAGCCATTTTTACCGGGTCCAGCCACAGGCGCATGGAGTAACGTTTCTCTCCCCAAATGGACACGCTGCTGACATCCGGAATGGTCTGTAACTGCTCCTTGACCGTTAAATCGGCTATTTCACTCAGTTCCAGCAGTGAACGGGTATTGCTTTGGATGGCTACCATCAGGATGGGGCTGGCATCCGCATCGGCTTTGGAAACGGTAGGAGGGTCACAGTCACGTGGCAGGTAACGCTGCGCACGTGATACCTTGTCGCGCACATCGTTGGCGGCTGTTTCCAAATCCACTGACAACTCAAACTCTACCGTAATACGGCATTGTCCCTGCTGGCTGGTACTCGACAGGGAGCGGATACCCGGAATACCGTTGATGTTCTGCTCCAAAGGTTCCGTAATCTGGTTTTCAATGACTTCCGCATTCGCTCCCGGATAACTGCAGGTCACTGAGATAATCGGGTTATCCACCGACGGATATTCACGTACTCCTAAAGTCGTATAACCAATCAGTCCGAATAGCAGGATGATGATGGTGAGTACGGTGGCCAGTACCGGCCTTCGTATACTAAGTTCGGATATGTTCATACGGCAGAAGGTTAGTTGATTTGGTCAAGAATTACCGGCATGCCGGTACGTAGCTGCAAGGTACCGGAAGTAAGTATGGTATCTCCTGCAGACAGGCCTTTTAATATTTGTACTTCTGCTTCCGTGCGGATACCTATCTCTACATCCACTGGTTCAGCCAGTCCCGAACGGTACAAGAACACCTTGTTCTTTCCCATTTCCGGCACGATGGCTTCCGAGGGGATGGCAATGGCATCTTGAATTTCCTGTTGTTTCAGCGCGATGTCTGCATAACGTCCGGGGAGCAGTTCTCCATTTCGGTTCGGATAGAGGGCACGTACGGTCAGAGTATGTGTTTCCTCATTGATACGTGACTCAGTTGCATATACTTGCGAATTGAAAGTTTCCAGCCGTCCTTCAATTTTAAAGGTCAGGTTGGTACCTTTCTGAATCTGTCGGGCATAACGTTCCGGCACGGCAAACTCTACTTTCAACGGAGTGATTTTAGTCAGCTTGGCAATGACCGTAGTCGGAGAGGCATAGGCTCCCAGACTGACCTGTCGCAATCCGATGATACCGTCAAACGGAGCGCGGAGTTCCGTCATGGCAATATTGGCCTTTACATTTTCTATGTCGGCATTGAGGGTGGCCAGTTCTGTTTTTACCTGTTCGTAGGCTTCCTTACTGACCGCATCGCGTTGCAGCAAGGCATTTTGGCGAAACACGCGGTCTTCAGCCAGTGGCATTTGGGCTTCCAGGCGTTTCAACTGAGCCTGTAGCTGGCTGTCGTTCACTTTGGCCAGCAACTGTCCCTTTGATACGAAACTACCTTCTGTAAATTCGATGCTGGTAATTTTTCCGGAGGTTTCAAATGACAGATCCACTTCTTCGTTCGGCATCAACTTTCCGCTTACGAACAATTGGTCCGTAAGCAGATGGGGTTTAATAATCTTCGCATTTACATTCAGCGCTTTATTTTTGTCGACTGGTGATTTCTTTTCGGCTGTAGTCAGTTCCTTGTTCTCTCCGGGAGTAAATGTATGAATGCCCAAAGCGGTCAGCCCTGCACCTACCAAAACGATAATTCCCCATTTGATTCGTTTGTCCATGTGTTTATTAGAGTCTGGTTAAATAATTATTTGGCAAACATATTGATTTATTGAAAGAATACCATGTTTTTTATATTTTTTATAGTTAAAAGAACCCTTTTAGGGAAGTGAAATCGTAATTATCGGGAAGGGATTTGTGAAAAATAGAGACTGAAGTTGTTAATTTTATAGAAAACTGAGAATCGCTTTTTTATATTCGTTATCGTACTGCTATCTTTGCATGCCGATTGTGTATTTATACTATGTTATCTCATATTGTTAGAAAAAAAATAAGTTTTTCCGGGCCTTATGTATGATGATGTTGTTACTCATACATTTGGATGCGTATGCGTATGAGGTAATAAGTGCATGTCAGATTGATACACAAGAAGAAATGACGATACCTTCTGCCGCTGATACCTTTCAGGAAGAAGATACCAATATCCTTGAGTGGGAGGATTTATCTTATTCAAAAACCTCTGTGCGTTCTTTTTTCTGGTGGTTTGTATTAGGTTCGCTTCCTTTATTTTTCATTTGCTTTCGAAACTTTATTGCTGATATTTCTGTAATAGTCCGTACTGTATCCTTACGCGTATTTCCTGTACGCCCGTATGTGACTTTTTGTACCTTATTGATTTAGTCTTTTCGCGTATTGCGTGAAAAAAAGCGTGTTCCGGTCTGGTGTTATACCCGATCGGAAGGTTATTCTTGTTTTTTTTATCAAATTACATAGTAATCTTTATTTTGTCATCTTATGAAAAATTTTCTTCACAAGGTTGCAATCTGGTCATGTGTGGCCGGACTGTTGCCTGCCTGTCAGTCGTCAGGCGAAAAACAAGTAAAGAGTAAGGAAACCATACCGGTGACGTTACTTCAGCCTACTACTATTGATTTGCCGCGGTCGTATGTGGCCGATATTCAGGCGATTCAGTTTGTGGAAATAAAAGCTCGTGTAGAAGGCTTTATCCAGCAGGTATTGGTCGACGAAGGTCAGCTTGGTGAAAAAAGGACAGCCCATGTTCCGTCTGAATTCGGAGAATTATATGGAGGTGCTTAAGGCGGCTGAAGCTAACTACAAGCAGACACAGGCCCAGTTGGAACTGGCGAATTATGAAACTGAACGCGTACAGCGTCTAGTGGATAAACAGATTATTTCACCGATTCGTCTGGACCAGGTAAAACGTGAGCGGGAAGTAGCTCGAATGAAAGTAGAGCAGGCGCGTGCAGAGATGCAACGGGCGCAGATGGAATATAGTTACACCACGATTACCGCTCCTTTTACCGGCTATGTAGACCGTATTCCTTATAAGGTGGGAAGTCTGGTGAACCCGGAAAGTCTGTTGACTACCGTGAGCGATATTTCAGAAATCTTTGCTTATTACAAGGTAAATGAAAGCGAATACTTGCGCTTGAAACGTGCGCAGTTGAGTGGAGAAAACTTGCAGCAGCTGGATAACGTGGAGCTGATTTTGCCCGATGGGTCGGTGTATTCATATAAAGGAAAGCAGGAAACGGTGGAAGGTGACTTTGAACGGGGAACCGGTTCTATCGCATTCCGTGTACGCTTTCCGAATCCTGACGGACTGTTGAAGCATGGAGTAACCGGAAAGGTATGTATGATGACTCATATGGAGGATGTGTACATGATTCCTCAGAAATCGACCTTTGAAATTCAGGACTTTACGTATGTGTATTTATTTAATGAAGAAGGTAAGGTAGAGGTGCGCAGCTTTAACCCGATTGAGCGTTTCCAGAACTATTATGTGACGCAGGATTTCCCGGCGGGTACGACAATTGTGTACGAGGGTGTGCAGTTGGTGAAAGACGGTATGCAGATTAAGGCAGACACCATTCCGTTTGAAGATGTGAGAAAGGAATTGAAGTTGAATATGTTGCAAAGATAAGGGCCTATGTTTAAGTTGTTTATTCGTCGCCCGATTCTTTCGGCAGTTATCTCTGTCATCATCGTTTGTTTGGGAGGTCTGGCATTGGTATCGTTGCCTATTACGCAGTTCCCGGATATTGTGCCTCCTTCGGTAACGGTGACGACCCGTTATACAGGAGCTAGTGCTGATGTGATGGCAAAGACAGTAGCTACTCCGTTGGAACGTGCCATTAATGGCGTACCGGGCATGACCTATATGACCACGGTATGTACGAATGACGGTATGTCGCTCACAACCGTTTATTTTAAGGTTGGAACCGACCCGGATGTAGCCGCAGTAAACGTGCAGAACCGTGTGACCACCGTACTGGATGAGTTGCCCGAAGAGGTAATCCGTGCCGGTGTGGTGACAGAGAAAGAAGTGAACAGTATGTTGATGTACTTGAATGTGTTCAGTACAGATACCACGCATACGGAGAAGTTTGTGTATAACTTTGCCGACATCAATGTGCTTCGTGAGTTGAAACGTATTGACGGTGGGGCTGGTAGAAATCATGGGAAGCCGTGACTATGCCATGCGTGTATGGTTGAATCCGGCTCGTATGGCAGCCTATAACTTGGTGCCGCAGGATGTAACGGATGCTATCCGTCGGCAGAACATTGAGGCAGCTCCCGGAAAGACAGGTATCAGTTCTGATAAATTGCCTCAGCAGCTACAGTACGTATTACAGTACACCGGAAAGTTCAGTACCCCCGAAGAGTATGGGGAAATTGTGCTCAAGGCTTTGCCCGACGGTTCGTTGCTGCGTCTGAGGGATGTGGCTACCATCGAATTTGATTCTGAAGATTATAATATGGTATCTATGACCGACGGACGTCCTTCTGCCTCTATTATGATTAAGCAGCGTCCGGGCTCCAATGCACGTGAAGTGATTGAAAATATCAAGCAGCGCATGGAAGAAATCAAGGAAAGTAGTTTTGCTCCCGGTATGGACTATAATATTGCATATGATGTATCCCGCTTTCTGGACGCTTCCATTACTTCTGTGTTGAAGACCTTGTTGGAGGCTTTCTTGTTAGTATTTGTCGTGGTGTATCTTTTCTTGCAGGATTTACGTTCTACATTCATTCCGGCCATTGCCGTACCGGTTTCTTTGATTGGAACCTTCTTCTTCATGCAGATGTTAGGTTTCTCCATTAACATGCTGACTTTGTTTGCACTGGTACTGGCCATCGGTATTGTGGTCGATAATGCGATTGTGGTGGTCGAGGCTGTTCATGTCAAGATGCACGAAGAAAAACTGAGTCCTTATAAGGCATCTGTAGCCGCTATTAAAGAAATTGGTGGAGCCATCATTGCCATTACGCTGGTCATGTCGGCGGTATTCGTGCCGGTGGGCTTCATGGAAGGTACGGTAGGTATTTTCTACCGTCAGTTCTCTTTGACATTGGCTGTGGCTATCGTGATTTCGGGTATCAATGCGCTTACGCTTTCGCCTGCACTTTGTGCCTTGCTACTCCGACCGGCAGGTCACGGACGCAAGAAAGCTACCTGGCTCCGCAAGTTCTTTGTGGTGTTCAACCGCCGTTACGACCGTTTTGAACGCAGCTATCAGTTAGGATTGCACAAGTATTTAGGACGGAAATCTTTTACTTACGCTACGTTAGTGTTGTTCTTCCTGGCTACGTATGGCATCAATTTGGTACTTCCTACCGGATTTATTCCGAATGAAGACCAGGGTATGATTTATGTAAATGTGGATGCCCCTCCGGGAGCGACGGTGGAGCGAAGCGAAAAGGTACTGAATCAGATTCAGGCTGCTTTGCTGCCTTTTGATGAGATTGAAAGTATCTCTACACTGGCCGGCTACAGTTTGATGACGGAGACAGAAGGAGCCAGCTACGGCATGGGTATGATCAACCTGAAAGCTTGGGATGAGCGTGATAAGGGAGTAGAGGAACTGATGCAGCTGTATAAGGAGCGTACTTCTCATATTAAAGACGCTGACATACAGTTCTTCTTGCCACCTTCCGTGCCCGGTTTCGGTAATGCCAGTGGTTTTGAGCTTCGTTTGCAGGATAAGACGGCAGGCGATTTTCATGATTTTGCGGAAGTGGCCAATACATTGGTGGAGAAGTTGAATGCCGACCCGCGTCTTCAGGGAGTTACGTCTGGTTTTAATCCGAACTTCCCGCAGTATTTGTTGAAAGTGGATTTGGCAAAAGCCGCCAAGTTAGGTGTAGACTTGGATAAGGCCATGGAAACCCTCCAGGCTTATATCGGAAGTTTCTATTCGTCCAACTTTATCCGTTTCGGACAGATGTATAAGGTGATGATTCAGGCTTCACCGGAGTATCGTATGAATCCGGAGGATTTGTATCGCCTGTATGCGAAGAACAACGATGGCAATGTAGTGCCTTATTCAAACTTTATGACCATGGATCGTGTGTTCGGGCCCAGTCAGATTACTCGTTATAACATGTTTACTTCTGCCTTGATTACGGGTGAAGGAGAAGGAGGAATCAGTTCGGGTGAGGTGATTCAGGCCGTAGAAGAAATCAGCAAGGAAGTGCTTCCCCGTGGTTACGACGTGGAATGGTCAGGTATTACCCGTGAGGAAAAGGATTCAGGCGGACAGACCATATTGATTTTCGGAATCTGTCTGTTGTTCGTGTACTTGCTGTTGGCGGCACAGTATGAAAGTCTGCTGTTGCCTTTCCCTGTCATTCTTTCGTTGCCTGCGGGAATCTTCGGTTCTTATTTCTTCCTGCAACTGGCCGGACTTGAGAACAATATTTATGCACAGGTGGCTCTGGTTATGCTGATAGGTTTGTTGGGTAAGAACGCGATTTTGATTATTGAGATGGCCAACCAATATCGTCAGAGCGGACTTTCGATTATGGAAGCTGCAGTGAAAGGGGCAGTAAGCCGTCTGCGCCCTATCTTGATGACTTCGTTTGCCTTTATCTGCGGATTGATTCCGTTGCTGGTAGCCACTGGAGCAGGTGCGTTAGGAAACCGTTCCATCGGTACAGCCGCTGCCGGAGGTATGTTTATTGGAACCTTTGTAGGAATCTTCCTTGTACCCGGTTTGTATATCTTGTTTGAAACCTGGTCGTCTCGTTTAAAGACCGATAAAAAATATGATGAAGATGAAGACTAATAGTTTACGAAATTATATCGCAATTGCCGTTGTTATACTGTTGTCGAGTGGCTGTAAGTCGCCTTCTCTCCTTTCGGAAGAGAAGGTGGCTCTGCCCGAGACTTTGTCGGGGGAACCTCGGACACGCTGAGTATGGCCAACTTGTCATGGAAAGAATTCTTTCCGGATACCTATTTAAAGGCATATATTGATACGGCACTGGTAAGAAATCATAGCTTCCTGCAAACCTTGGAGAGGGTGTCGCTTGCCCGTGAACAATTACGGGTGGGCCGGGGCGCTTTGCTGCCTGAAGTATCTTTTAGGCTTGAGTGCCGGTGTGCAGCGTTTTGGTGAATACACCATGGATGGGGTAGGAAACAGTACGACCAATACCCCTGATTTGGCTAAAGACAAGCATATCCCTGATCCTTATAAAAACTTGAATTTAGGTATAAGCTTTCAATGGGAAGCCGATGTATGGGGAAAACTGACAGATAAAAAAACGTGCAGCAGCATTTCGCTGGATGAATTCGCTGGAGGCTGCGCGCTTGGCACAAGTCATGTTGGTTTCTGAAGTGGCTTCGCAGTATTATCATTTGGTGGGGCTGGATAAGAAATGTGTCATCCTGAAAGAAGAAATCCAGAAGGCACAGGAATCTTATGAACTGACCAATGAGCTGATGAAGGAAGGTGAAGTTTCCCGTTTGTCAGTCGACCAGTTCCAGTCGCGTGGACTGAAGTTGGAAGAAATGCTTCTCGATACGCGTCAGCAGATTACAGAAGCAGAACGTGCATTGGCTCTGTTGTTGGGAAAATTGCCTTTTTGAAATCAAGCGTTCCACTTTTGAGGAAATTTCGGAATCGCAATTCCCCGTAGCTTCCGGTATACCGGCCCAGTTACTGTGTAACCGTCCGGATGTGAAAGCTGCCGAACTGGAACTGTTGGCTTGTAAGGCGGATGCTTCTGCTGCCCGTAAGACTTTCTTCCCTTCCTTGCTTATCGGGGAGGTGGCGGGTTCAATGCCTTTGATTTGAGTAAATGGTTTGTCTCACCTGCTTCTTTGGTTTATGATTTGGCAGCAGGTATCAGTGCTCCTCTATTCAAGCGGCATGAAATCAGGGCTTTGTGGAATGAATCGAAAGCACGTCAGCGTATGGCATTGCTGGAATATCACCGGGTGGCATTGAAATCCTATCAGGAAGTAGCCGATTTGCTGGAGGCATCTGAGCGGATGGACGAACGTAAATTGTTGAAAGCCAAGGAAAGTCGTGTGCATCGCCGTTCCATTGAGAATGCGAACGAATTGTTCCGTACCGGTTTTGTAGGTTATCTGGACGTGTTGTCAGCTGATGAACGCTATCTGGATTGCGAGCTGGAACGTATCGACTTGAATGTAGCTTATTGTCAGCTTCATACCCTTCTTTACCGTTCTTTGGGAGGAGGACGTTTCTGATATTACCCTATATTATAAAAACAGCCCCGCTCTGATGTTAACATATTATCGGGCGGGGCTGTTTTTATTTGCTGTTAGTATGCGGAACGGTATTTTCCTTCTTCTTTATCTTCTAAGATATTCAGGTAAGAAGTGTACCTTGATTCACTGATGTAGTGATTTTCTACGGCTTCACGTACGGCACATCCAGGTTCATGGCGGTGGGTACAGTTGCCATATTTGCATTGGGCAGAGAATTCAAAGATTTCTTTGAAATAGTGTCCCACCTCTTCGTCTTTCATGTCAAACGTACCAAATCCCTTGATACCCGGTGTGTCAATGATGTATCCGTCGCCTGCCACCGGAAACATTTCTGAGAATGTGGTGGTGTGCATACCTTTGTTATGTGCGGTGGAGATTTCTCCTGTCTTGACGTTCTGTTCGGGCAGGATGGCATTGATGAGGGTGGATTTTCCCACACCGGAGTGGCCGGAAAATAAGGTTACTTTTCCTTCTAATGCCTGTTTGATTTCGTCTACTCCCGTACCGTCTAAGGCAGAAATCCGGTAACACGGGTAGCCGATGTGTGTGTATAAGTTTGTCAAGCCATCCAGGTAATGCAGTTCTTCTTCCGTATAGCGGTCTACCTTGTTGAATACCAGGCAGACTGGCACTCGATAAGCTTCTGCAGAGGCCAGAAAACGGTCAATGAAGACTGTCGAAGTCTCCGGATAGTTCACTGTAACCACCAGCATGCACTGGTCCAGATTGGCTGCAATGATGTGTGACTGTTTGGAAAGATTGGAAGAACGGCGGATGATGTAATTTTTCCGGTCTTCAATTTCAGTAATGAATGCGGTTCCCTCCGCATTGACATTGATTTGTACACGGTCGCCCACCGCAATGGGGTTCGTGCTGCGTATTCCTTTCAGGCGGAAATTTCCTTTTATCTTACATTCAATCAGCTTTCCCTCGTCCGTCTTGACCAGGTACCAGCTTCCCGTATTTTTAATGACCAGACCTTTTTCCAAAATGAATATGTGCAAAATTAAAAAAGAGGAGGGAAGAGACCATAAGGACTCTTCTCTCCTCGTGTATGGTGAATAAGATTATACTGTCATGATTTCTTTGTCCTTGGCAGCCAGCATATCGTCAATCTGCTTGATGTACTTGTCGTGTACTTTTTGCAGTTTGGCTTCCGAGTTCTTCTGTTCATCTTCCGGCATACCATCTTTTACGGCTTTTTTCAGTGCATCGATGGCGTCGCGGCGTGCGTTGCGCACACTTACTTTTGCAGTTTCACCTTCACCCTTGCACTGCTTGCTCAACTGTTTACGGCGTTCCTCTGTCAACGGCGGGATACCAATACGGATGATTTCACCGTTGTTTTCCGGCATGATACCCAGTTCAGAGTCGATGATAGCCTTTTCAATTACGCGAAACATGCTTTTGTCCCACGGCTTGATGGCGATGCTGCGCGCATCAGGAGTAGTTACTGCTGCTACGTTATTGATGGGCACCATGCTTCCGTAAGAATCTACGCGGATACCGTCCAACAAACGTACGTCAGCCTTTCCGGCACGGATGTGAGCCAGTGACTCATCCAGGTACATGACTGCCATATCCATTTTCTCTTCAGCTTCGCTGATAATTGTTTTAGAATCTGCCATATATTTCTTGCATTTATAGGTTTTATATTCGTTGATAAGTATTTATGTGAACAAAAATAAGCTATTTTTTATTTCCTTGCAATACTTCTGAAAATAAGTTTGTGTCTTCCGGTTTCGGAAATATCCTGAAAAACTTCTTATCTTTGTTTTATCACTATAAAACAGCACGGTTGTATGATTACACTTTATTTGGCGCGCCACGGGCAGACGGTGGAGAACCTGAGCCGTATTTTTCAAGGGCACTTGCCCGGTACATTGACAGAAGAAGGAAAAAAACAGGCGATGGAATTAGGAGAGTCCCTGCGGGATATTGCACTGGATGCAGTGGTCAGCAGTGATTTGCAACGGGTAGTGGATACCGTGCAACTGGCTGTTGGGAGCCGGCACTGCCTTGGCAACAGACTACGTTGTTGAGGGAAACAGACTGGGGGCCTTGGACTGGATTGTCTGTGGGTAGTGTCGATTTAAGTAATCCTCCTGCTGGAGTGGAAACTCGCCAGATGATGTACGACCGGGCCGGCACTTTTTTGGACTATCTGTGGCATCATTATGACGGAAAACGTGTGTTGGTAGTGGCACACGGACAAATCAATCGTTGCCTGGAAGCCCGTATTACAGGTGTTTCGCTGGAGGAACTGCGTACGGTTCCACTGATGAAAAATGCAGAACTTCATCGTTACGAACTGGCACGTGAATAAACAAAAACGGCAAGACCAGGATGCGTTTCCAGTCTTGCCATATATTTTTTGATTCAAATGAATAATCAGTTGTGTACCAGCGTACCGATGTTTTCGCCAGACATTACCTTTTTCAGGTTGCCCACTGTATCCATGTCGAATACAATAATTGGCAGGTTGTTTTCCTTACACATACAAGTAGCGGTCAGGTCCATTACTTTCAGTCCTCTTGCCAGTACTTCATCGTAAGTGATGTCATCGAACTTGGTGGCAGTCGGATCCTTTTCCGGATCGGCAGTATAGATACCGTCCACGCGCGTACCTTTCAGCATCACGTCGGCTTCAATTTCAATACCTCTCAATGAAGATCCTGTATCTGTAGTAAAGAACGGATTACCTGTTCCGGCCGACATGATTACTACTTCTCCGTTTTCCATGGCTTCAATGGCTTTCCATTTGGTATAGAACTCACCGATGGGTTCCATGCGGATGGCTGTCAGCACGCGGGCTTTTACACCGGCTGCTACCAAGGCAGAACTTAGTCCCAGACTGTTGATAACCGTAGCCAGCATACCCATCTGGTCACCTTTCACACGGTCGAAACCTTTTCCAGCTCCAGACAGTCCGCGGAAGATGTTACCGCCACCAATCACGATACCAATCTGTACCCCCATGTCATGGATTTCCTTGATTTGCTGTGCATATTCGCCCAGACGTTTTTCGTCAATACCGTATTTCTTTTCTCCCATCAAGCTTTCGCCGCTGAGTTTTAACAGGATGCGTTTGAATTTTGCCATAGTTCTTTTGTTTTAGTAATTTGGAACAAAGGTAGAAATAATTGGGGATATGTGGCGTATTTCAATGACGAAAAAGAATTATGGATTGATATTTGTAAGTAATTTATTTTTACAAATATTCGGATTGTTTGCTTTTTTTACTATATTTGTGTCTATAACTCAATAAATTTAAAGAAATGGATTATTATTTATTGATTGGTGGATTGAAGAAGGGACCATTCGGTTTTGAAGAATTATTACAGAATGGGCTTACAGCTGATGTGCTGGTATGGCACGTAGGTATGACCGATTGGCGAAAAGCGTCCGAGATGGAGGAGTTGGGTGAGTTGCTGGCTCAATTGCCGCCTCCGCCCCCTAACACTTCTGCTGCATCTCCTTCTGTACCGCCTAAGTCTTGGCTGGTGGAATCAATTTTAGTTACTTGTCTTTGCTGCCTTCCTTTTGGGGTAGTTGGTATTGTCTATGCTGCAAAGGTTGATTCTGCTTTTAATTCCGGTCGTTACAATGATGCCTTGCACTATTCACAAACCGCTAAAAACTGGACTTTGTGGGGCTTTTTTGTTGCGCTAGGCTGCATTGTGTTGTACCTCCTTTTTTTAGGAATGATTGCATTGATTGGTAGTCAATCATTATATTAATGTTACTTTAAAAATTTAATCTATGAGTGAACAAGTATGTCCGAAAACGTGGATGGCAGAGTCTATCCTTGTTACAGTGTTTTGTTGCTTGCCTTTTGGTATAGCTGGAATTGTTTTTGCTAGTAAAGTGAGTTCGTTATATGCAGCAGGTAATTATGAAGCTGCTCTTCAGGCCAGTAAAGATGCCGGGAAGTGGACGAAGATTGGCTTCATTGTGGGGCTGGTTGTAATCGTATTGTATCTGCTTGTATATGGAGCTGCATTCTTTTCGATGCTAAATTAAAGAAATGACTAAGCATTGGAAATACTTGGGAATAGGAGGAGGGATGATTCTGGCTGGAGTGGTGTATTATACATTAAACCCAACTTCTTCTTCTCTTTTTCCCAAGTGTCCTTTTTTTGTATGGACCGGATGGAAATGTCCGGGGTGCGGTTCACAGCGGGCTGTTCATGCTTTGTTGCATGGAGATGTGGCAGCAGCATGGGGGTACAATGCCTTATTGGTCGTTTCTTTACCGATTATCATAGGACTGTTTTATGTTGAGTCTATTCGTTCCAAGTACCCCAAACTTTATATAAAGGTACATCGGCCTCTTTTCATTTGGATTTATTTCTTTATTGTGATAGCCTGGTGGCTATGCCGCAATTGGATGGGGTGGTAGGTGTTTAATTTTTCCAGGGAAGTTTGTAGGAAAAATAGTAAAAGGCTTGCACAATGCCTCGTAATGCCAGGTACACAATAAAAGCCATCCACAACGCATGATTTCCTAACGAGGCATGGAATCCATAATAGAGTAAGAAGAAGCTGGCCGAAGCCACTAACATGGAGCGGAGCATTACGCGGGTAGCCGTGGCACCGATACAGATTCCATCGAGCAGAAAGGCCGAGAATCCTGCCAGTGGAATGGCCAGTACCCAATAGATATATTCCTCAGAAGCCGAAATGACAGAAGTGTCGTTGGTGAGCAAGCCGAGAAAGTCTTTTTCCTCCTGCTCCGTAGAGTAACGTGAACAGCAGTGACAAGGCGATTCCCCACTTGAAGAGGTGCCGTATGGTCAGTCTTAGCGATTGGTCGTCTTTGGCCCCGATGTATTTTCCGGTCAGCGCCTCTCCTGCGTAGGCAAATCCATCCATGAAATAAGAAAAGAGGGTGAATAGCTGCATCAGCAGGGCATTCACGGCCAATACCACATCCCCGTAGGCCGCACCTGTAGAGGTGAAGAAGACGGTAACTGCAATCAGGCAGAGCGTACGGAAAAAAATATCCCGGTTTGCCTGGAAGAAACGCTTCATTTCTATACGGTCGAACAGGGCTTTCTGGCGAAGGTATTTTCGGAGCGGACGGTAATAAGTCAGCCAGAGCAGACAGGCCATACCCAGTCCGGCATATTGTGCTACGAGCGTGCCTAATGCCACGCCTTCTACTTTCATCTTCAGTACGAATACAAAAAACAGGCTGGCTGCTATATTGACAATGTTCTGGGTGATGGCGATGAACATTGGGAAACGGGAATTCTGCATGCCGATGTACCAGCCCGTGAAGCCATAGAGCCCTAAAGTGGCCGGTGCCCCCCAGATACAGATGTGAAAATATAAGGTAGCTAATTGCCGGACCTCCTCGCTGGTGTCCATGCACATAAATGCGATATTTCGTATCGGATATTGCAGTAACAGCAAGGCAAGCGCCAGTAACAGACTGATGCTCAGTGAACGAAGCAGGATACGCGTCACTTCCTGCAGGTCATGTCTTCCATAAGCCTGTGCCGTAAGTCCTCCGGTCCCCATGCGGAGGAAACCGAACAGCCAGTAAATTATATTGAACAGCATGCCTCCCACCGCAATGGCACCAATGTAAGATGCGGCTCCCAAGTGGCCTACAATGCTGACGTCAATCAGACCTAACAGGGGAACTGTGATATTGGAAACAATGGAAGGAAGGGCGATGTGAAGAATCTGTCGGTCTGTACGTGTCATAAGATGTATTCCACTTCCTTAAATAAATATCCCCTTGTCTGTCCGTCCTCGTCTTCCAGTATCAGTCGTCCGTTCGGTTCGATGTCGGCAATGCGTGCCCGGAAGTCCCCGTCTTTATCGCGGAACAGATGTAATCCTTCTTTTCGGTAAAGCGCCTCCTTGTAGCGTGTTTCCAGCACTTCTGTCCGGTTCTCTTTCAGAAGTTGATAGTACTCCGTCACTTTTTCTATAATCTGTTCCAGTATCTCCCGCGGGTTATATTGGTTGCCCGTAATCTGGCATAATGATACCGGATTAGGGGCATCGCTGAGAAAACGTTCTTGGTTCAGGTTGACGCCGCTACCCGAAATGGAACGGCTGATATGGATGCCTGTCAGGTCATTTTCGATCAGTGTGCCGCAAATTTTCTTGTCTTTCCAGTAAATATCGTTCGGCCATTTGATGGAAATGCCTTCTGTGTGGGTGGACAGTACATCGTGCAGTGCCAGGGCGGTCACTTGTGAAAGGTAGAACTGACGGTGTGCCTCCAGAAAATCCGGATAAACAACAAAACTGAAGAGCAGGTTCTTTCCGGCTTCCGACTCCCAGCTGTTGCCGCGCTGGCCGCGTCCAGCCGACTGGAAAGATGAATACACGGTGGTCAGTTCCGCACACACTTCTTTCTGGCAGAGTGTCGCCAGATATGTGTTGGTAGAAGTCGTTTCTGCCAATATAATAGGTTCAGGATATGTCATTGTTTTTTCTGTTTCAAAGTTAGTTCCACACGGGCGGGAAAAAGGCGTCCTCAATGTGTCCTATGTGGAAGGGAGGGCGGTTTCCTACTACCGTAATAATATCAAAGCGAACTGGAAGGTCAATGGCAAACTTTCGGACGTATGCATCCGTAGAGGCTACGATGCTTCTTATCTTACGCCTGTCCACCGCATCCTCCGGCTGTCCGAAACAGGCATCGCTTCGCGTCTTTACCTCCACAATGACCAGTTCACCGTCTTTCTGTGCCACGATGTCCAGGTCACGGTGTCCGGAGTGCCAGTTTCGATGCCTGATTTCATACCCTTTCTCCAGCAGGTACTTCACGGCCGCATTTTCTCCTTCTTTTCCCAGTTCATTATGTAATGCCATTTTTCCGCTTTTTCGCAAAAATACGCATTTTTATGCTTCCATTTTAACAGAATACGCTAATTTTGCACCGAAGATGGTAAATAGCGGAAAAAAAAGAAAAAAAGTACCAGTCAGTAATCCTCCCCGCCGCCAGCGGATGGTTTGTCTGATGAGCGAAGAAGAGGTGCGAATTGTAGACCGTTATCTGGAGAAATACCAGATAACCAACAAGGCACGCTGGCTTCGCGAGACTGTATTGGCTTTTATCCATCAGAATATGGAGGAAGATTATCCTACTCTTTTTAAGGAACACGATATGCGCAGATAAGTTATGGCAGACGATTCTTTTTACATGAAACAGGCTCTGGCTGAGGCCGCACGGGCAGCAGAAAGAGGAGAGGTTCCGGTGGGAGCCGTGGTAGTCTGCCGTGACCGTATCCTGGCGCGTGCGCATAACCTGACCGAAACACTGCACGATGTGACAGCCCATGCCGAGATGCAGGCACTTACTGCCGCTGCCAATTCGTTAGGAGCAAAATATTTGACAGACTGCACGCTCTACGTTACTGTGGAGCCTTGTGTGATGTGTGCCGGTGCCATTGCCTGGTCGCAAGTCGGTCGGCTCGTTTTCGGTGCAGAAGACGAGAAAAGAGGCTACCAGCGCTATGCACCTCAAGCCTTGCATCCGAAGACCGTGGTCGTGAAAGGGGTGCTGGCCGATGAATGTGCCGGGCTGATGAAAGATTTCTTCCGGAAGAGGAGATGATGGTTTATTTGATTTCTTCGAACTCTACGTATTCCCCTTCGTCTTTATCAAAAATCTTTTTGCGTTGACGCACAGGTATATCTCCTTGTGTGGAGTAAGAATCTGTTGTCTCTTCCTGATGAGGATTCGACTGATAGTTTTGAGAAGAATAAGTTGTTCTCTGGCCCGAATTTTTACCTTGCATACGGCGCTTGAATCCGAATACCAGACTGACGATTTTGGAAAGTATAAGCAATCCAATCACCAGAACAACCAGTATAATAAAAAATAGAAAACCTAAAATATGGAACATTGTCTTTTGTTTTTAATGTGAGATATGCAAAAAATGTGCCATACGATTTCTTAGCTATTTCTTATATGTCAGTAATGACAGAATGATATACCAGACAATGACAGCCGCAAATCCGCTCAGTTGGAAAATAATTAGCAGAGGGATACTGACAAACAGAAAAATATAGCTTATCTTGTTATGCCCCCATGACAGGTCTTTAAACTTCAGTGAAAACATCGGGAGTTCTGCCACCAGCAGCAGTGACATGATTACTACTAAGATGAACAAGTATAAAGCGTTGAAATGGTCGGATACTAAAAAATTGTGTGCACCTACGGTCAGTGAGCCCCAGAATAATGCATTGGCTGGAGTCGGCATTCCGATAAAGGAGGAAGTCTGTCGTTCATCCAAATTAAACTTGGCTAATCGTAAGGCAGAGAAAACAGCTATCAGGAAAGGCTGTATAGGGTATGATTCCTGACAATGGCAGAAGAAAATCCGGATAATGTACTTCTTTAAACAAAGAAAATGCGATGGCAGCCGGTGCAAGTCCAAAAGTGATATCATCTGCCAGTGAATCAAGTTCTTTTCCTATGGGAGAAGATACATGTAGCAGACGGGCGGTCATTCCATCAAAAAAGTCGAATGTGGCTCCTAATACAATAAAAAGTAGAGCCAGTTCATATTTACAATGAAAAGCCATATAGCTGGCTATGCATCCACAAAACAAGTTGCAACTTGTAATGGTGTTGGGAATGTTCCGGGTTATCACATTTGCCATATCTTATTATATAATAAGGTGTAAATATTGTATTTCAGGTTTAAGGCAGACGGGCAATTACCGTTTCATTACCGGTGGTTTTTTGTCCCATGCTGACGCAGACTTCTGTGCCCAGTGGCAGATATACATCTACCCGTGAGCCGAATTTGATAAATCCCATGTGTTCGTCAATATAACAATCTTCACCCGGTACTGCATAGGTAACGATGCGTCTTGCTACTGCACCTGCAATCTGGCGTGCCATTACTGTATGGCCCTCAGGAGTTTCAATTACTACCATGGAGCGTTCGTTTTCCGTACTGGCTTTGGGAAGCCATGCTTTCATAAAACGTCCGTTATGATGGTCTACATGCTTTACCACTCCGTCTACAGGATACCAGTTGGCATGTACATTGGTGATGTCCATGAAAATGGAAATCATCAGTCGGCGGTCATGGAAATATTCGTGTTCATCCACCTCCTCAATTACCACGATACGTCCGTCGGCAGGAGCCACTACGGTTTTTTCCGTATCTCCTTTGAACAATCGAATCGGGCAGCGGAAAAAATTGGCCATCAGTAGGTACAGAATGATACTAATGGCCGCTACAATATAAAATGGTATCCGACATTCTATCCCCCAATATAAAGCGGAGTTTACAAGAAGCAATAATATTGCGCTGGTAATCAGAATGTGAGTTCCTTCATGGTGGAGGCGGATTTTTTTTAGTTTCTTTATTTTGTTCATTCGGGTCATAACAAAGTTGAATGTTTTTATCGTGCGAAGATAGGGCTAATTTGAGAACTCTGCAAATAATAGAAACAGAAAAACAAGCTAAGGTGAATATTTCCTCTTTAAATAAAGAGGAAAAAAAGATGATTTTGATATCTGCTGAAAAAACGCAAGGGCGTTTGATTTTAAACTCTTTGACGTTTTAACTGAAACACAAGTACATTTTAAAGGAAACGTACTTGCGTTTTAGTTGAAATGTACTTGTGTTTTTGAGGGTGATGTAAAAGCATTTGGAGGTATAATTTTATTTGTGAAATAGATGTTCTTTATCATGTTTGTTTTCGTATGCATCTGATAGATAGGTGTTTATAAAGTTTGTGGTTTTTTGTTTTTTTAGCTAATGAATATTTTTGTCCCCTTAAATGAACTATTTTGTCACTTCTTTCTATAATAAAACGGTACATTTGTCACGAAAACTTTAAAATCTAAATTTAATCTAAATTCATTGTATGCAAACTGAATTCCGTACTATTCTATGGAGAAGGGGATTGAGCATGATGCTGTTCGTCTTATTCTCTATGACTGTGGCTATGGCCTAGGTGCTCGTGAAGGGTACTGTGATTGACAAGACAGGAGAAAGTGTCATCGGTGCCAGTATTCAAGTAAAAGGTACTACTCAGGGAACCATTACCGATATTGATGGTAAGTTTTCGTTAGGAGTACCTGACAAAAAATCCGTTATTGTGATTTCTTTTATTGGCTATGCCACAAAAGAACTCCAGGTGGATCCCTCTAAACCAATGTCTATTGTATTGGAAGAAGATACAAAGGTATTGGATGAAGTTGTAGTCGTTGGTTACCAGGAAGTGAGAAAAAAAGACCTGACTGGTTCTGTAGCCAAGGCGGATATGAATGAATTGTTAAATACTCCAGTAGGGTCATTTGACCAGACACTGGGGGGACGTATTGCGGGTGTAAATGTGTCTTCTGGAGAAGGTACTCCGGGTGGAACGATGAATATTGTAATTCGTGGTAATAACTCATTGACACAGGATAACTCTCCACTTTATGTAATTGATGGTTTTCCGGTGGAAGATGCTGCCATTGCAAGTACTATCAACCCTTCTGATATTGAATCATTGGATATTTTGAAGGATGCTTCGGCTACGGTATTTATGGTGCTCGTGGTGCAAATGGTGTAGTTATTATTACGACTAAAAAAAGGTAAGGTAGGTAAGGCACAAATTACATATGATGGAAGTGTAACCATGCAGCATGTGACTCGTACCATTCCGATGATGGATGCATACGAATTTGTAAAATTACAGGCAGAAACATATCCTGCATCCATTGCAAATTCGACAGGTGGATACCTTATGGAATATCAAGGAAAACAATGGACTCTGGAAGATTATCGTGATATTTTCCAAGATGACTGGCAAGATGAAATTTTGCGTACAGCTTTGCAGCATAATCATAATATAAGAATTACGGGGGAGGTACAGAAGGTGTCTGTTACAATGCATCTGTATCTTATTATAATCAAGATGGTATTTTGCTGAATTCAGGTTATGAACGTTTTCAGGCGCGTGCAAATACGGTTGTGAAAAGAGATAAATTGGATATTAGTCTGACTACAAACTATTCTCGTAGCATACAGACTGGTAGCACTCCATCAGAAACTTCTTATAGTGGTATGAATAACCTGTTCTATAGTGTATGGGGATATCGTCCTGTTACTTATCCGAACAAGTCTATGGAGTCATTGCTGAATGATGTGATGGATGAGGCTATTGATAGCAGTAATGACTACCGTTTCAATCCTATCCGTTCTTTAAAAGAAGAATATCGCAAGTACTATATTAATACAATACTTCGGTAAATTTTTACCGAAAGATTAAAAGTTAAACAATAGAACCGGCAAAAGCTGGTTCGGAAACACTAAAGAGGTCATTGAAATGTTGTCAAAAACGAATGGTTAAGCATGAAGAAATGTGCTGAAAAAATGTGCTAACCTGCTGATAATAAGGGGGTGTTGCATAATTCGTTATTTTTTAGTAAATTAGAAGTCTCTGAACTCTTCTGATTATGACTAAAGAAACACTCCTTATGCAATACCAATCCGAGTGCCTGTCGGCTCTCAAATCAGCAGCGAATGAAATTTTGATGTATGGAGGGAATTTTGTCATAAAAGGTGACGGAGCAGACAAGACGTTCCTGGAAATGGAAACTCCTAACTTGCCTAAAAAGAAATCGGATATGTATTCTTCACCAGTAATGATTAATATCAAGCATAATTTATGGCTGGGAGCTGAGTATGAAGTGACCGGAAATGCGGAAAAAGGCGCGTTTAAGGTGAAAGTGGCTGGAGCATCAAATTTCAAGGTCGGTGAGTGGGTATGCTTGTATTTGCATGACAATAATCCTGAACTGGTGAGAAGGGAATTGCTTCCGTATACTTGGGAATCTACTATGACAAATATTTCTACAGAAGGTGTGCAGGTGGAAGATTACCATCAGATTGTGAGCGAGGCTGCTTCTATTATCTCTAGTGCGAACTTCTCTGCTTATAAAATTAATATTACCGGGAATCGCGGACATTCGGCCATTCGTTCCCAAGGTTCCAGCAGGGTGTTTATTGGTGCAGTACGTGATTGTACGGACGGACCGTTGGCAGACCAATACCCTACGTTTCAGACTAATGCCGGACAATATCATGCTTGTGGCGTATCGAAACCTAGTATGGGAGCTGTTATTTGGAGGGTAACCTGGGGGATGATGCTTGCTTTGAATCGCATGCTACTCAGCCTCGTGCTACGTTGATTGATAATTGTACGGGTGGTTTTGTGCAGTCCAAACAAGGGGGAGATGCTAATCAGGTACCGAATCATTTGAATGATCTTACTATCTGGAATATGTGTGCTACGAAGACAGCTGTAAATGGAGGCGGAACACTACCTGGTAATGGTGAGTTTGACTGGTGGCGTATGGGATGGAAATACTGGAAGATTTTGCCTCCGGTAGTTGTGGGGTTCCATGGGGCTTCAGTTAAATTCGTAAAGGAGCAGGTAAAATTAGATGAGAGTAATGGCATTCCAGTGGAACCTCAATCGCTTTACGAGGCGCAGTTGAAGCATCGTTTAGGGACTGTCCCAGCTTGGTTAAATGCGTTGAAGCAGTTTTAATGAAATTTCTTTGTTTGTTTTATGTTTTCCTGTCCGAAGCTATATGTTTCTGGGAGCAGAAATTTATATTTCCCAATTAGCAAACGAATAGCTCTCTGACGGAAAACATAAAAATTTTTTTGATGTCATGCTTTTTTGTTTAAGAGGTTTTGTTGTCAACTTTTACCTTATTCTTTTAAAATAAGAATCCCGTTCTTCGGCATTTATACACGCGAAGAACGGGATTCTTGTCATTTATAAACCTCGTGTATCAGTCTTTGTCTATTTTAAGAATACCACCAGTCGTAGAATTGAAAACGACCCGTGTATTGATTTTTTTGTCAAACAGACCATCTACCAGTACTTCGGTATGCCCGAACTGGGTAAACGACATTTCGTCGTTGAAAAGTTTTTGCCTTGATAGCTGACTGTGACATTACCTTTACCGGGTACATTGTAAATGACACCGTCAATTTTTTCTTCTTTTTCCCTTCTTCTTCAGGCACAGGCAAGGTGGAAGTGTTTCGAATGGAAACGTAAATCGGATCACCCGCCAGATTGTTCGTAGGAAGCACTCCTAGTTGGGCAGAAAAACGGGCGGCAATTTGTTCTTGTGCATTGTTGTCGGGTTCTACTAAAAACGTAAAGACTTTGTCTTTGCGGTCAGTAGTACCGGTAAATGTTTGGGTCAGCGCTTTTTCTTGTTTGTTCAGCTTGTCAATAACCAGTTGCAGGGAAGCCCCGTCCTTTGGCATGGTTTCTGCCTGGCCGCGCAGGATGATATTTTTGCTGTCGCGTATGTTGTAAATTTCGCGTGCTGTCAGTTCGGCCATCTTGGCACTGGAACCGGCCATGAGGATGTCTTCTGTCATGTACTTGCGGGCATTTTCATGTGGCTCGGGTGTCTCCAGTTTATAGTCAGGGGCAGATTCTTTCTCTGTAGAGGTTGTATTGATGGCTTTTACGATACCTTTATCTGTCAGTTCCACATTGGACGCCACACTTTTATCTTTCAGTTTCATGATGTAAGGCTTTGGTGGAGTCGGGTACTCCCACAAGGCGTACATGAATATCCTTGATTTCCCAGTGACTTTCGGGCTGTGTATTGACATCATTTAAACGCAGGTAGCGGCTGGCGTAGAGGCTGAAGTCGCCTGGCTGGTAGTTTACTTTGGTTGCAATGATGTCAATAGCAACTTTGGTCTTAGGCAAGAAGTACACGATGCCTTCGCCTGCTTGTGGTACATAGCTTTCCTGGGAGTAGGCATTCAGAGAGGCCAGTAGTCCCAATGCAATGATTCCTCTTTTCATATTGTCTGTCATTTAGTTTCCATTAGTTGTTTCCAGGCTTCAGGCAGTGCTTCTACAATATCTCCGGAAGTCATGCTGATAACGCCTTTTTGCTGGCAAGCAATGTCGCCAGCCAGACCGTGTACATATACACCCAGTCGGCAGGCTTCTTCGTGTGTATAGCCTTGTGAAAGCAGTGAAAGGATAATACCGGTAAGTACATCACCGCTTCCGGCTGTGGCCATACCCGGATTGCCTGTCGGATTGAAATAGGTCACTCCGTCAGGGGTAATGACGGCGCTCCATGCCCCTTTCAGTACGATGTAGCATTGCAGGTGGGCTGCCAGGCTCTTTAGCCTTTGACAAGCGTTCATAGCTGTTGCTGCAGCGTCCGATGATGCGTTCCAGTTCCTTGACATGTGGAGTCAGGATGCTGTGGCGAGGAATACGGGTCAGGTAGTTGCGGTAGTTGCTGAAGATATTGAGTGCATCTGCATCCAGCACCAAAGGAATATAACAGTTGCTTACCTGGTCAAACAGTGCCTGCACCGTGATTTCTTCCTGTCCCAGTCCCGGGCCGATGGCTACGGCCTGGAAGTTGTCGAGGTCGGCAGGCTTCGGCAAAACAGCGGTCGTGTACGTCATCTTGCACCATGGCTTCGGGCACATTGCTCTGTAGCAGATCATGGTTACATACAGGAGTGTGTACGGTAAGTAGTCCGATGCCTGAACGTAGGCAGGCACGTGAAGCTAACAAAGCGGCACCTCCCATCCCGTAGGAACCGGCTATCAACAGACCGTGGCCGAACATGCCTTTGTGGGCAAACTTCTTTCTCGGCTTGATGAGCGCACGCATTTCGCTGGCTTCTGTAATATAATAGGGAGTTTTTGCTGCTTCGATGAATTCACGGCTGATGCCGATGTCGAGTAATTGCCATTCGCCTACTACATCTGCATTTTCAGCAAAAAGGAAGGAGAGTTTAGGCAACTGGATACTTAGGGTCAGGTCGGCCTTGATGATATTTTGTCGGATGTTGTGGGTGTTGTCTTCTCCCATCAGTCCGGAAGGGATGTCGATGGATACTACCTGGGCAGGAGAGGCATTGATGTATTGTACTACGGCAGCAAATCCTCCGCTCAGCGGTTTTTGCAGTCCGGAACCGAACAGACCATCTATGACTACATCGTGACTGCCCAGATGGGGAGGATCGAACTGGTTGCTGACTTCGGTGTAGTTGGCAAAACCGCTTTCTTTCAGGCGCTGTACGTTTGTAAGACATTCTTCAGAAAGTGTACCTTTTACGTTGAACAAATAGACTTCTACCGGGTAGTTTTTTCAGGAAAAGAATCCGGGCTACGGCCAGTGCATCTCCGCCATTGTTCCCGGGACCGGCAAATACGACAAGACGGTGTGATTTGTCATATCGCTCGCTAATGGCTTGTGCCAGCAGGCCAGCGGCTTTTTCCATAAGGTTGATTGACAATATAGATTCATGGGTGATGGTATATGCATCAGCCTCCTTTTGTTGTGTACAACTTAAAATTTTCATTGTATATATAAAATAGCTATTTTGTCGGTAAAAAAAGTACGAAAAAAGCCTCGAATGGGATATATATTCTATTGAAAATATCTTTAAATACTCAGGGGGAAGTGTGGCGGTTTTAGGGAAAATCCGTAAATTTGCACAATTTCTAAAACTAGATTATAACATGGATACGATTCAGATTAAAGACAAGCGTTTCAAAACGTTTATCCCAGAGGCGGATATCCTGAAGGAGGTGGCACGTGTGGCCAATGAAATCAATCATGACTTGGAGGGTGAAAATCCGTTGTTTTTGAGTGTGTTGAATGGCTCGTTCATGTTTACGGCCGATTTGATGAAACATCTGACGATTCCATGTGAGATTTCGTTTGTGAAATTGGCCTCGTATGCAGGAACGGCTTCTACAGGAAAGGTGAAAGAACTGGTAGGACTGAATGAAGATATTTCAGGACGTACGGTAGTAATCGTGGAAGATATAGTAGACACGGGTCTGACTATGCAACGTTTGCTGGAAACCTTGAAGGCGCGTAATCCGAAAGAAATCCGTATTGCCACGCTGCTGGTGAAACCGGATAAGTTGCAGGTGGAACTGGATATAAACTATGTAGCGATGAATATTCCGAATGATTTTATCGTGGGCTACGGATTGGATTACGATGGCTTCGGACGGAACTACCGCGACATCTATACAGTGATGGAATAATTTTTTATTTATTATAAGACAACATGTTGAATATTGTAATTTTTGGTGCTCCGGGTTCAGGTAAAGGAACTCAGAGTGCTCGTATTGTGGAAGAAAAATATGGCTTGAACCATATTTCTACGGGAGATGTATTGCGTGCAGAAATCAAGAACGGCACGGAACTGGGTAAAACAGCAAAAGGTTATATCGACAATGGTCAGTTGATTCCGGATGCATTGATGATTGATATTCTGGCTAGCGTATTCGACAGCTTCAAGGATAGCAAAGGTGTGATTTTCGATGGATTTCCTCGTACAATCGCTCAGGCTGAGGCTTTGAAAGAAATGTTGAAGGTACGCGGACAGGAAGTTTCTATCATGCTTGACCTGGAAGTTCCTGAAGATGAACTGATGACTCGTCTGATCAAACGTGGACAGGAATCTGGTCGTGCTGACGACAATGAAGAAACTATCAAGAAGCGTCTGGTAGTATACCACTCTCAGACTGCTCCGTTGATTGACTGGTACAAGAACGACGGTAAATATTGCCACATTCAGGGATTGGGTACTATGGACGGTATCTTCGCTGATATTTGCGCGGCTATTGATAAACTTTAAATAATAAAAAAACTGGCGGGCCGGTGACGGTCTGCCAGTTCTTAAACTTGAATTTATGGCTGAATCGAATTTTGTTGATTATGTAAAAATCTACTGCCGCTCCGGGAAGGGGAGGCCGTGGCTCGGTGCACATGCGCCGTGAGAAGTATATGCCCAACGGAGGTCCGGACGGTGGCGACGGTGGTAGAGGAGGTCATGTGATTTTTGCGGGGAAACCGCAATTACTGGACATTGCTGCACCTGAAGTACGACCGTCATGTGTTTGCAGAACACGGAGGTAACGGTTCAAAGAACAAAAGTTTTGGAAAGGACGGGGCAGATAAAGTCATTGAAGTGCCTTGTGGAACGGTAGTATATAATGCCGAAACAGGGGAATATGTGTGCGATGTAACGGAGCACGGACAGGAAGTCATCTTGCTGAAAGGCGGACGTGGAGGATTGGGAAACTGGCATTTCCGTACAGCAACCCGTCAGGCACCCCGTTTTGCCCAACCGGGTGAACCGATGCAGGAGATGACGGTGATTTTGGAATTGAAATTATTGGCGGATGTAGGTCTGGTAGGTTTTCCGAATGCCGGAAAATCCACTTTGCTTTCTTCGGTTTCTGCCGCACGTCCGAAAATTGCCAATTATCCTTTTACTACGCTTGAACCCAATCTGGGTATTGTGTCTTATCGCGAAGGGAAATCTTTCGTTATGGCAGATATTCCCGGTATTATTGAGGGAGCCAGTGAAGGCAAAGGATTGGGACTCCGTTTCTTGCGACACATTGAGCGCAACTCATTGCTGTTGTTTATGGTACCGGGTGATACGGATGACATACGGAAAGAGTATGAGATTCTGTTGAACGAACTGGCTACCTTTAATCCGGAGATGCTGGACAAGCAGCGGGTGTTGGCCATTACGAAATGTGACATGCTGGACGAGGAACTGATGCAGATGCTGGAACCTACATTACCTGAAGATATACCTCATGTCTTTATTTCTTCGGTATCGGGAATGGGCATTCAACAGTTGAAAGATTTGCTCTGGGCCGAACTGAATAAAGACAGTAACCAGTTGGAAGCAGTACGTCGGGAAGCTATCGTACATCGTCCGAAAGATATGACCAAGCTTCGTAAGGAGTTGGAAGATATGGGTGAAGACGAAGACTTTGACTATGAGAATGAAGACGTGGATGATGAAGATGACTTTGACTACGAGTACGAAGAGGAAGACTGGGAGGACGAACCACAAAAGTAATGAATAATCTGACTGATGATAAAAGAATGTTGGTGTACGGCCCGAATAGTCTGCACACCGACATTTTTTGTTTCTCTACGACACGTCACGGCGGTTGCAGTGAGGGGAATTATGCTTCGTTTAACTGCAACCATTATTGTGGTGATGTGCCCGATAAGGTAGAACGGAACCGGGAACTGCTATGCTCGTTGTTGCCTGTGCGTCCACGGATGATGGTTGTTCCTCATCAAACGCACGATACAGTGGTGAGAGTTGTGGATGAAGCTTTTTTACAACTCTCTTCAGAGGAACAATTGAATCAACTGGAAGGAGTGGATGCGATGGTTAGCGACATGAGGCAGGTCTGTCTTTGCATTTCTACTGCCGATTGTATCCCGGTACTTTGCTATGATACAAAACGGAAAGTGATTGCGGCGATACATGCCGGATGGCGGGGAACAGTGAAGCGCATCGTGGAAAAGACGTTGGACAAGATGGCGGCACTTTATGGTACGAAGGGAGAAGATGTGCAGGCTTATATCGGGCCAGGTATTTCTCCGGATGCTTTTGAGGTGGGAGATGAGGTGTATGAAGCCTTTGAAGCAGCAGGATTTGATATGGCTTGCATTGCCCGTAGAGATGAAAAGTGGCACCTCGACCTTTGGGAAGCCAACCGGATGCAGTTGTTGTCTAAAGGAGTAAAGAAGGATAATGTGGAAGTAGCAGGGATTTGTACCTATCAAAATTATACGGATTTCTTCTCGGCACGTCGGCTGGGCATTCGTTCCGGGCGTATTTTGTCGGGGATTATGCGGATGTAGAACCATTTAAGAAAATAGCGAAATGGATTTGAAAATTGAAGTATCAGAGGAATTACGGCAGGCTTGGCCGCTGTTTCGTGGAGCCGCTGTATTTGCGACGGTAAAGAATTCTCCATATAGTGAAGAACTGTGGAAACGTATCGGTGAGTTTACGGAACTCTATCGTCAGAAATATACCATTGATTCTATCAAAGAGATGCCTGCCATTCAGGCCACTCGTCAGGCTTATAAGAAATGTGGGAAAGATCCCAGCCGTTACCGTCCTTCTTCAGAAGCTTTATGCCGACGTTTGTTGAGAGGACTGTCACTTTATCAGATAGATACGCTGGTCGATTTGATTAATTTGGCATCCATCAATAGCGGACATTCCATCGGAGGCTTTGACCGGGATAAGATTCAAGGAAACAAGCTGGTATTAGGTATCGGAAAGGCGGGTGAGCCTTACGAAGGTATTGGGCGTGGAGAATTGAACATTGAGGGAATGCCGGTATATCGAGATGCCGTGGGAGGTGTAGGTACACCGACAAGCGATAATGAGCGGACAAAGATTTCATCGGAAACTACTCATCTGTTAGCCATCATGAATGCGTACAGTGGGAGTGACGGTTTGGAGGAAGCCGTAAACTATATGGTAAACTTACTGAAAGAATTTGCGGATGCTCAGGATGTAGAACTTTATTATTTTGAGTAATATGAATCGCTTGATTGTAATACTTGGGCTGTTGTTCCTTTGTATGGGAAATATACAGGCTGATGAACCTGTGAAAACAGGATTTACACACATGGAGCGTAGTCATATCAGGGTGCATACACCGGGACTGTTTTCAAAGGGAAATAGCGTGGAGATACACTTGGAGTGTCTGGCTGATTCACAGTTCTGTTTTCCACTTCCTGGAGGGAAGGTCATTTCTGCTTATGGAACTCGCGGTGGACATTCGGGAGCAGATATAAAGACCAAGGCTAATGATTCCATTCTTTGTGTGTTCGACGGTGTGATACGCATGGCCAAAAGTTATGGTGGATATGGAAAGGTAATTGTGGTGCGGCATTTTAATGGATTGGAAACTGTGTACAGTCATAATTCCAAAAACTTTGTTGCATCGGGTGATTCGGTAAAGGCGGGTCAGGTAATCGCATTGACCGGACGTACCGGACGTGCTACGACAGAGCATCTGCATTTTGAACTCAGGGCTAACGGACAACATTTTAATCCCGGATTATTATTTAATATGTCTACCCGTGTCCCTTTGAAACGTACGCTGGTATGTACGAAAGCAGGAAAACATGTGAAATTATCTCCTAAAAAATGAAAGAATATGGATATTGAAAAGATATTGACAGAAGGAATTGTGTTCAGAGGCGGGAAGTCTTCTGACGGAAAAAAGAAAGAAGAGAAAGTAAAGACCAAGGCGAAGAAGAAAACCTATATTACAGGTTTGCATGGTTCTGGCTCTGCCAAGATGAAAGCGGAATATCGCCGTCGGAGAGCCAACAGACACAAACAGGGATGAGAGTGAACAAAAAACTGTATTCAGTTGTTAATATATTTGTAAAACTAAAAAAAGAAGATTATGAGAAAATTATTTTTACTAGTAGTGATTGTAATGGCTGCAATCTCGGCCAGCGCACAGGAAGGTATTTATTTAGGTGGTGGTATCAGTTTGTGGAGAAACAATGATGTAGATAAGACTTCATTCTCTATCACACCGGATGTAGGTTATAACTTGAGTGAAAAATGGGCCTTAGGTGTGGAATTGGCTTATGCGCATAAAGGTTATGATGGTGAAGATGCAATAAGTACGAATGCATTTGCTTTGGCTCCGTATGCACGTTACTCTTTCTATGAAAACAAGATTGTTCGTTTGTTTTTGGATATGGGATTTGGATTCTCTACTTACAAGGCAAAACATGCGGATTCTGTAAATGGTTTTGAAATCGGAGTGAAACCAGGATTGGCAGTAAAGTTGAATGATAATTTCAAGCTTTTATTACTAAAGTAGGTTTTGCAGGTTATCGTGACGACTATTATCGTGGAGAAGAAAATGGATTCGGCGTCGGCTTGGACGGTGAGAATATTTCCATTGGTATTGAGTACGAATTCTAATAAGAACAATTGAATAACTAATAGATAGGGAGCAAAAAAAGAGGTGAAAACTTCTTTTTGCTCCCTTTTATTTGTATCTCCGCTTTATCTTTTTAAATTTGTGTAATTCATCTATTATTTGAGCTTATGAAAAAGATTGCATGCATAGTGGCAGGTTTGTTCGTAGCTTTGACAATGGCCGCACAGACAAAAGTAACCTGGAGTATGGAACTTGGACTGGGTATGAGTTCCTGGATGGGAAAGGATGCCGGAGATTCTTCTCCATTGTTTAACCAGAAGGTTGGGGTAGGAATTGATGTACCTTTGAGTGGACTGGTATCATTTCAGACCGGATTGTATTGGGCATCGAAGGGAGCAAGCATAGATGTGGATTATGTAGGGGCTAATACGCAGAATGTGGTGGATATGCACGTAAACCAGAATTATTTTGAGATGCCTTTGCTGGCTGCCTTTCATGTAGGTACAGCTGCTAATTTTGATATGGTGTTTACGGCAGGTCCTTATTTGGCTTATGGGGTAAACGGTAAGCGGAATATC
>VOFG01001327.1_pt1 | contig 38000 bp, 49 predicted proteins | sample 5384171 | NCBI WGS metagenome assembly VOFG01 (sample SAMN12384726, study PRJNA508395) | human gut metagenome | isolation source: healthy gut F | host: Homo sapiens
TGTTGCACTAATAAATATTACTCTGTAAATCAAAAACTTACTCTTTGTTTTTTGATTAATAGGTAACAGTTTAGAAACCACCCTTCTGCATCGTTCTGCCTTGTTTTCAGTCTATCAAATAGCTCATTAGGTTGATGCAAGGTATAAAACATTCTCTGAAATACAAGTAATTAAACTGTTTTAAGTAATTTAGACTATTCGTTAACTTGAAAAATAGAATAAATCTTTTAATTTGTAAAAGATTTGTATGGCTATTTGATAAAAAGGCAGTTACATACTTTCCACTAACAAAAAACACCTATCATTATCTAGGCGTTTCCTACTTTCTATTCAATTAACCAAAAAGTTACTGATTACTATTGTATTGATCTGCATTGGATAGAGAACGTTATAATATTTTTTGCAATACATCATGCAATAATAACCCATAAATTCCAAACTCAGGTCTATTTAGTTATTAAAGACACAAATATCAGACCCAAGTAAGAGACCTGAAACATTCTTAATTAAAACCCTTACTGGAACAGAGTGTTTTCAGTATTAATGTAAGATGTTTAAAAAGACAATATGATTCCACCATAAGGAATGCAATCTTGTCCTAAATTTACTTTATAAAAATTAGAAATCTCCTCTTTAATAGGATTACCCAATATATTATGAATTCCCAAACGAAGTGTTAACTTGTTTCGGAACGAGGAAAATATTTGACATAGGTATAACCTATATCAAATTTGTAACTGAATGGATATCTTTTGTATACAATTCATCCATCGAGGCCAAAGGCTCTTTGGGAATATTCACAATTACACGTCCGCTATGTAATTGTGTGCCAATCGAGAAAAGAAGCCTCTGTCAATCTATAAGATATGGTAGAGTTAAAGACATGGGGAATATCATATAATGATGGTATGTTGTGTCCTTTCCTAAAACCAGTATATGACTCAAGACTTTTTGGACCATGTATAGGCTGCCTGCACTGATATCTTCTCCCAGCCTTTGAAAAGATAGTTTCAGGCCATAGCTTTCACCTCTACCTTCCAAAAGAAAAGTTTTTCCAGTTCTCACTTGAATAATATGCTTCAGGATTTACAAATAGGATTTTATCCCGTTGTTTGTAATATATGGATGCATTTGTATATCCTCCATTTAAATAGTGCTTCCACCCCAGCTCTGTATGCACAGAAGTTTGGGGTTTAAATTGATTGATGCTTGGCATACGAAGATCCGTCGGAAAATCCATACCGTAAAATCGAAAATAATGATAAAATTGTGCCATCCGTGATATGTCCAGACTAACTACATCTCTTCCCCAATTATACGCCATGGAAAATCTTGGCTGGAGATTCGAATAATGCTTACCACCTTTGGGCATGTATATAACTGTATTTATTCCTATTTGAATATTCCATTTAGAAGACAGACTGAATTTATTTTCATAATATGCGGATATTTGATTTATATCTGATTTTTCAGTTCGCTGGTCATCATTAATATTACTAAAAACAGAATGAGTTCCCTTAATCCCATAAGCCATCAAAACTTTATTATTGAAGTGGCAATTAAAAGAGGAGTTGAAAGAAACTTCTTTTATACCTGCAGTAACATAAGGATCTGCCTCAAAACCGAGAATATCTGCATGCGCTTTATTGGTATAATGAGTGTAAGCCACTTGGGTTGTATTAAAAAGCTTCTCTCCTAACTGACAAGATAACTTTAAAGCATACATTCCATTAGCCCAATGGATTATTTTATCTTTCTTTCCTTCCGGAATAGGAGAATAATATTCATCAATGGTATGATAGGTGCTGATTTGCATGGAAGTTTTTGCAGATATATCCCAATGCAATTTGGTATAGATATCGTAAAAAAGTATAATTTGCACGCTTACTGGCAGGAATAGCTTTGTCCAGGAACTCCATCCAACTACGACGCCCACTAACCATATATGAAGCTTTTTCCTTTTTAATAGGACCTTCAAGCATTGCGGCTACTGAAGGAATGTCGAGAGACAAGCTTCTCGAATGTTTCTTTTTTATTGCCTACTTTTTATTTTGATATCCAGTATTGAGGATAGTTTGCCTTCATATCGGGCGGGAAAAGTAACTGCTATATAAGTTTACATTCTTTATTACACTACCATTGAAAACCGGAAGCATATAATTTATATGGCTGTTATGGTAAATGGGCACACCATCTAACAAAATTAAATTTTCCTCACTGCCTCCTCCATTAACATTGATATCAGCACCAGAACGAGACATGATAACTCCGGGGAAGACCTTCATTTCAGACAAAACATCTAAATTACTATAAGATAACATATTCGGTGGTGAAGATGTACTGAGTTCATTGGCAGAACTCCGTTGAGGTGAAATGACCACCTCGCCCAATTCAAGCATCATAGGTTTTAAAAAGATGTCTATTCTTTGATTACAGATTAGAGTCACTATCTTCACTGATTTTAAATACCCCAAATAGTTTGTTTCAATATTATAGGTCCCTTCGGGAAGAGCAGTAGAGAAAAAAACCGGAATCATTAGTGATACAACTCGAAACAATAATGCCATTTTTCTTAAAGAACAATACAGCCCCGTATAATTTTTCCAAAGTCTCTGTCTCTCTAACCACTCCGTTGAGCTGATAGATATTTTTTCGGTCTACGGTGATAATTATCTTACGAGGATTTGCAACTACAATAGTTGTTTTGTAATCAGACAGGATATTAGTCAGTAACTCTTTTATTTTAATGTTTTTCTGGCTGAAATAGCAAATCTTATTTATATCTATCATTCCCTCATTGTAAGACAGGATTATGTCTTTTTTTTTTTTAATCAATGAGAAACATGCTGAGATCGTAGCAGAGGAAAATGGAAGACTAATAACCTCTTCCATTATACTTCCTTTATCTTTATCCTGTGCCATGACATTAAAAAAAAAGATCCAGAAAAAACAATATGTAGGCTACAGCTTTTGCTTTCATTAAACTTGTTACTTATCTTTCAGTATAAAACACAAAATGCCGGTCTGAAACCTTATTATATTTCAAATGGCACAAAGAAGACAACTCGTTCAGAACTTCATCTATGCTATTTTCAAAGAATGCTGTAGTTATCATATTCCCTTCAGGAATATCCCTCAATTCGATAGTAACATTATAAGATTTTTCTATCTCTTTAATTACTTCCTTTTAAAGGTGTTCTATTAAAACTAAGACTTATTACAGGATGCCCCAACTCGAAAATAGCGATATTCAATATGGTATCTCTGCATAGAGTATTGTTCTTTGTTAGAAATGCTTTTTGATTGCGCTTTAAGATTTCGTCCTGATCATAAGCACTAACTTTAACAACCCCATCTTTTACAAAAACAGCAGACTGGTCAGAAATGGTAGCGTCAATCAGAAAAGATGTTCCCAGTACCTCTACACTAACATCCGGAATTTGCACCAAAAAAGGATGAAGCGTGTCCCTTTACCTGAAAGAAAGCTTTGCCAACAAGCACAACATCCCTCGTGTTTTTCTTTAAAACAGTATTCTAAAGTAGATTTTGGGAAAAGATTCACTGAAGACCCATCAGGTAAAATCACATCTACGACTTGCGTATCACTACCTTTATATCTAATAACTTCTTCTTTCTGTAGGAACCAAAAAGATAACCCCTAATAGTAGCAAAAAAAGAAGCTGCAACCATAGTTATTTTAACAACCATAGCCTTAAACGCAGACTTTGGATGTGATTCCAGTTTTGCATCTATCCGCTGCCAGGCCATAGAAGTGTTGACATTAATGATCGGTTCTGAGCTATCAAACTGTTTAATTAACCCAGCTAGCTTACTATACTCAGCATTATTCTCTTTTTTCCATTCTTGAAACTGCTCTTTCTCCAAAGAAGTCATTTCCTCTCCTGCAAAAAACTTCGCTATAAGTTCATTTATGTTTTCCGGGGTTTTCATAAGCGTCTAATTAAGAATAATATCAGATAAAACTAAAAATAAAATTAGTGTATATGGATGTGAAGCAACATAATCACGCAACAACCGGATAGCTTTCCCCATTTGGTTTTCAACTGTTTTTTCAGAAATATTAAGTTCCTCTGCTATTTCCCGATATTTCATCCCATGCAACTTATTCATCCTGAATACAAGCGAGCACTTAGTAGGCAAGACACCCAAAAGATGTTCTATTTTCTCAGAACTTGCCACCCTTCTTCTTCACATTCCTCAGTCAATGAACATACTTTTGGGAAACCGGTTCATCGGCTATCGAAAGTACTTCAAAAGTCTGTTTCCTCAAAAATGAAATACAATTGTTTCTGATAGAAACTTTAAGATATGGAACTAATTCACTCTCAGGTAATAAATCCTTCTTATTCTGCCAGACACTTAACATGGTATCCTGAACAATGTCTTCGCTCGTTTCCTTATCTAACAGGTATCTATATGCGATATTACATAACACAGGATAATATTTTTCAAAACTTCTTTTAAACTCTTCCTTTCTTTTGTCTACCATATATCATTGTATTATAACATCTTATAGCACTTCTTCTGAATGTTTTTTAGCTATTAACCATAGGCATAGAGACTTTTTATGATTTGCAAAAGTACATAGATTTTAATGGCTTGCTAGATATTATCTACACACTTAAAGTTTAATAACGATCCTTCGTTTTTTTTAGGCCGCCCTCAAAAGTAATTTGCCAAAATCACTAACAGAGTCACCGCTTTAACACTTATTAATAGGGGATTCGAATTATAAGTGCGTTCTAATAACAAACGACTAATTAAATAGCAGAATGAAAAAGGCATTATCAGAAGCAACACATTTTCTATTACTTTGTTTGTTAGTAAGTGCATGCACGATTGATTATGACGTAGATATTCCTTCGTCATCAATTAATAAATTAGTGCTAAGTGCCTGTCTGGAAACAGAAAGTCCAATAATCTGCAAGTTCTATACATGTAAATCAAACGATAAATATGATCCTGCAAAAGAGGTAAATGTAACTCTTAAAGAAGACGGGCAAATTATTTATCAGGGAATAATCAATCAAGGAGAATTAAAGTTGGATTATCTGCCTAAAGCTGGAAAGAAATATACTATTTTAGCTCAAAGTGATGGGTTTATGGAAATTTCCGCTGAAACAAAAATTCCACCTCTTCTTACATGTAAACCTGGGTTCGATCAGGAGAAATCGATGGTGACATTATCAGACTTTTCTGAGAAGCATAATGGCAATAGTTTGTGGATTACGGCTTCTTCATTACATGAACAAGACATAACTGTTCAATATCAAGAGTTATATAGCTATAACAGGTTAATTGACAATGTGAATAGAGAAGAAGGTAGCTATGTAAACAACAATATCGCAATTACTGGATTTTACAAAGAGCTTCATAAGAATAAAAAAAACGAATGTTCCTTTGTTGGATGAACTACAGTTCGTGCCATTTTATGAACAAAAAGTATCGGAAAAATGACTGGGATTGAAATCGATATCATCAATGCTAGTAACGAATACGATCAATATTGTCGTACTTATTATCAGGCGTTGTCAATCCCAAGCAGCGGAGACTTATCAGGTATGTTTTTCAACCTTCTACAGTCTATAGTAATGTAAATAATGGATTGGGAATCTTTGCAGGTAGATCTGTGACGAAATACCTGTTTTCAATTACTAATCAATCAGACAATAAACAATGAAAACTAAATATTTAAATTTACTTTGCTTGCTAATAATTAACGTGTCTGTCTTAGCACAGACTCGGAAACAAACGATTAATGGAATTATCAAGGATAGCCAAAATGGAGAAAGTATACCTTACGCAACAATCATATCCGGAGAATATTTTACAACTTCAAATAGTGAAGGTTATTTCTCTATACCCACTAAAATACAATTCCCATTTAAGCTTGAAATATCTTACATTGGGTATGAAACCTGTCATGTCATGATAGAGGCATCCAAGCAAGATAGCACAATCGTTATTGAATTACAACCAGACATCATAAATTTGCCAGAGGTAATAATTCGTCAAAAGAACAGTTACTCAAGCAGAAAAGTCTTGGTAATGTCCAATTGGATATGGGAAAACTAAATCAAAGTCCCTTATTTCTCGGAATTAATGATCCAATTAAACTAATACAATTTTTTGCCAGGTGTATCCGGAGGTATGGAAGGAAGTTCACAACTGAATATCCGGGGAGGTAATAGTGACCAGACGTTATTCTTAATGGACGGCTTGCCTATTTATAATCAGAATCATGCATATGGTTTCATCTCTTTTTATTAATCCGGATGCAGTTAAAAGCATAGAGCTATATAAAAGCGGAGTCCCAAGTATGTATGGAGATAAACTATCCGGTTTTGTAAATCTCATGCTAAAAAGATGGTAATGTAAAACAACATCACCAATCATTATCTATAGGTCCTATTATGGGAAGTTTTACTTTAGAAGGTCCTATAAAAAGAATAAAGTCAGCTACTTACTTACAGCCAGACGATCGTTGATAGATTTGCTTTATTTAGGAGCATCTGCAATAGGTGGGAGTAAACGCTTCAGGAGTTCCAGTTGCTTCTTTCTATGACATAAATGGAAAAAATAGCATGGAATATGACCAATAACAGCAAACTTTCATTACAAGTATATAATGGATATGACGATATGTTCAATAAAACTAAAGAAGAAAGTTTCACCCAAGACAAACTCAATAACAAATATGGACAAGGCTGGGGAACATTTAGCTCTTCTTTGAAATATGCTGTATCGCTTCGCTCGAAACTTTATTTGTCAACGTCCTTATATTATACGAACCTGAATAAGTTTGATTATTCCAATCAAAAGATAACATTTAATAACCAAAAAGCCATACATAAATTCAAGAACTACTCTAAAATGTACGAATTTGGTTTACGTACTAATTTAGAACAATATATTACCACGAACAATACATTACAGTATGGTATAAACTTATCATCGCAAGAGTATCAACCGGAGCAATACAGTATTAAAAGCGCAGATACAAATTTAAAATACGGTGCAGGCTCATATAGGTTATGGACCGCTTCTGTCTACGTTTACAATGAATTTAAAAAGAATGGTTGGATACTTGGAACAGGATTACGTTCTTCACTATACAATAACACAGATAGAAGTGTATTTACGCTTGAGCCGCGAATTAATCTGACTAAATTCTTAGGAAGGGCAGATAAATTGATGTTAGCATATGACAGGACATCTCAACCCACTCATTCCATTTACGAAACGAACTATAATATGCAAAGTGACTTTTTGGGTACCATTTAAAGAAAAATGTGCCAACTGCTGATCAACTATCTTTTGGATGGAAAAATTTTGCTTTGACAAACTGGGAGCTCTCAATAGAAGCGTATTACAGAAAAAATGAAAAATTTAATCCGGATAAACAATTTAGAAAACTATTTGGATGCCGGTATTGATTACAGTAAAGGAACGGGAGATGCCTATGGAATGGAATTCATGGTGCAATATAACAAAAATCGTTTTTCTGGTTGGTTTTCATACACTATATCTAAATCAGAGCGCAAAATTTGAAGGTAAAAATATCCTTTTAAATATGATTCCCCAACCAGATTAATTTATTTCTTAGCCTGACGACCAAAAAAGACAGCAACTAAAACACAGCGCTTGTCAATGAATTTACAGTATAAGACTGGGTATCCTTATGCTGTATCCAATGTGTCATACCCCAGCATAGGTTTGCCTATGTTCCCTAATGGATATCCGGATATAAATACGTCAATTGTGAAATATATCCCACAAGAGCCCAATACTCGCCTTAAAAGACTATTTCAGAATAGACCTCAACTATACCATGGAAAAGAAGTTGAAACATGGTTCTCGAATTTGGCAATTTTCCCTATTAAATGTAACCGGGCATAAAAAAACCCATATAGCATTTATCGAAACAATAGTGGACAGTATAAGGCATTTGTACTTATACCATTTATGCCGTCATTCTCTTATACAAGATATTTTTAATAAACATATAACCAAATAAAACTTATGAAATATATAACATTTAATAGGTATATCAATACAAAATTATGGATTCTATTCATAATCAATATCGCAATCTATATCATATCATTAACTCTTGAATTAAAGTTTATTTATTCAGATAGCTTCTATTATCAGGAATTAGGCCACAAACTGGGCAGTGAAGAAGCATTTTTAAAAAGAAATGAGTGTGCAAAGAGGAATGGACATATATAATTATTTGTGGATACCAGTGCATATTTTAATATCATGTAGTCTGATTGCTCTATGTTTATTTATTGGCTTTAACATAGCAAATATTAGATTGAATATTAAAAACTGTATCAGGTTTTCTTTAGCTGGAATCATTGTGTTTTTTCAATTAATTATTTAATATCCGTCATCCTGAAAATATTTGGTATTGTTCAATATAACTATAATACAGTTGATGATATATACTCCTACCAGTCTGTCAATGTATTGTTTATCGGGAAAAAATTACCGGCATGGGCATTTAAGCTGTTGGGACAAAATAAATATAACGGAAGTTGTATTCGTTTTATTTCTATCCTCCTCATCAGCCGGTATTTTAAGTTTAAGTACCCAGCCATCTTGTTAAAAAACGAGTTTAATATATGGAGGAGGGTTAATTATATATGGAATATTGTCCGCTTTTGCAGACATTATATTATAATCAATTTACTAATTTAATTTTTTTATTATGAAAAAGATTTCAAATGAAACATTATCACAGGTTACAGGTGGTAAATTTTGGGGCTCAAGAGTAGAATGCCGTGTGCAGGCAAATGGTCATTGCATGTGTCGCAAAGTCTATTACCGCTTTGGAATTAGAAGTTACGGCGGATGGTGGCCGGCAAATCCCAGCCAGTGTTAACAATGTAAATTAACCTAAAGAGGTCAGCTCTAAGAACTGGCCTCTTTTCTAAAAAGCTATTTCTATGATTATGCACAATCTGTACTTTCGTATGTTTAGTGATGTTAATAATCACAGGCATATCTTTCATATTTATAATTAACCCGAAAAAGGACCAAACAAATACAATCCAGTTTTGATTTAGAGCAACCTATCAAGGATATCAACGGACAGAATATACAGGAGAATTTGAATCTTCAAAAAACACGATAGTGCTCTTTTTAAATTCTGATTGCGTTTTTGCAAACAGGAGATTGACTTTATAGATAAAAATATAGATATCTTTAAATCAAAATATAATTTACTGATTGTGTCTTTCGAGAATCGAGATAAATTGAAAATATTTGAGAATCTGACAAAATAGATAACAACTCCCCCTTTATTATTATTTCTGATCCGGATTTTGATCTGATTAATAAATATGAAATAACCGAGTTCCCTAGCCTTTTTGTTTACCCCTGACGGAAAAGAAAGGTTATCACACAGAGGATAGCCCTCGATACATTAGAAGAACTTTTAAAACAGACATTTTAAATGAAATATAATTTTAAGAAAATCCAAGACGCATTTGTTTTTCAGAAGACACAAAACTCCTGTGGTATTGCCTGCCTATGCTCAATAATGAATTACTTTCAAAAGGATATAGACGAGGTACATCTCACTTATTTAAGTGGTACAACGCAAAATGGAGCTACACTTTTAGGACTGAAAGAAGCAGCAAATCAGATCGGATTAGCATCCGAAGGCTATGAGGGGAATTTATGCGACCTCAAATCCTGTGAATTACCGGCAATTCTACATGTTGTCAATGAATATGGTTTCACACATTTCGTCGTTTGTTATGGGTTTGACTACACATCAGGTCATTTCATTATCAGTGACCCGGCAATCGGAATAAAGCAATATACAGAGGAAGAATTGGATGATATATGGAAGTCTAAAATCTTACTTACTGTTGGAACATTAGATATTGATACGCTATCTACTAAAAATTTAAGAAGAACAACCTCAAAACCTATTTGCTTCCTTTAATAAAATCAGATGCTAGAATTTTGCTCCTTAGTCTCATTCTAAGTTGTATGACAGCATTGATTAGTTTGGCTACTGCTGTTTTTGTACAAGCCCTTGTCGATACGATATTGCCACAAAAGAATATAAAGCTTTTAATGCTTTATATATTGATATATGGCATGGTCGTCTTACTCTCACAACTTGCATCATATGCAAACTCCGTTTTATCATCACGCAAAATATTTTATTTAACGTACGAATCATTAGGATGCTGTTGAAAAAGATTTTCCAATTACCTAAATCATTCTTTTCGATGATTAAAACCGGAGAAATTATCTCCAGAATAAATGACACAGAAAAAATTCAGGGCTCCATTATACTACTGGTTAATTCGATATTTATAGAACTGCTAATTATGTCTTTCTCCATCTTAATCTTATTCTATTATGATTGGAGTATCGCTTTGACAACAGCATTCAGTATTCCTTTCCTGGCTGTTTTCATATCTGTATAGTAAGAAAATCAATCTCCACCAAAAAAAAACTCATGAATGAATATGCAGCCTTAGAAACCTATTCTATAGACATGATCTCTGGAATGACATGCATAAAATCATATCAGAAAGAACATGTGTTTTTTAGAAGGTTACTATTTTTTCTATAAGAATACACAAAAAAAGAGGCAGAGACCTAAAGGTAGCCAACGCTAATTTTGACTTGTATATTGGTACATTGAGTAGCATATTTTCAATCATGGCAATTATGTTGAGCTCGTATTATGTAACCATAGGCCGGATTCAACTGGGAGTTTTATTTGCTATAGTAACAATATCAACCATGATCATTCAAGCATCAATAAAAATCTCTTCCTACATAGTAGATATACAGGAAGCCAGGGTTGCATTTGAACGTTCTGCCTTTATTTTGAATACCATAACAGAGAAGGAGCTTATAAAAAGAAGGAAACACTGCTGTACATATGTGTTCTCAAAATGAACTTGAATGTCGCAATGTATCATTCAGATATCCTGGACAAATGACATTATTAGAAAATCTGAATATAAAGGTAGGAACAGGGAATTTCATTTCTATTTTTGGTAGTGTCGGTTCGGGGAAGACAACCCTCACCGACTTATTACAAAGAAATTATGTACCTTATTCGGGAGAAATCTTGTTTCAGGGAACAGATATTAAAAACTACCAGTTATCACAATGGCGTTCATACCTTGGAGTCGTATCGCAATACACTAAAATATTTATAGGGACTGTGGCGGATAATATCACAATGTTTAAATCGGTTTCTATTGAGGATGTTTCAATATTTTGTAAAGAATTAGGGTTAGAGCAATTTTTGCAAGACGATAATCTAAACCTGTATAACATGTTGGATGAAAACGGGAATAATCTCTCAGGAGGACAAAGACAATTAATTGGCATTGCCAGAGCGTTATATAAATCACCGGAAATTCTAATAATAGACGAACCGACAGCTTCTATGGACAAAGTAAATGAAATGCAAGTTTTAAGCCTCCTGCAAAGACTGAAAAATAGAATGGCCATATTAATGATTACCCATAAGCCGGAAATTGCCCGAATGACAGATTGCATATACGTTCTGGACAAAAACACTTTCTTGCAACACGGAGATCATCATACCTTAATGCAATCTACTAATTTGTATAGTAGAGCATATGAAGCGTTGTTTTATGGAACAACACAGTAATAGGGAGAAATTTAGTACCATTAAAAACTAAAACGTATGCCAGAATTCCAGACCCATTCCCAGCGTTTATAAATAATGTTATACTGATATTCAATTCCGGTTTTTAACTGTAACTTTCTATTAATATTATAAGAAAAGCCTGTGCCGATATAATATTGAGTAGCCGTAGTCGGCAATACTACAGTCCGTTTTTATCAATGGTATAACCGCTATAAATATGATACTCTAAGCGATTTGTAAGCCCTACGTGGGTATCAGTATGTCGTTTTATCAATACCCGGGAATCTCCTGTATCCAACTGAGAGTTTATAAATAACTGCTTATTGCTAAACAGATGGATTTTCATTGAGAGTGAATCTTGCCATATATTTAATCCATTAATTTTAAAGTCGATTTGGGATATTTCCTTGTAAAAATATCAGGTTTGTACATTTGAAAATCTTCAATAGGCAAAATTGCAGAGTGAGAATTTAGCAGACGCTTTTCAGGAAGGAACGCTTTGCCAAGTTCATTTAATGCCTCTTTGTTTATTTGGATTTCAGTTTTTCCTTCCAACATTTTCTTTAATTTCAAAGAATCATTTGGTGTCCACACATCTTGTCCCTGCATAACCAAAGGCAGAAATAAAAGAGATATGACGAGTAATATGAGTTTCATTAAATCCTTATCAAAAGCTGAAATCTATTAATAATCCGTTATATTTCTTATCCTTTACACTATGAGTGGATAAGTTTCTCTAAAAACGTTATAATTATAACGTGAACATTCAATATATCCCCTACATACTTTCTTGATATTTAATATAAATAAACCCAAATTCACAAGAGTTTACCGTTAAAACCATTCAAAACATGTAGTAAACTTATCAATCCTATAGGCATCTACTCATCATACCCACTCCACTCTTCGTCAATAGGTATATGTTTTTCTCCCTTTTTAAACTCATCCATATATAGCCTGCTTTACATTAGAATTTCAAAGTCTAGAATTCCTCCGTTTTTGAAAAGTCCTATTATTTTCCAAACCATTAAGGGATTAGGTCTTTATGCGAATAAACTTCTATTTTAGCCTTTTTTTCTATCTGAAGTAATGATATTACTGGATATAGTTTTTTTGTACAACGAAAAAAATAATTGACCAAATCGATCTCTTTTGAGAAATCTGTTGCCACTGAAGAAACAGTTCGGCTTATTGGGAACCCGCCTTTTTATTTGCAAATCGTTTTTCAAAAATAGTCTTTAAATTTTCTTTACGTGAGAAAATAGGTATCTGCCATGGCGATTTCTTGATATCGAACAGCAACATATCGTTGGAATAACCACCCACGGTTCAATACTGGGAACCTCTATTTTTAGAGTATTTATTGTTTTCTGATAATGTAGATATAATTTATCTGTAAAATTAACCTATCTAGGCTTTTTTTCTCCAATACCGACAATAAGGTATTTTTTGTTCAGGTATACGCTCCTTCTTTTATTTCATGCCGACTCCGGAGTTCTATATCTTGGAACGGTTGGCAGCGGAATATGCCGTTAAACCATTCCGTTTTCGTTAAACGAAAACACAACTTGCTGTCCCCTCTACGGGGACAACGTTTTTAAAGTAGAACTGTAGACTGCTCCACTTGGTGCTTTCTTTTCAAGGTTTTTCTGATGTGTGTCCGTACTTTTCAATAGATGGTGCAGTTTTGTCGAGAGCTTGATGCCGAAAATAGACTGAAATAGCTGGAAATAATTCTGATTCTGTAGATAATAAGCTGTAATCTAACTGATATTTGGATAATTATGTAATTAGATAAACAGATATTTGTGTATTCAGGTATTTGGATTATTGTGTAATTGGATAAATAGATATTTGTGTATTTAGATATTTGGATAATTATGTAATTAGATAAACAGATATTTGTGTATTCAGGTATTTGGATTATTGTGTAATTGGATAAACAGATATTTGTGTATTTAGATATTTGGATAATTGTGTAATTGGATTTATTAATGGACAGTTCATTTTAGTAAACTACTATGATGGGCAACTTTGTTTTACTACTGATGGAATGAATTGACTACAAAAAGCCGATATCAAGTTCATATTTTATGATATTGCTTATGGAAATGGGAAATATGTAGTAGTCGGTTATCAAAGTTATATCGCTGTTTTAACGAATGATTTCAAAGTTGAATCATACAAATGGATTAAAGATACTATTGATGACTGCTGGAAAAGTATAATATTGGGCAACGGAAAATTTGCGGTTGTCGGTGATAGATACGGTAGAACTAGTTCATCGGCTGATGGTATAAACTGGACACCAGTAAAACAAGAAAGTGGTATTGGAGTCACATATGGCAATGGAAAATATGTTTCAGTTGGTAATGGAAGTATTTCAGTATCAGCTGATGGAGAATATTGGAAGCGCGCAACGATACAAAATGGTAGTAGTTATAATTGAACTTCTGTTACTTATAAGAACGGAAGTTTATAGTGGTAGGTCATGAATATGTTAGTTATAACAATTACATGGGTTATACTATAATATCTGCGGATGGTGAGAATTGGAAAATGCTGGAACAACTAAAAAGATGAATCGGGCAAAGTAGTTACAGCAAATCTCAATGGCGTTTGCGCTATGCCATAATTCAAAAGATATATCAAAACTTTAGTAGGGCATGCAGGGAAACTGGCATACCCTATATTGGTTTAATGAGATGTTGGCTATTATAAATTGCAATTCTGAAGGTGAAAAATAAATTATCATTTCTCATTGTATTTCATAGAATGGAGCGATATTTTATTTAATTTTGTAAATTGAAGAATTGTAATTAAAAATATAATAGAGATGAATACACGAGGCTCGAATGGAGAAAAATGGGATTTGCATGTGCATACTCCTGCATCATTATGTTCTGAATATGGAGGAGATAACGACGAAATATGGGAACAATTTATTCAAAGAATAGAAAATCTGCCATCTGATATTATAGTATTAGGTATTAATGATTACCTGTTTTTAGATGGGTATGAGAAAGTACTTAAATATAAAAAGATGGACGAATTCCTAACATAGAATTACTATTACCTGTTATAGAATTTAGGCTTTAAGGAATTTGTAGGAAGTAAGGAACTTGGTCGAATTAATTATCACATTATATTTGCTGATGAAAGCTTGTTAAGCCCACAAGATATACAATACCATTTTTTACAAGGACTTCGTAGTAAAGCAAATCTTTCAGCTGACATTCCAAATGGATGTACATGGGGAGGTATAATTACGAGAGATACATTAATAGATTTAGGCAAACATATTAGTGCTTCCATACCTAAAGAAAAAAGAAAAGGAGATCTTAGTCCATTAGAAATAGGTTTTAATAACTTAAATTTCGAGTTGTCAAAGATAGAAAACCTATTAGGCGAAGGAAGTGACCCCAACAAATATCTAGAAGGCAAATATTTTAAAGCAATAGGAAAAGCTGAATGGGAGGATTTCCGTTGGGATGGTTCTATATCAGATAAAAAGACAATTATAAATAATGCGCATTTTGTTTTTACAGCTTCTCCGACTGTAGAACAAGCTAATAAAGGAAAAGACTCACTAATAACGCAAAATGTAAATGGGAGATTATTACATTGTAGTGATGCTCATAAATTTGCCCAAGACACAAATAAAACATCTCCTAAGGAGTTGGGGCACTGTTATACTTGGATAAAATCAGATACAACTTTTGAAGGATTAAAACAAACTATATTTGAGCCAGAACGTATAAAAATACATAGTAGTAAGCCTGAAGATAAGGAAAAATACCGAGTAATCGATTCTATAAAATTATCGTCTGACACTTTTTGGAATCAAACAATTCATTTGAATCCTAATTTAAATGTAATTATAGGAGGACGCTCAACTGGTAAATCGACATTGCTAAAAAGTATTGCTTTGGTAACTAATCCTAATAATACAGAATTGGATTCGCTAGAATGTGACTTTGTGAAAGAACATTTAGATAACGTTGAAGTTTTATGGGCTGACGGTGCAAATACACCTCGTGATATAGACTTCTTCCGTCAAAACTATATGCATGAGATTGCAAAAGATAAAGAACAAACTGATAATTTGATACTACGTATTTTCAAAGATAAATCCATTTACTCTATTTGGCAAGATTATCAAATATTCTGTTCAAATAATAAAGCTGAAATACAATCTTTAATAAATAAGGTTTTTGATACAAAAAAACAGATAAATAATAAGTTAATAGATTTGAAAGAAAAAGGTGATAAAGAAGGTATTAGTAAAGAAATCAATGATTTAAATCAAAAAAATATCAAGTATAAAATCGCAACTCGATATTTCACCAGAAGAGATGAAATTGTATGAGGATATTATGAAACTTATTACAGATAATGCGAATAAGATAAAAACTGTAAATTGTTATATGGAGGAATTGAATAAGCTAAAAAGTTTTCCTTTTATAAACTCTTCATTTGATACTCAATTAGTTTCTTTATCATCTTATCTAAAAAGTGGCTCTTAAGATAAAAATTCAAGATTGCCAACATGACTGTCTTGAAAATATAAAAAGTGAGATAGATAAATACATTAAAGAGTTATTACAAGATGTGTACAGTTTAAACTCTTCTATTGAAAAGGCAAAGCAGAATTCGCTATTTGTCAAAGGTCAAGATGTGAGTTCAAAAACAAAGAATATAAAGAACTGATACAAAAAGTTGAGAAGGAGCAGGTTAAGCTCCAGACTATAACCAATGAATTGGTTATTATAGATAATCTAAATACTGTTTTAGAACAATTGAAATGCGATTTATTAGAAAAACATATTTCATATAAAAATAAAGGGATTGAAGTTGTTGATATATTAAAGATAAAACATGAAGGTATTGAAATAAAATCAAATCTTATTTATGATAATAAACGTTTGCAACTTTTTCTTGAAAACCGATTGAATTTAAGAGGATGGGGAACGTCAGTCGTATATCCAAAATATGTGGCAAAATTACTCGAAAGATACAAGTAATATATCTATGATTTTTTTAAATGATGTTCTATCTGATAATATTGACTACAAGGCATCAAATCGAGATGAGAATGTTCTATCTGAATTTTTTTCTGAAAATTGGTTTAATATCTCTTTTGATTTAATATACGAGGGGATTCATTTGTGAGTATGTCACAAGGTAAACAAGCTTTTGTTATATTGAAATTGTTATTGGAATTTAGCGATAAAACATGCCCAATATTAATAGACCAACCAGAAGATAGTTTAGATAATAGAGCTATATATAAAGATTTAGTCAAATATTTAAGAAAAAAGAAGATTGAACGACAAATAATCATTGTTACTCATAATCCAAATGTCGTTGTTGGAGCTGATTCCGAATTGATAATTATAGCAAATCAACATGGTAAAGATTCTCCCAATCAAAATCATATAAAGTTCCAATATAAATCAGGAAGTCTTGAAAATACGGCTGCTCTAATAGATACTAAAGAGTGTATTCTAGATAAACAAGGAATAAGAGAACATGTTTGTGAGATTTTGGAAGGTGGAAAAGAAGCTTTTTGAGAAAAGAGAACGCAAGTATGGATTTGTCATTTAAGTTATACATTGCCATAACAATCTTCACATTAAAGATTGTTATGGTTTAAATCAACTATTCATTATACTCAATCGTTGGTACAATAAAGTATATAGTTGCGTGATTCAATTTTCAAAGAGAAATAATTCATCTAATCAAAGTTTTGCTTAACTTTGGATGTATCAAATAATGACTCATTATATGCGTAAGAAAGAAGAAATAGAAAAATTGCAGAATTATTTGCGAGATTTCGAGCAGAAGTAGAAAATCTAAATAGTTTAAATCTGTATGACATTAATATCCATGGGAGAATGTAATCATTCCCATTCTAAACATTGTATATGGATTAAATCTAGTCAATATAAATAATGAAGTGAAAAATTCTTCTGCAATAGATTTAGTTGATACGGACAATAGAATAGCAATTCAAGTTACATCTACTGCTACTGGAGAGAAAATAAAGCATACAATAGATGAATTTATAAAAGGAAGGCGTTTTGAAGAATACGATAATTTGCTTATATATATTATAACCGAGAAGCAGAAAAAATATTCAGATAGTACTTTCGCTATAGCTCATAATAATGAATTAGAATTCTCAGAGAAACATATTCTAGATTATAGTGATATTCTTAAGGAAGTAAACTCTTGGATTAATATTAGCAAAATAGATTCTTTGTTACAATTGTTAAAAAGAAGAGTTTTATGAAGAAGAAATGAATAGGAGAAAGTATTTGTTAGAAAATAAGGAAACCATAAAACAGACATATTATTTCCTAACATCCTTCAAATAGTATTACCTCAAAAGATTTATATGGGCATCACAGGAATAGATCGTGATGAAATAATCACGCAATCCTGAGTACTCCATATAAACTTAAAAAAAGAAAGCTCCCATGGGGAAAGTACTCAGTAAAGCATTTGAATTATTAAAAATCCCATATAGCAGGGATTGGTTTACTTTTGAAGATAAAATCATATCTTTTAAACCTTTAGATAACAGAGATGAGCCATTAAATAAATTAATAGAAATAGGTACTGTTGAAGAATATTCAATAAATGAATTTGCAGATATTAGTTTAAAATATGAAGAAGCACTACTTCATTTGATCAATCGGTCTATAGAAGAGTTGGCTTCTTACAAAAACATACAGTGGGTAGGCAAAGACAGGTTCTTTAGATTCAAACCTATAGGGGTGCCAAGAGAACGGAAAATAACTTGGAAAAATAAGAAAACTGCAACACGAACTGTAGTTGCAGAGATATGGAATAACGAAAAAAACAAATTCTATATTTTAGACAGCTTTCATTTAGAATCCAATCTTTTAGATCTGATGAAAAGTGGTTTATTAGCATAACACCTGGATGGTCTTTCACCTATGATGGTTATTCGAGCTGTAAGCAAGAAAGTCAATTAATTGCTCAGAAAAGAACTTGGAAACAAATTCTGCTGTATATCAACATTTTATGTTTATATCATTTTGTCTTTCCAATAAATTAGAAGATAATGAATCTGAATATAAATACATATCATTCTCTTCACCTTTTGATTTAAAACTTAATTATACCCCTCAACATGGATATTAAATTATTAGAAGAGCCTTTATTGCAATTCGGTAAAGGAGAGTATATATCTGCCCACGAACAGGTATATATAAGTATAATGTATCTGACATTAACGACATAAGACCAGATAAAATAGTTATCGGATTTATTGGACTTAGTGAAAGCATAAACATTGCTATTAGTTGGATAAAAAAGTGCCGTAATCATATTGAGTCAAAAAAAGCAAACAACCCAATCTTTTTACAAACTTTCCAGGTTTTAATGAAACTATTGCTTTTAGAAGTGAAGTAGTTTATGATGAATCGTATATACGTAAAATCAACAACTCTGCACTTGACCAAATAAAGAGAGAAGCCAATGATATTGATCAGCTAATTATTAAAACAGTGGATCTTTATTTGGCAGAAATACATTTTCTAGCAAATAATAAAAACCAGATGTTATTTTATGTGTATTAGATGAATCTCTAACTAAAATAATATATGGAACTAAAACAATTGAAATTGATGATGATTTTTAATGAAGAAGATCCAGTAGAAATTGAGGTAAATTTCAGAAGATTACTTAAAGCTAAAGCTATGGAATATAACATTCCAATTCAAATATTTAGGGATAGAATCGCCAAGCCTTCTTCAGAAATGCAAGATGAAGCGAGCATAGCATGGAACTTTTATACTGCATTATACTACAAAGCAGGTGGCATCCCTTGGTCTTTGAAAAAAGAAAGTAGTAATATAACCTGTTTTGCTGGAATAAGTTTCTACCGTACACGAGATAAGAAAACTATTCAGACAAGTGTAGCTCAAATTTTTCAATGAGCACGGTAACGGAGTTATATTAAGAGGTACACCTGTAAAAAGAAGATAAAAAAGATAGACAGCCACATTTAACAGAGGTACAAGCATATAATCTTTTTAAAAGAATCTTTAAGTGAATATTATAATGCGATTAAAATTTTTCCTCAACGGCTTGTTATCCACAAAAGTTCTAACTATTCAGAGGAAGAAATCGATGGATTTAAGCGAGTCGCTTCTGATATGAATATCAATTCTATAGACTTAGTAACGATCATGCCTACTAACTTCAGGTTATATAGAGATAATGACTATCCACCACTAAGGGGGACTATGTTCAGCCTTGATAAATGTCGTCATTTTTGTATACTAGAGGATATGTTGAGTATTATGGGACGTATCCTGGTAAGTACATTCCTAATCCAATAGAAGTAAGACTATTTTCTTTTGATGAGTCCCCAGAACAGATATGCAAAGAAATATTATCTCTCACAAAAAATGAATTGGAACAATACACAATTTGATAGAAAATTCCCAATCACAATTGAGTGCAGCCGGAATGTTGGAGAAATATTAAAATATGTACCCACAGACCTGAAGCCACAAATTAAATATAGCTTTTACATGTGATTCTTTTTCTTTATAAAGTAACCTTTTATGATTTATTAAAAAAGCATGAATAAAAAGAAATTTATCAGTAAATAATTGGGGATATCTAATTGATTAAATCGACAATATTTTCTGTAAAGATATTATTATTAATTATACAGAATTTCTCTTCGACATAATATAGGTATAATAAACAGAAATATAGGGAGTCGTGTTTCCCGACTCCTTATATTTCTGAGAAAGATAATTGAAAAGAAAAAGATAGATACTGAATAAAACGACTTAGGATCTGATAAGACGTCATAATTAATTAGAAATCCATAATATATTACTTCCTATATTATCTAAAAAAATTGACTTGACATGACTATTCATGACTATTATGGACAAAAGAATGGATTATTTGTATTATCCATGTTTCTCTTTTATTTTTGTTCAAGATTCATATATAATTTGATAAAAAGTAGAAAAACATGGAAGTATATTACATTGAAGCCGAGATCTTTGAAAACATCATGGACCGGATTGAGAATTTATCCACTCATGTGGATCACCTTTGTAAGAAGACAGAAGAGAAAAAGCTCGGTGAATGAATGGATAACCAGGATGTCTGCCTACGTCTTAACATCTCCCCACGAACTTTACAGACTCTCCGGGATACCGGAAAGTTGGCATACTCGCAAATCCAGCATAAAATCTACTACAAAGCGGAGGATGTAGAGAAACTGGTGACTTATGTCGGCCTAAAACGCAAGGAGAAAATATTGAGAGAAAAAAGAAAAACGGTTAACTTATAAAATCAGACAGACAATGGACGACATTATAACCAAAAGCAATGAACGTGTAGCCGGTTTCTTCCGCACACTGAACGAGATGCAGGTGAAAATAGAAAAAATAATAGACAACAGTCGTCCTCCACTTGGAGGAGAAAAGTTTCTAACTGACAAGGAGCTTTCCGGGTTGTTGAAAATCAGTCGCAGATGCCTACAGGATTATCGCAATCAGGGACGTATACCTTATATTCAGTTAGGTGGTAAAATCTTGTATAAAGCATCGGATATTGAAAAGCTATTGGAAGATAATTATCATAAGGCTTTGGAATAACAGAACGGGGACAGCCTTCACTGGTTGTCCCCCGTTTTTTGTCCTGTCTCTTTCTTCTTTCATGGCTACATCGCCTTGCCGGATGTCCGGTTATCATCTTTGTCTTCTTCCTCTTTCCAGCCGTTGTAACGTCCGCATTGGTAAACTCTCGGCGTCATTTTATCATCAGGCAGACTGTATTGATTCTTTGTCGTATCCGCAAGTCTGAGCAGATCCCGGTTGACCTTCTGGTTGGTTATTTCGGCATAGATTTGTGTTGTACGAATAGAGGAATGCCCCATCATCCTGCTGATGGTTTCAATGGGTACACCATTACCGAGGCAAATGAGCGTGGCAAAACTATGCCTGGCCATGTAGAAGGTCAGATGACATCCCAGTTTGCATTGTTCTTCTATCATCTTCAGGCTGCGGCACAAACTGCTGGTTGCCGGTACGAAGAAAAGTTTTCCGTCCTTTCCTCTCCCTTGTATTTGTCGATAATGCGACTTGGAATATCGAGTAACTTGATATGGCATTCCGCCTTCGTTTTCTGACGTTCTATGTGAATCCATCTCGAACCGTCCGGTTCCGTGACGATATTCTCGGAAGTGAGGTTGGCAAGGTCAGCCCTGCCAAGTCCGGTAAACGTCGAGAACACGAACAGGTCACGTGCATGGCATAGCCGGTAAGTAGGTAACTCCACACCCGTCAGTTTGGCAAACTGTTCTCCGGTGAGATAACGATGGTTCACCGGAACGGATTCCAGCTTGTAACCGGCGAACGGATCACGCTTAATGGTTCGTTGCTTTACCGCACGACGGGCGATTTTGTGCAGGAAAATTAAGTAGTCGTTCAGTGAGACGGTTTTTAACCGGAGTACCGTGGAGAGGTAGAACTTGAAATCCTCGATCAGCTGCATGTCAAGCTGACGGAGCGGAATATCCTCTAGTCCATATTTATATTGTAGGAAATTGGCGAGGTGCTTACGCCCGGTGAGATACCTTACATAAGAATGATGCGTCCGGTCCGTGTCCACCCGTCTGGCATACTCTTCATTGTGCTCATCAAACAGGGCAAGCAGGGTTTCTTTTGTCTGCGCCTTGCCGGTAAGGACATTCTTGATAAGCTCTGCGGATACGTATCCTATTTCTTCCACCTTTTCGTTATAGGCTTTCTTTGCCTTCTCTTCCAGTCCGTCCAGATGAATATTCAGTTTCCTTACCTCGTCCTTTTTTTGCTTCGGGAGGAAGGTTCTCCAGCCGTTAACCTCCCGACATGGCTCTGCCGGTTTCAGGATTCCACAAGTCCGGTTCGATCTCCAGTCCGGTGGTGTACTGGGTCATCTTCCGTCAATGGTCACTCTTCCCATGATGGGGCATCTGCCGTTCTTCTTTGTTTTCTGGCGGTTGATGTAAAATAACAGTTTGAATGTACTACGCATAGGTCATATTATTTATCGGTTATTATTGTTCTTTTTTCACTCTTGGTCATTGGCCTTTTACTCGGGCGGTATTTCCGTCTGCTCACGTCTTTCAGAATGTGGGAGGGTTCGGAGTCGATTCCTGCAAGGTGAATTTGTCCTCTATATTAAAACTTAATGCGGTCACGTCACGGTCTATCTTTTCCTGCGTGATTTTCGCATACCGCTGTGTCGTGGAAATATTGCGATGTCCCATTATCTTGCTGACCGTTTCAATAGGCACTCCCTGGGAGATACAGACCACGCTGGCAAATGTGTGCCGGGCCTGATGGAAGCAAAGGTTGCGGTCTATGCCGCATTGTTTGGCGATTTTCTTCAGGTGGGGATTGAAGCTCGTGTTATGCAACATCGGGAACAGTTTCCCATCCGGTGCCATTCCTTTATACTTTTCTATAATAGTGATGGCAATATCCAGCAGACGCACATTTTCGGGCGTACCTGTTTTCTGGCGTTTCGTTTCGATCCACAGACTGCCGTCATCGGCCTTGACTATATTAGATTCTCGCAGGTTGCACATGTCGCAGTAGCAGATTCCGGTGAACGCTGAAAAAAGAAACATATCACGGGTAAAGTTCCGGTTGGGCGTGTCGAATGTGGTCGTCATTAACTTTTCCAGTTCTTCACGGGTGAGGTAAAGTTGCTTCTGTTTCGGTTTCAGGGGAGTGAATTCCTTGAAAGGATTAAAAGAAAGGATGCCACGATATACCGCTGTCTGTACGATGTGCTTCAGACGTTGTACATGTCCGATGGAACTGCCGGTCTGCATCCCCTTGTCAATACGGAGGTAAAGCTCGAACGATTCGATAAACGATCCGTCCAGTGCTTTTACCGGAATATCGGACACTTTGTATTTGTCCGTAATGTATCCGGCGACATGGTGATAGGTGTTCTTGTATTGGTAGAAACTGTTTTCTTTCCGGTTCACGCCCACACGCAAGGCATATTCCTCATTGTGCTCCCGGAATAATCCCAGCAGGGTGGCTTGTGCCGTAGCGATTCCTTTGAAATGTGTTTTTTAATTTCCTCAGCGGTGATGTCGGCCTTCATATCCAACAGCTCGTTATACCGTTGGCGTAGAAGGAGCAGCATCTTCTCAATCTCACGGTTGGTGTAGACCGCTACTTTACTCTTGCCGGTGCAACGCTGTGAGGTGGCATTCCATAGGTTTGGATTCACTTTGAACTTGCATGCGAATTGTGCGACGGAGTTCGTTTTTCCTTTGACGGTGATACGCCCCATCAGGGGGGCATAACCCTTCCGCATCCTGCCCGTTTCGTTTCAGGTAGAGCAGCACCTTGAATTCTGTTTTCATACTCTTCATTTTAGTTGCAATAATACTCCTAATTGGCTTTTTGACCGGATATGAAAACTTGGGCGAAACGTTGCAACGGAACCCGGGCAAGTCGGAACCGCTGTTCCTGTCTGTCTTTCGGGCTATGTTTCTTCATTCTTCCGCAGTCTGTTAAGCATTGATATTCAGCGTTTATCCTCGTCTAAAATAGGTAACGACTTGGTAGCTGAACCGCTTCTATATTTTGCCCTTTTCCCTCTTTCGCTAAAGATGCGATATTGAGCAAATCTATTATAATTCAACGGTTTACGTTTCACTTGCTGCGGTTGTTACTTGGATGCGATTGGGGTGGTTTGTTGCTTCACCGGTCTTTCCTATGTGGACTTGAAAGCCATAACATACGATAATATCCATACCGACTCCGACGGCGGTACATGGCTGATGGGCAACCGTATAAAAACGGGAGTGGCGTATGTCGTAAAATTATTGCCCATTGCTATCGAACTGATTGAAAAATATAGGGGTACGGATGAAAAGAAAGACTCCCCCGAATGTGTCTTTCCGGTAGGTGAATACAATGCCATGCGGCTCAGTCTTGGAATCATAGGCAGGAAATGCAACTCCGGGGCGAGGTCACCCCGCACATCGGACGCCACGCATTTGCCGTTCTAGCCATACTCAAGGGGATGCTGCTGGAAACTCTTCAGAAAGTGTTTGGGCATAAGTCCATCACATACGTCCTGCGCATCCATTCACTTGTCCGGCGCAGGCGGGGCAATCTTTTCTGGAAGTCGCCCATCTGTACGACCAGCGTGCTGACCAGCTTTCTCAACTCCTAATACGCGCTTGTTTCAATAATTGTCAGTTCCATACTAAAATTCTTTTTAAGATTCTGAATATGCGACAAAGTAACGCACATCCTATATCCTTTCCAAACAGATAATATCAGAGTCTTCCGTTGGCGTGCATTGGCGTATCCAACGTTAAAAAGAAGGTCCTTCACCTGCATCCATGCGGCAACGGAACTTCCATTCCCTTACTTGTTTTCCATAAATTTATAGGATTAATTTCTGGTGCATGATATTAATAGTCATTATTCTGTCTGCTTTTTTTTGCTTGCATAATTGCAGCTAACAGTTATCTATTCCAGAACGCATTGTTATGGAAAATGGCAAGCTGTTTTGTTGGTTTATGGATATTGTGTATGATAATTACCGTCTTCGTTTGTCGTAAACTTGAATGCTCTAATTAAAACAGTACGGTTGTCATGCTTTGTGTGTTTTATTATAAATATTATGAATTATTTGGAATTGATATGTAATATAGATAATTTTGCAGTCGGGAAATGGTTTCGGGAGGTTTACGCCTTCCGAATGAAAAGGGAACCCGGTGAAAATCCGGGACAGTACCCGCTGCTGTGAGTCCACAAAACGGACATCGAACTTTTGCCACTGGTGTAATGCTGGGAAGGCGCGACGACTGGGACGAGTCAGAAGACCTGCCATGACCGGAATGAGATTTACACCTGCGGGATATACGGGTCGTAATCAAATAAGGAATAGCTCATCGGCCATTCAATATTTGAAGACAGACATATTCCCGTTCGTGTAAGTCCGCACGAACGGGAATTTTTGTGTTTGTTAATAATATGTTTTTTACATTAAAATGAGTGACCTATGAAAAGAAAATTACGCTTTCTGGCAGGTGCCTGTCTATTTACCGCAACCGCCTTGTTCTCTGGCTGTAGCTCGGACGATGACTTTTTGATGGACCCGGTTGATTCCGGAACTTCGCAAACCCGTGCTGTGACAAATTCGGACGGTACTTTAACTATCACTTTCGATGATTCCGATCCCAGCATGTTAGCAGGCCCTCCCTCGGCCGGACAAAATCTTTATTCGTACCAAGGGTATCCTCAAGTAACCACCATTTACGACAATACTCCGGAAGAATATCTCTTCCTTTCAATGAAGAGGTGGAAGCACAGATATCCTGGTGGTATTCTTATCTAAACCAATGTTCTGTCTATAACACTGCGGTGGAAGCGGAAGGACAGGATAAGGAAGCCGGACATAGCGGGTCCAATTTTGGTGTCGTCTACGGATATGTGGATGATTACAATCAGGCATGGATGGCTAAACCGGAATTTTATTTCAATGTTCCCCGGAAATTGGTCGGCCTGTGGATCTGCAACTCCTCATATACTTATGGCGTTATCACTTATGGCAACCAGTTCGGCTCTACAGGAGTAGCGACCCCTTTGAAAGAGATGAAAGGATATTTCCAGGTGAACCTGGAATGTTACGATGTGAATGGTAGCCTGCTTCACACTTACACACGCCTTCTGGCCGACTATCGTGACGGACACCAGCAGGTTGACCCCATTACGACGTGGAATTATTGGGAAATCAATGTCGAAGATGTACAAAGTGTGAAATTCAATTTTGAGGGTTCGGATTCAGGAACATACGGATTAAATACCCCGGCTTATATCTGTATTGATGACATAACTATACAATAAAAAAAAATACAAGGATATCCCTTCTGTCGGGGGTATCCCTGTTATTTTTCTAAAATCCACACATCATGAATCGTTTTTATTACTATTTTATTTTTCTGCCTGTATGCTGTTCACCTCCTGCAACAAGGATGAAGTCATTACCGAAGAAGTAGGAGGACAACCTATAATCGAACTGGACAGCGAAACCGGCATTTACACGGTCAAAGCGGGTCATGAACTGACTATCGTTCCGACATACCGTAATGTTGAAAATGCCCTTTTTGCATGGACGATAGACGGCACGTTGGTTTCTTCCGGACCGTCCTTTCAGCATACATGGAATGAATGCGGGGACTTTTATGTCAAACTGAGAGTGGACAACACAGAAGGGTATGCCGAAGAGGAGCTGAAAGTCGAAGTGAAAGAACTTACTCCTCCGGTTATCTCACTGGTTCTCCCTTCACAAGGGCTGAAAGTTGTCCGGAATACCGATTACACATTTACTCCCGATATCCAACATTCGGATGTGGAAGGCTTCAAAATTGAATGGATTCGAGAAGGTAAGATCGTTTCCACGGAAAAGACTTATACTTTCCACGAAAAAGCCCCCGGTACCTATACGGTGACAATCAATGCTTCCAATATAGATGGGACAACAACGAAAGGGAAATAGCGTAGAGGTTGTGGAAACGATGCCCTATATCGTCAAATTCCCAACCCCGTCTTACCGACAGACATCCACGGACAAGTACACTTTTGTCGGCCGTCCCGTTTTTCCTGCGTCCCCTGCTGGAATATTTTGACCATCCCCGTTTTGAATGGAGCGTGGACGGTCAGGTCATGAAAAAGAGACACACATGTTCAAATTTACGCCGTCCGCACCCGGAGAATATACCGTTGCCCGTACAGTATCGGAAGATGCACAGGCGGAAAAAGTAAAAAATATCGACAAAGGGACAGACTGCCGTTACTGCTATTGTAAAAATCATATGTGTGAACCAAAAAGAGCAGGATGGATTTCGGTCTTCGGGCAAACTTCAAATTTGGGAACAAAGTCTATGAATACACTCCGGCTCCCGGCCAGTTCATCAACGAGACGAGCACAATAGGTGGCATGACCGGCAATGAAACATCTCCCGAAGCCGCTGTCACCTGGGCTACACGGCGTTTGAAAGACAAGCTGCATGTTTCTTTAGGTACTTTCGGCGGTTATATCATTGTCGGTTTCGACCACAGCATCCCCAATTCGGGTAACCAATATGACTTTTCTGATTCAGGGAATGCCTTCAAAGGGAGTTCGAACCGGGTATCGTGTGGGTCATGCAGGATATAAACGGAAACGGATTGCCGGACGACGAGTGGTACGAACTGAAAGGCTCTGAAACAGGTAAAGGAAGAAACAATACAGAATTTTGAAGTGACTTATTATCGCCCGGAAGGCAAAAGGATGGATGTCCGGTGGGTCAGCTCTGACGGTAGAAGCGGTTGGGTGGATTATTTGTCTGCTTACCATACGCAGGACTACTATTACCCGGCATGGATTTCGGAAAACAGTTATACCCTGACAGGCACTTGTCTGGCTGCCCGAAACACCCAAGATTCACAAACCGGATACTGGGATAATCAGAGTTATGACTGGGGTACGTGGATAATTTCGGAATCGACCGGATAGAAGGCGGCAGTACTGTGGATGCAAGCGGGCAAAGGAACGGATTCAAAATATCCAATGCCATCCATGCCGACGGAAGCGAAGCCAATCTGCAATATATTGACTTTATCAAGGTACAATGCGGTGTTTTGGCCAAAAGCGGCTGGTTGGGCGAAGTTTCAACGGAGGTATTTTCTTTTGAAGATTTAACCAAACAATAAAAATTACAAGTATGAAAATTTATTTTCTTCCCATGCTCCTATCCTTGTTCTTTTTGGGAGCATGTGACAAAAATGATGAAATTATCCCTGAAGATGCGGATGAAAATTTCATCACATCAGTTGTGATAACCGTCGACGGGAAAAATCGTATACGGCCGACATTACAGACAATACAGTAACAATAACCGTTCCCTATACGGTATCGCTGAACAACGCCGAAGTGGAATTCAAGTACACAACTTCTGCAACAATCATACCTGATCCTGAAACGGTAACGGACTGGGATAACGAACGAACCTTCCGGGTGACATCCTATAACGGAGATGCCCGCGAATATACCTATAAGGTCGTGAAAAGCGAGATAGAATCTGACGGAGATGTGGAGTTGAAGACCACCGAGGAGGTAGCTTCTTTTGCCGCAACCAAAACAACCGTTGTCAAAGGGAACCTGATTATCGGCTCTGATTCGGAAGAGGCAGAAAAAATCACTGACATATCTGCATTGGCATCTTTGAAAGAGGTTACTGGCAACATTGTCATTCGTAACAGTTACAACGGTGCAGACTTGACAGGGTTGGATAATATCGTTTCTGCCGGAGGTTTACAGGTAGGTTCGACCGATGTCGCCTCGAAAGCTACGGAACTTCACATGATTTCCATGAAAGCATTGGAAACGCTCTCCGGAGACATATCGGTATATAACGACCAAGTGACGTATGTCCTATTCGAGAAACTGGCAACTATTGAAGGAAGCGTGATGTTCAATGCGTCGTCGTTACAGAGTTTTGAGTTTCCGGTTCTGACTACTGTAGGTCAGGATCTGAATCTTCAAGGACTCAATGAAGAGAACACAGCAGCCGGTTCGATTGCGTCTTTGGAAATACCGGAACTGACAAGTGTCGGAGGGGTCTTGTCCGTAAACAATCTTGCCAAGCTTGACTTCCATGAGCTTCCTTAAGCTGAAAGAGACCGGTAGCCTTGATTTCCATACCGTCCTCGTGATGTTAGAAACCATCAACCTTCCGGAAATCGAAACAGTAAACGGAAGTATTATTATGGAAGCCAATATGGAAGCTCCCCCTACCGGTAGTTTTGTTCCCCAACGAAATGACGTGCTTTTCAGGCTTTCGGTGGAATGGACAAACTGACAACGATAAAGGGACAGATAAAGATAAAGAATTTCACGGCACTCAAACAACTTCCCGACTGGAGCAAGATCACCACACTTGGAAGCATCACGCTGGATTATCTTGAAGATGTGAGCGGAACACTGCTGTTGCCGAACGCCCGATTTGAAACCTTCGGAGAAACAGCGCCCCAGATTGAAATTATAAACAAGGTGCAGCTCTCCAAAATTGAAACAGCCGAAGATTTGTCAAATGTAAATTTTGTCATCACCAGTCTCACGAATAATAAGTTCCCTGAAATCACGTTCAAGAATATCAAAGACTTCATTTGTAAGCCAACCACCAACAATACCGATTATACCATATCGACAATTCAACATGTATATGGAAATCTAAATGTGACAGGCCAAATGCGAAGCAATGCCAAATTTCCCGACTTGGAAATCATAGATGGATATGGATATATCCAAATACCCATGTTTGCTTCAATCACAATGCCAGTCTTGAAAGAAGTGGGAGGACAGTTCTATTTATCTGGAAATTTTACCAGTTGTAACTTGCCCTTACTATCCAAAGTTTGTTGTTCAGCTTCTCCTGTATATTATAAAGAGGGAGAGGGTTCGTTAGCAATATCTTTACAAAATAAATCGCTGGATATTCCGGAATTGCTTCACGTAGGAGGTGAAGGGTTGTTCGTTAATAAAGCAACAGGCATTACTTGTGATAAATTACAGACTATAGATGGTACGCTACAGATAAAAAGTGCGACTTTTCTTTCTCAGGAAACACTTTCCATGGAGAAGTTGGAGACCTTGCATGGGGTTGTTTTTGACGGTTTGACGAAATTTACCGACTACACTTTCTTCGGCAAGTTTATAGAAAACGGAATGATTACGGGGGAAAGTTGGAGCGTGACGAAATGTGGGTATAACCCAACCTTCCAAAATATGAAGGACAAACAATATACGCAGCAGGATTAAACCTTATACCTTAACCAGAGTACCCGTAATGATTCGGGTACTCTTTTTTTATCCGAATGACAATGAGCAGAACAATACAACGGATTTGCCTTTTTCTTTTTCTGCCTGCCAGTTTTCGGCAGTTGCATGAAATGGGATTACGGAGAGATGGAAGATTTCTCTGTATCGGCCTCTGGTCTTTTCATTACCAACGAGGGGAATTTCCAGTACAGCAATGCCACGCTTTCCTACTACGATCCCGCCACGTGCGAAGTGGAGAATGAAGTGTTTTACCGTGCCAACGGGTTCAAGTTGGGCGATGTGGCCCAGTCTATGGTTATCCGGGACGGTATAGGCTGGATCGTGGTGAACAACTCGCATGTGATTTTCGCCATCGACATCAATACTTTCAAGGAAGTGGGCCGTATCACAGGTTTCACCTCACCCCGGTATATCCATTTTCTGTCGGATGAGAAAGCCTATGTGACGCAGATATGGGACTACCGTATCTTCATCATCAACCCCAAGACATACGAGATTACCGGCTATATCGAATGTCCAGACATGGACATGGAATCGGGTTCCACCGAACAAATGGTACAATACGGCAAGTACGTCTATGTGAACTGCTGGTCGTACCAGAACCGCATCCTGAAAATCGACACGGAGACGGACAAGGTCGTGGACGAACTGACCATCGGCATACAACCTACTTCGCTGGTCATGGACAAATACAACAAGATGTGGACCATCACGGATGGCGGTTACGAGGGCAGCCCATACGGTTACGAGGCACCGTCTCTATCGTATAGACGCCGAGACTTTCACCGTAGAGAAACAGTTCAAGTTTAAGCTGGGCGACTGGCCTTCGGAAGTCCAGCTCAACGGTACACGGGATACACTTTACTGGATCAACAACGATATTTGGCGAATGCCGGTGGAAGCCGACCGTGTTCCCGTCCGGCCTTTTCTGGAGTTTCGGGACACCAAATACTACGGCCTTACGGTCAATCCCAACAACGGGGAGGTATATGTGGCCGACGCTATTGATTACCAGCAACAAGGTATCGTGTATCGCTATTCGCCGCAAGGCAAGCTGATCGATGAATTTTACGTGGGAATCATTCCGGGAGCTTTCTGCTGGAAATAACGAGGAAGGAGGACAAAAATGAAAAGACATCTTATTCTATTGTTCGTGGGGTAAGCCTGCCCTTTCTGCTTGCCGCCCAGCAGAAAAATTCCGTCAGCATTACCAAAAGGGTACTACGTATTCCGGAGGTTACGGTGGTGGGCAAACGACCTATGAAGGATATAGGCGTGCAACGAACCCGTTTCGATTCCATCGCCATGAAAGAGAACATCGCCTTGTCTATGGCCGATGTGCTGACATTCAACTCATCCGTTTTTGTCAAGAACTACGGACGCGCCACGTTATCCACCGTGGCTTTCCGGGGTACCTCTCCCTCGCATACCCAAGTGACGTGGAATGGTATGCGCATTAACAACCCGATGCTGGGCATGACGGATTTTTCCACCATCCCTTCTTACTTTATCGATGATGCCTCGCTGCTGCACGGAACGTCATCGGTAAACGAAACGGGCGGCGGCTTGGGTGGTCTGGTCAGGCTCTCCACTTCTCCGGCCAACCATGAAGGGTTCGGGTTGCAGTACGTGCAGGGAGTGGGGTCGTTCAGCACGTTCGACGAGTTTCTCCGCCTGACCTACGGTGACAAACACTGGCAGTCCTCCACCCGTGTGGTGTATTCCTCTTCCCCAACGACTACAAATACCGAAACCGGGACAAGAAGGAAAACATCTATGACGAGGACAAGAACATCATCGGTTCCTATTACCCGACGGAACGCAACCGCAGCGGGGCTTATAAGGATCTGCACGTCTTGCAGGAAATTTATTATAACACGGGCGAAGGCGACAAGTTCGGGCTAAACGCCTGGTATATCAATTCCAACCGGGAACTGGCGATGCTCAGCACGGATTATGGGAACGACATGGACTTCGAGAACCGCCAAAGGGAGCAGACGTTTCGCGGCGTCCTCTCGTGGGATCGCGTGCGGGAGAAATGGAAGGTCGGTGTAAAGGCGGCTATATACACACATGGATGGCCTATGATTACAAGCGGGACAAGGGAAACGGCGAAATGGCTTCGATGACCCGCTCACGCAGTAAGATTAACACGTTCTACGGAAGTGCGGACGGGGATTATGCTCCTTCAGAGAAATGGCTGTTCACGGCCGGTGTTTCCGTACACCAGCATTTGGTGGAAAGCGCGGACAAAAATATCATCTCGCAGGAAGGTAACAAGGTTGTTGTCGGGTATGACAAGGGACGTGTCGAGTTTTCCGGTTCCGTTTCTGCGAAATGGCGGCCTGTCGATCGTTTTGCCGCCTCGCTTGTCCTTCGCGAGGATATGTTCGGCACGGAATGGGCCCCGGTTATCCCGGCTTTCTTCATCGACGGGGTACTGTCGAAAAAGGCAATATCGTGGCGAAAGCATCCATCTCCCGGAACTACCGTTTTCCCACGCTGAACGACCTCTATTTTCTGCCGGGCGGTAATCCCGACCTGAAAAGCGAGCACGGCTTCACATACGACGTGGGGTTGTCGTTCTCGGTGGGGAAAGAAAATGTATATGCTTTGAGCGGTGGTATCAACTGGTTCGATTCGCACATCGACGACTGGATCATCTGGCTACCCACGACCAAGGGTTTCTTCTCCCCAGAAACCCTCAAAAGGTACATGCTTACGGGGCAGAGACCAACGCCCACCTTGATATAATGCTCGGAAAGGACTGGAAACTGGATATGAACGGAACTTTCTCGTGGACTTCCTCGATCAACGAGAGCGAACCGATGAGTCCGGCAGACCAATCCGTCGGCAAACAGTTGCCATACGTGCCGGAGTTTTCCGCAACGGTGACCGGACGTCTGTCATGGCGGACATGGAGCCTGCTTTACAAATGGTGTTATTACAGCCAGCGTTATACCATGTCGAGTAATGACTATACCCTGACGGGCTATCTGCCCCCTTACTTCATGAATAACGTGACACTGGAAAAACAGCTCTCTTTCCGATGGGCCGATCTGTCGCTAAAGGGCAGCATCAACAACCTGTTCGATGAAGAATACCTTTCCGTATTGTCCCGTCCCATGCCGGGCATCAATTTCGAGATATTCATCGGCATAACACCCAAGTTCGGAAAAAACAAAATAGTAAACGATAATCTGCATCAATATGAACGCATTAAAGAATTTAAGCCTGATTTTGTTGCTTTCTCTGGCATTTACAGGCTGCCACAACAAAAGCTCAAAAATCAATGATTTCAACCTGCTGCTTTATGCTCCCGAATATGCCTCCGGCTTCGACATCAAAGGGGCGGGCGGGGGGAAGGAAAGCGTACTGATAACCGTCAGGAATCCCTGGCAGGGAGCGGACAGTGTAACCACATGGCTGTTTATCGTCCGCAACGGTGAAGAGGTTCCCGAAGGGTTTGCAGGACAGGTACTCAAAGGAGACGCCAAACGTATCGTGGCGATGTCTTCCACTCATATCGCCATGCTTGACGCAATCGGTGAAGTCCGGTGTATAACCGGCGTTTCGGGAATCGACTACATTTCCAACCCAGACATCCAAGCCCGCCGCGACAGTATTGGCGATGTCGGCTATGAAGGGAACATCAACTACGAGTTGCTGCTCTCGCTCGATCCCGACCTCGTTCTGCTCTATGGGGTGAACGGCGCAAGCGCAATGGAAAGCAAACTCGAAGAACTCGACATACCGTTCATGTATGTCGGCGATTATCTTGAAGAGTCGCCGCTCGGCAAGGCCGAATGGATGGTAGTGCTTTCAGAAGTCACAGGAAAACGTGAGAAGGGTGAAAAAGCCTTTGCCGCAATCCCGGTCAGATACAACGCCTTGAAAAAGAAAGTGGCCGACAGTACCCTCGGCACTCCTTCGGTTATGCTTAATGTGCCCTATGGCGACTCGTGGTTCATGCCTTCAACCCAAAGTTATGTAGCCCGCTTGATTACTGATGCGGGAGGCCGCTATATCTACCAGAAGAACACGGGAAACGCTTCTATCCCCATTGACTTAGAAGAAGCATATCTGCTCGCGTCGGATGCGGACATGTGGCTGAACGTGGGAATGGCGAACTCCCTTGACGACTTGAAGGCATCATGTCCGAAATTCACCGATACCCGATGTTTCAAAAATGGAGAGGTGTATAACAACAACGCCCGTACCAACACAGCCGGGGGTAACGACTATTACGAGTCTGCCGTCGTGAATCCTGACATCGTGCTCCGCGACCTCGTGAAGATATTCCATCCTGAACTGGTGCAGGAAGAGTGTGTGTATTACAAGCAACTGAAATAGATGCGTTCCCGTTCGACTATATTATTCTCCATATTGATTACGCTCACGGTCGGTCTTTTTTTTACTGGACTTGGCCGTGGGAGTTGTCAACATTCCGATCCGCGATGTATGGGCAGCACTGACCGGGGAAATTGTTCCCGTGCCACGGAAAAATCGTACTCAACATACGCCTCATAAAAGCTATAGTGGCACTGTTGGCCGGGGCTGCCTTATCGGTCAGCGGTCTTCAGATGCAGACCCTCTTCCGTAATCCTCTTGCCGGTCCCTATGTCCTTGGCATCAGTTCCGGTGCAAGTCTCGGTGTGGCACTTGTGGTACTTGCCGGGATCGGTTCATCAATAGGCATCGCCGGAGCGGCTTGGCTGGGTGCGGCCGTCGTGCTGCTCGTAATCGCTGCCGTCGGACACCGCATAAAGGACATTATGGTGATATTGATTTTGGGTATGATGTTCTCGTCAGGCGTGAGCGCTGTCGTGCAGATATTGCAATATCTCAGCAAAGAGGAATCGCTGAAAGCCTTTGTCATTTGGACGATGGGGGCTTTGGGTGACGTCACCTCCGGACAACTTCTGATTCTTGTTCCATCGGTGTTTGCCGGACTGCTGTTGGCGGTACTGACCATCAAACCGCTTAACCTCCTGCTGTTCGGAGAGGAATATGCCGTAACAATGGGACTGAATATTCGGCGTTCACGCAGCCTGTTGTTTCTCTCGACAACGCTGCTCGCCGGAACGATAACCGCTTTTTGCGGTCCGATAGGTTTCATAGGTCTCGCTATGCCTCATGTCACAAGAATGCTTTTCCAAAATAGCGATCATCATGTCCTTCTGCCCGGAACAATTCTTTCGGGAGCATCGATATTGCTTCTTTGCGACATCATTTCTAAAATATTCACCTTGCCGATCAACGCCATTACAGCTCTATTGGGAATCCCAATCGTCGTATGGGTGGTTTTACGCAACAAATCCATCACCGCATGATAGAATTACAGCATTTTTCCATAGGTTACAAAGAAAACTCGTTGCTCCACGAGGTAAATGCCACGATAAAAAAAGGTCAACTGACAGCCCTTATCGGAAGAAACGGGACAGGAAAATCGACGTTGCTCCGCGCCATAGCCGGTCTGAACCGGTGTTATTCCGGAAAAATCATTCTCGACGGGCACGACATCGCCTGCATGAAAACCGAAGATATGGCAAAAACGCTGGCTGTCGTCACGACCGAGCGCACGCGCATCGCCAACCTGCGGTGCGAGGATGTCGTGGCTATCGGCCGCGCCCCTTATACCAACTGGATAGGTAGGATGCAAGAAACAGATAAGGAGATAGTCATGCAATCGCTCATTTCGGTGGGAATGGAGGCTTATGCAAACCGCACGATGGATAAAATGTCGGATGGCGAATGCCAGCGTGTGATGATTGCTCGTGCATTGGCACAGGATACTCCTATCATTCTCCTTGATGAACCGACTTCCTTTCTTGACATGCCTAATCGCTACGAACTTGTGGCGTTGCTTCGTAGGCTTGTCCACGACGAGAAAAAATGTATCATGTTCTCGACACATGAACTTGACATCGCGTTGTCCATGTGCGATTCGATAGCATTGTTAGATACCCCGAATTTAAGTTGCTTGACCGCGTCTGAAATGCAGAAAAGCGGATACATTGACAGACTTTTCCAAAATGAAAACATCCGTTTCGACTCCTTATGCGGTACAATGATTTTGAAACAATGAGTATATACACTGTAGAAAATTTTACTTCAGACATCACTGTTGAAGGATACATCGCCGAATTTCGTGACGAACTACATTTTCTTGAACTTTGCAAACAATGTACCAATTACGGTAAAAGTTGGGGTGTCCTCCATTTGATTTTGATACGGAATCGTTTCTCCGACAATACAAGTATGCACATCTTATGGCAACGAAGATAATCCCTGAAGACAAAGATATTCCGATTGAATATACACAAAAACTCATTTTACCGGAACGGATACGAATCGAGAGCGAATTATTGGATATGGAACGGAAATATGGAGGGCGTTCATTTGCCTATATAGGTAAATGTCTTCACTGCTCAGATAACGAGTGTACGCGTAACTGCGGCACACCATGCCGACACCCGGAAAAAGTGCGTCCGTCACTGAAGCCTTAGGATTTGACATAGCCAAAACGCTTTCTGAACTTTTTAACATCGAACTTCTTTGGGGAAAGGATGGCAAATTACCTGAATATCTTGTTCTCGTAAGCGGATTTTTTCATAATGAATACGAACTTTGCAACATAGCATACTAATGATTCGGACATGAAATAAACAGACAAACTAACCACATTCGGTTCAATCTGTTTTGTGATTTCAAATGAATTATAATTAGATATGTAAAAAGCGACGCTGGAGCTTGAAATAAGTAACGGTTTATCGGTGTATTCTCCGTTAAACCGTCCTGTTTTCGTTAAACGAAAACACAACTTGCTGTCCGCAGGAGCGGACCACATTTATCCAATAATTATTGTGTATTAGCCCATTGTATGGCTATTCTCCTGTGATTTACGAGGCATTTCCATCAGGTGTTTGCCGGCTGCTCTCCCCATAAAAAGGGTGGATATCTCTCCATAATCATATGACTTACGTCCATAATTCGGGAATAAGGAGGCGAATATACGGGAAATCTGCCCTTTACATGCCCTATTGTCCATTAATGGATTGTTTATCATCCGGTTGTTGGAACTCCATATGGAGGAACACAGGGAGGACATCGCCTCCCTGCTCGGTGAGGTCTACCGTCCCTGGGATGAGGACGGACAGCCGGGGAGGAACACCTCGCCGATAAAACGTTGTCATTGTCCAAGAAGGCATATCATGACAGGAAAGAACGTAAAAGAGCGGATTGGTCTTGGCGGGATGGACGCGGACCGCATCCGTGAGATCATGGGGGAAGCGCCTGCCTGTCCCCGGAAGAGACGTGGAACGTCCGGTAACGACATTATACGTCCCGCAAGGAAAAATGGCCCCATGCAACCGTCCGTCTACGGGGAGGAATACCTGCATGGCATTGC
>VOFG01001474.1_pt1 | contig 38000 bp, 45 predicted proteins | sample 5384171 | NCBI WGS metagenome assembly VOFG01 (sample SAMN12384726, study PRJNA508395) | human gut metagenome | isolation source: healthy gut F | host: Homo sapiens
GATGGAAAAAGTTATTGCCTCGCTGTTCCTGTGGCGCAAATACGTACGTGGTAGTGAGTAGAATATAAGTAAAATCATATGTACATCCGGTGATGTGTGTCGTCCGGTGATACGCAGCTGCTTAATCTTTAACACGAAGTTGCCAGAGCAATAAGTGATGCGGCGGCTACACGAGAATCGACACTGTTTGGTTATGTGGAATGCGACTGCACCGCCTCATTAATTGTTTCGTTTTTTGAAGACCATCCCCTCTGTTCCCATTACGATGGCTAACTTGGGTTCGGTTGCTAAGATAGATTATTTGATAGAGATTGATTTCTCCGTGAGTGCCATAGCGACTGTACGGAAACCCAGTTTGCGCAACTCATTGGGAGAACTGTCCAACCAAGTCCATGGTATCAGGAAGACAGAACCTATCGAAACCCTGACTGCACGTCGGTTTAACGGATCACAAGCACTGCGTGTTAATAATATAGCATCTATCCCTGGGTGGCTGCGGAACGGAAGATGCTCCGATATTAGTAGCGTCTACCACGCCCCTCAATGACTACGATCCGTCGAGCTTTCCGACACACCTCCTCTACACTTGGTAGTGCCCGACGACGCATGGCACAGAGGACACCGCGCGTCAGTGTATATCCGGTCAATGTGGCAAGTAACTTTTCTTTCACCGGTATGAACAGGTATATCACCACAACGTTCAATGATGCCAGCGGCATCACCAGTGATATAACTCTGTTCACCACAAAGAGGGCTAAAGGCTCATAACTAGCATTCAGAGCTACATGGATAACTTTGGGGGCTTTCTGCAATAAGCAATCCCTTATCAGGCTCGATACGATTCCGTAATTGAGCTTCGGTGAGGGTACTGAATATTTCATGTTGATAATCAAATATGATTTTAGCAATTTTTCATGCTGGGGGACAAACGAGGGACAAAAATGGAGACAATCTGCAAAGAAAACACTATCACAATTTCATTTTTTGAAAACGTAGATTTATGGCTCAAATCTCCCTGTCCTGTCCAATGGCTGGAAGACGATGAAAGTTTTTATACCTCTTTTCTTTTCGCTGCTTCATAGATATAAGTTTAGCCTTGTTTATTGTATATTTATCAAAGTTCTAAACCAAACTATCTGCTGCCAAAAGAGTATGAGACTTTTCTTTAGAAATCTTTATAACGAATTAGATAAACCATTGTCATTAATTAATACGCAGAAAAAATCATGAAATATCATGATAAAAATATATTTTTACCTTTGGTAAGTGATTAAAATAGTTTTGTCCCTTTACAGAACGTTAATATAGAAGTTTAACGTACTATAGTTGATAAAATATGATAATTCGGGTTATACTGAAGAATTTCTTCATTTAATGATGAGGTTCAGTTTCACATGTTTCCAAACATGAAAAAGGACTACTTTGTCGAACCATATTACCATGCTTGACGGAAACTGCCAGTGTTGAAAATGGCAGCTGTTTATGGCGCATCAATTGCTCCTTCTGCTGAGGTCAACAAAATGGTGTTGGGATGGATTGAGAAAATCCGTTTGCAAGTTTGCTGACCATTAACAATGATATGCCTGTGCTGGCTGATGCCAATATTGATATTGCTCAAAAGTGGTTTGATGATGAACTGACAATAATTGGCTTACATTCCTTTAATCCGGCCTTGATAGGGATCTTCAGAAACGATGAAAACATTAATAAATTTGCCTCTGAACTTTTTAAAGCTATTGACCTGGGTATTGATGGTGTGAAGGTAGAGACGGAGAATTTCGAAGATTGGATAAGTACGCATGATGTTAGCAACCTGCCTGTGGATAAACTCAGGAAAATGCATTCAGGTGTGCTGTCAGAGGTTGTTGATTTCAGAAATACCAGAGATATCAGTGTTGAAGATGGAGTGCAGAAGATAAGTCAGATGATGTTCCGTCAGTTTGGAGAGAACGGATTCTCAAAGGAGATTGATATTCAGGCGCAGTCTGATGGCACAGTGCGCCTATTATCACTTGTGCCGGCATTCTATGCAGCCATGAATTCAGGCAAAACTGTTGCAATCGATGGGCTTGACCGTAGCATACATCCTCATCTGGTGCGCGAGCTTGTCCGTTACTTCTCTTCACATGAAACAAATGGCCAGCTTATTTTTACTACTCATCAGACCTGCCTGCTTAATCAGGATTTCCTACGCACCGATGAGGTCTGGATGGTTGAGAAAAAGAATGGAAGCAGTCGCATGTATTCACTGAATGACTTCAAAATCCACAACACAATCAATATTGAGAATGGATACTTGGAAGGACGTTATGGTGCTATTCCGTTTATTGGCGAACTGAATATGTAAGATGTGTTATGGATTTATCAAAGCTGACATATTCAAAAGAAGATTCGGCAAGGACTCCTGCTGATGTTCCATTGCATAAAGCTACCACGGAAAATAAGGATGAGAGCGGAATGTCTGAAATCATACAAGTGCCGTTGGCATACCGGAAAACTGAAGGAGTTCTTTCAACAAGCCTTATATTCGTGCTTTCTGGAGGTGAGAAACGGGAAAGGGATTTTCTTCTGGAACTTATACGGCAGCGTGAACTGCACTCATTGAAGGTTGCTTTCATGTCTGAAAAGGGACAAGGTTTGCAGCCATATCAGATGCAGGATAAGTGGGCGCAAATCCAACTGACAGGAGAAATAAAAATAGAATCCCAACTTTTTCATTTGGAGGCTATGGACAAAGTATTTCTCCTTTCAGATGTAGATGAATTCTATGATCAATTGGAGAAAATATTCATAGAGGATTTAACTGGGACCCAAGAGCAATGGATAGTGAGCAATCCTTGCTTTGAGATTTGGTTGTATTATTGTTATATGAATAACCCAGAGAAAGATCTCATGTGTTTGAAATCAGAACCCGTAGCTACTCGGAGCAAAAAAATGAAAACCATATGCAATACTCTCATAAGTGGAGGCATAAATCCACGTCTGGCATTTGAACACATGGTAACTGGTATTGAGCACAGCAATGCTCATTATGCTGTGGATGATAATGGAATTCCTGTATTGTATGCAACACAAATGCACAACATGGCGAAGTACCTTGTTGATACGTTGAATAATAACGCCAATGAGTACTCTGAATATGTGAAAAGGAAAGAAGAGTGGAGAGAACATATGAAACGGTAATTAAGAGAAGCAACTGATTGTTAATCTTTTGGATAAATAAATTAAATTACAATGTACCTTTCAACGCTTAGACTTTGGAATTTTAGAAAATATTGTGCTATGGCTGATGAAAAGCCTGGGTTAGAAATTCATTTTCAAGAAGGTGTAAATGTCCTGATTGGAGAGAACGATTCAGGTAAAACAGCTATTGTGGATGCTATTCGTTATGTGTTAAGAACTCAAAGCGGCGAATTTATTCAATTTGAAGACAAGGATTTCTATCAAGAACCTGATGGAAACAGAAAGGATGAATTCAAGATAGAATGTGTATTTGACGGGATAAATGAGCAAGATGCTGGCTTATTTTGGGAATGGCTTTCTTGGAACGATGATAAAACAAAATATTTGCTTAAGGTCTGGTTGTATGCAAAACGTAAAGACAACATAATAATGCCTACGTTCTCAGCAGGAATTGAAGGACAAGCAGAGAGAATGGATTCAGAAGCGAGGGAACTTCTAAAAAGTGGTATACTTTAAACCGCTTAGAGATGCTCCTCACAGACATGACTCATGGTTACAAGTCAAGACTGGCGCAAATTTTGGGTGCGCATGAACTTTTCAAAACCGAGAAAGACGTTCACGGAAACATCATAAAACATAAACTTGAAACAGATTATGAAAAACTGAAAAAAGGAAATAGAAAACTATTTCAAAGTTGGAGGTGGTGGGGAAAGTATAACAAGTGAAATCAATAGTTTTCTTAGAGAACATTTCCTGTTAAATGGTGATTCAAGAAATGCTGAAGTCAAACTGACAGGAGGGGAATTGACAGAAATATTGAGACTACTCGATCTGATTATGGAAGGTAATAAATCTGGGCTTGGTACACTCAACTTACTATGCATAGCTGCTGAAATGCTGCTCTTTAACAACCAGAAGAAAGGATTGAAGTTAGCGCTTGTAGAAGAATTGGAGGCTCACCTTCATCCTCAATATCAATTGAGATTGATTGAATATATTTCTTCCCTAAGAGAAAAATGAGCAATTTATCCTTTCAACCCATAGCATTACATTAGCATCGAAGATAAAGTTGGCGAGTATGATTATATTGAAAGGAAATGATGCATTCCCTATGTCATCAGAATATACGAAAATGAAACCAGCCGACTACAATTTTTAGAAAGATTCCTCGATGCAACAAAAGCTAACTTTATTCTTTGCCAAAGGGCTAATTATGGTGGAAGGTGATGCGGAAAATCTGCTAATACCTGCTATAGCCCAATTGATTGGGAAGAATCTTTATCAGTATGGTGTGTCTGTTGTGAATGTAGGAAGTACAGCATATAAGAGGTATGTCAATATATTCAAAACGCAAAGATGAAAAATCATTTGGAATGCCTATAGCGGTTATTTCTGATCTTGATGTCAGAGCTCTTGAGTATTACGATGAAAAAAGTAAAGACCGAAAAATACCGAGATGTTGGTTGAGAGATGATCTAAGGTCTGAGTTAGAGAAAATTTCAACAGAAGTAGATTATGATGCTATGTCAACTACCTTCGGGAGTATATCTGCCTTTGAAGAAGAAGTTAAATTGCATAAGAAAGAGGGATTTAAACCTGTTATAAAAACAATCGGTTACATGAAAGATATACTGGCGAAATATAAAAGAGAAGTCTTAAATGAAGAATTATTAGCTCAGATTCGAGAAGAAAGGAGAACGAGATTAGAAAATGCCATCAATTCAGATAAAATTAAAATATTCCTGCCACAAGCATGGACACTGGAATATGAGATTGCAGGAAGTGGCTTGTATAGATTATTGGCTACAGCAATAAAAGCAGCCAAAATGGAAACGGATCAACCTAAAACGGAAATAGATAATGAAGCCTTGAATAAATTATGGGAAGAGGTGACAGAAGTTTATCCAGATAGACGAATCCCAACTAAAGAAGAAACATACAAGATTTTTTAAACCTTTGAATGATGGAACCGTAAGCAAGGCTATCACTGCGCAGTATTTAGCAGGAATGCTTGCTGGAGAGTTAGCTCCTGTTAGTAATGGAACTGTAAATCTAGATGAAGTGAAGTCTGTCATTGAGAGTGATGATAAACTGAAGTACCTTGTAGATGCCATTAAACATGTTACAAAATAAATCTAAAAAGAAAGTTTATGCCATTTGCTACTGATGAAGAATTAAAATAGCCCATGATATTCTTTTGAAAGGTAAGAAACCTTTTGATTCTACAAAGGTAAATATTATCAAAGAAGATAGTAGTTGCTATGTTCAGGCATGTCCTGGAAGTGGTAAAACAACGACATTGCTGGCAAAATTGATTATTCTTGCCAATAAAATGCCTCTGCCTGAAGGAAAAGGCATATGCGTACTGACACATACCAATGTAGCTATCGATGAGATAAAAGCAAAACTTGGCACAAAAGCAGATGTGCTTTTCCGGTATCCTAATTTTTTTGGAACCATACAAACTTTTTTACACAAATATGTTACAGCAGCAGCTCTTCATTATTTTTATGGTAGTCAAATAACATATGTGGATGATGAAATGAGTAATGCTGTATTCTTAAAAAATATTATAAATTACCCATCCGTGAAAGTAAACTTAGAGGCCAAATTTTTGCCCGAACCGCTTCAAAAGAGCATATTATTAATGCTGCTGAAATAGAAGCATTAGGTGGAATGGATAGGTTGATGGCAGCTAATGTGATCAAAAGAAGGGAAAAAGAGTTGTTAAATATGATTTTCAACTAGCAGGATATAACTTAGATACTATTCCATATGAATACAGATATTTAATTCGAACAAAGAGAGATAATATTTTAAATAGGCAGGAAGAGAGATAATTCTCTCGTATAAAATCGATTGGGAAAATAATAAAATTATAACAAATTCTGACCCGATAGGAGTGGATACTTCAGCCGGGGCTGAATATATGAAGATAAAAAAGGAAATGTTTAGCGAAGGTATTTTATCCTTCCAGGATGCTTATGATCTGGCATTTCGGTATATTCGGGAAAAGAAACTCGATTTCAGCCGTTTCTCAGACAAGAGGTTTAAATATTTGTTTATAGATGAAGTTCAGGACTGTGACGGCTTGCAAGTAGATTTAATCCAAAAGATATTTGACGAGAATAAAGTGGTCATTCAGCGTTTTGGAGATTACTGCCAGGCTATCTATGAAAGAGATGAATGTAGTGGACCTGAAAATGACAAATTGAAAGATAATCAGGTATTATATATTCATGATAGCAATAGGTTCGGAGAAAAATTGCCAAACCACTACGATCGTTGTGTATAGAGGATAATCATCAACTTCATGGTAACGAAGAGGTTCCTTCAGTAAAACCTATAATTATCACTTATGAGAATCCTTTATCTGTTCTTCCCAAATATGTGGAATTGCTTGGCACAACATTAATTCCAGAGATGGATAATCGTTCAATATTGGACATAGCGAATAAAGAAAGACAGGAAGATCCATTACATCGAATAAATGTTAAGGCTTGTGGATGGGTCGGAAAGAAAGGGCCAGCGCTCAAAAAAGATTTATAGAGTCATACTTTCCTCCGTTTGAAAAGAAAAATGTAGGACCTAAAGTGGAAGGAGTATCATTCAATGAATTTATGTTCAAAAATTTCCATGGGGCCATTAAGGAACATGCCATATCTATCATTCAAGGTATATTAAAATATCTGGATCTATGTGAAATAAGAAATGGTAATCGGCGTTACACCAAGACATCCTTTTTAGAATCCCTAACTGCGACAAATATTGAACACAAAGATAACTTTCTAAAAGAAGTCATGAATTGGGCCTTACTCACAGCTAAGAGCGATAGCGACGATGATTTAAACAAAATAAGGAGCACTATTCATCAATATATTACAGAAACAATATTGCCCATATATAGGAAAGAGGAGACTCCTGATGCCCTCAGTTTCTTTAATGCAACAAACGAAAATCTGCCCGAGGACCAAACAACAGAACATAGGAATGTTTACCATGGTGATAATGGTAAAATAGACATTGAGGTATCCACAGTCCATGCTGTCAAAGAGAGACTCATGCTGCAACACTCTATCTGGAAACATTTTACAATAGACATCATGAATCAGACCGCTTAGCAGAACAATTTAAAGGCGTTGCATATGCAGGGACAAATGAGGATACACTTAAAAACTTAAGAGTCACATATGTAGGTATGAGCAGACCTCGTTACTTGTTATGTGTTGCCATCCAGCAGGATCGATTTGACAAAATTGACTGTGAAGAATTGAGGAGGATTTGGAAAGTTGAAAAAGCCTGATGATGTGTTAATTGGGGTATTTTTGAAAACAGAGTCCAAATACAATAACAAACTTACAGCTGAATCCTGTTTTCATTTACACAAAACTTTGGACAGTAACCTTTCGAAAAAATCTAAAGTTCCTAGCCGTCAACTAAAATCAGGAAAAGTATTTAAAATCGTCACTAAACCAATATAACACTAGAAAATAAAAGACTCACCCTGAGCGCGCTGTTCTTATGGGAAGCAGGGGTGAGTGTGTTATTGCAAATTTAATTGATAAACTTTATATACTAAAATTTTTCTACAGTTTCAATAAAAACTTGTTACTTTTAACAGTGGGTTATGACGGCTTAAAAGTAACAAAAAGTCAAAATTGGAGATGTAAAAAATTAATTACCGAACAACTCGGATAAAGTGGCATTTATATCAATAGGTTTCTCTTGTTCTGCATATCCTTCATTTATAGAAACATAAACCACACCTTCAGTTTGTTTTATATGCACAAACATCTTTGTTGCCATAACAAGATCAAAATAAACCTCATGACAATCTATAAAAGAATCTATATTTGAACTAATATTACTACCTGCTATTGTTAATTTCAAATCATCCTTTTGAACTTCGCCAAATGATACATATGGAATATCTTCTTTTTTCATAATGAAGAACCCCAATGGTCGAACTCCTGCACATAAGCCAATATGAGGATTTTCTATTTCATGAATATTATCAGTTGTAATTATTGCGTAATTCAAATCATTATATTCAATCATTTTCAGAAATCCCTGTATTTGAGTACGATTTATCTTATACGACGATAACTTTTTCATATTGTCAAGCACTCGCAGATACATACGATATAAATCAAACATAAAATTCGTCAGAAGAGGAGGGTTACAAAGCCCAATATTTTTATATGGAGAGTAATAAAGGGTTTTCAATCTTTCTTTTGTTACAACAACATTTTCTGTTGTTATTGTATTATCAATTTCTGCTATGATATTATTTTGTGGAAGTGTTATATTAAAGTCATTCGCAAAGGATATTATCTTTTCTTTTAGTTTGGAGAATTTTTCATGATCCACGTCAGGATGATTTTGATGAGCCTTTTTGGTTTTCATGCATTGGTCCCGATAATCTGAAAGCAAGGATAATATTTCTGCCTTGTTAATAGGAAGCAATCGTGGGATTAATTGAAAAATATCTTTACTGTAAAATTCCTCTACATCATCTTTCATCATGTCCATTAAAGTTGTTATTCTTTCATCATCTTCTATCAATATTGGAGAGGGGGGTATTTGAAAGAGAGAACCTTTATCGTCTAAATTCCGATGCTGTAAAGTCCATAGCCTAATTACTAGTAAAGACAGATATTTTACCGCTTTCCTAAATATAAATTTTTCATCATTTACACCTCCCATTTCGTCTGCAAAATAGAAATTTTGCTGTTGAAAAGCAGGAACGGTACATATTGAATCTATGTTTTCCAGCATCCCAATAATCTGTGTAAATGTACTTGGAATCAAGCCATAATACTCTGGCTCTGAGTGCGTATAAAGAAATATATCATTGAGCCATTTATACCTTTCATTGTGGACTAGTAATGTTCCTATCATTACATGTCGGAGCATAAATTCTTTTTTTATCCCGCCTTAATGCCTCATCAGCAACAAAACGATACCGTAAGGCTGAATAACTATCAGCGAACTGCCAATACTGCTTAAACCATGAGTGGTTATTGTATGTTATAGCCTCATTTAGTAAAGACCATATCATTTGATGAGTTTGTAGGCTAATTCTTGATTTTGATATTTGGTTATATAAGACTGATACTATATCATTGTTTCGATATAACAGATGATGTCCATCATCCTCTCTAATGAATCCCTTTATTTTTCTAAGTATTGCAACAACATTCTCATCATATACAACTGGTGGTAAAATCTCATTATCATCCTGTTTTTTATAATCATCGCCTTGTTGTACAGTTATGTATGAAAACACACTTGACATGGCATCAAAGTAAAGTTGATGATTATTTTTAGAGTCGGCATAGATTGCTAAATCAAAAATATCCATGACATTGGATTTATCAATTTGCCCTCCCTCTATATGCCTAAGAAGTTCTCCGCATTCTCGTACTTTATCATTAACTGGAACAGTAAAAAGGTAAAGCCCATAAGTAACACCAAAAGAATTGCTTGGATAGTCACAAAACCTATATTCCACCATTCTGCATGTAGCAGAAAAGGGTAGATACAGCGAATAACAAATTCAGAATAAGAAGGACTTGGAACACCCTATATATTGTCTCTTTCGTGAATCTATTTGCAAGTAATGTGGAATCATATTGTGTATATATCCTACCGATACTTTGCATTATCAAGGATAGCTAACTCCATAAAGAGATGCTAAAATGGAAAGCAATCCACTGAAAGTATAATTAGTAAAATCAAAAATCATTTTCTTTAATGTCTTTTATTTGTTTTTCTATTCTATGGATTATTCTTTTTGTCTCCCTGATAGTCTTATTAATATCAGAGAGTTCAGAAGATATAAGTTCAATTTGTTCGTTTTTTATAGAGTCTTTGTTGTTTTGTATGGAGTCTTCGTATAACATCTTTTGATGTTCTTTCTGAATAGTTTTTTCTTGTTGAAAGTTATATTTCTTGTGAGCCACATTCGACAAAACAAGTATTAGAATAGTTATGAATGAAATAGCACACATTTCACCAATAAAAAGAATTGTTCCTATTCCACCAACCCTTGTTCTTTAGTATAACCCTGAATTCTTTTTTTTGTTTTATCTTTTGAGGGAGCTGAGTGTTTACTTCTTCTAGTGTATTATTAAATAAATCGTCTATTTTTTCGTCTCAGCACCTTGTTTGATGTCGTGTGTAATATTTCTCTTATCTCTTAGTTTACGAATGTAAATTAGAATAATAATCAAGGCTATTATTACTATAAGGGGTAAATGAAATGAATTCATAATGATTTTCTCCAGCGATTTATATTTCTTTTCATGCTCAGTAAGCATCCTCTATGTATTCAGTTCACAAAGTTATTCATATATTATGAGGTAGGCAAAGAAAATGGCAAAAATACACTTTTTGCGACATTTTTTATGCTCCGCAAAAAGGTGTATTTGGTAATCAGGGAATATAAAACAGAACACACTCCACATTTCGTCACTTGACAAACTCTCATAGGACATTACCTTTGTATTGGCAAAAAAGACAAATTCGTGGTAAATATCTCTGTCTCCCGGCTCTAACTTCCGTATCAAGCACCTGTGGGAAGCTGATATTTTCTGGTTCTTATGAGGCTTATTGTGTATTGTTCGGAATGGTGTTTTTATCCGACCTTTCCTCCAGATCGCTTATAAGTATTCCAGCGAAAAGAAAAAACGGCTGGAGGCATTTCGCTATTGCGCAGCCATCTCTTTTTCTTCCCTTATTTTGACTTTGCTTTAATGAACGTTATGGTACGGGGATAAAGTAAAAGGTGCTTAAAGGTACTCTAATTCGTTGGAAAAGTGTAAGGTAATATGTGCTATTCGATGCATGAAGGAATAAGATAAAATACTTTTCAAACATTTCGAACAAAATTTCATCTGATGTAATTCTAATTCCGTATTTGTTTATATGTATATATCTGGTTATCAGCGGTTATGGTATTTGATATTTTAAAACCAAGAGATTGAAGGTATCTGTATAAGGCAATAATTTCTATGATTTAGATAGATTTTATAGTGAAAAGTACTCAAATTACATTGAGGGACGTAAATTTGTCCCCCGTATATGGCTTGGGGACAAACGGGGGACAAAAATGTTGAAAAAATAGGCATAACAAAAGAAAATACCTTTCCTAAAAACTATTATTTTGCCATATTTAAGTTGTTTTTAGTCAGTATTTTAGATTGTTTTCTATCGTAACTATCTGATAATCAATTAGTTAGCTATTTGCCGATGCAGAATTTCATAAAGATATTCCCCAATACCTCATCTGTGGTAATTTCACCACCCACAATTTCGGCCAGATGGAAAAGGCATTCACGTAAATCCTGGCTGATGAAATCACCGGAAAGATGAGTTTGGAGTCCGTTTTGTACGCGGTGGATATCTTCGAGAGCCAGTGATAATGCCTCGTAGTGTCTCACATTCGTGACGATGAGGTCGGGAGAAGTTAGTTCGGGTACGGAGGCAGTCTTTACAAGGAGATTTTTGCAGTTCTTGGATACCTGTTTTTCTTTGGCAGAAATAGATAGCGTGACGGTGTTTTCTGGCAAGCCGGATAGCTTTGTTGGAACAGCCGATACTTGGTCTGATTTGTTCAACAAGATGATGAGCTGTTTGTTGGAGCAGAGAGGAAGGATACGGGGGCGAAAGCTGTCGGATTTGAGCTTCCGCACAAGTATTGTCTACGACCCATAGGACAATTTCCGCTTGTTCCATCTTATGGAAACTGCGTGCAATCCCCATGTTTTCTATCGTGTCGTGGGTGTCACGTATGCCGGCGGTGTCGATAAATCTGAACGTGATGCCGCTGAGGTTTACCGTGTCTTCAATCACATCGCGTGTAGTGCCGTGTATGTCGCTTACAATCGCCTTTTCTTCGTTGAGCAGCGTGTTCAAGAGTGTGGACTTGCCTGCATTGGTTTCACCGACGATGGCTACGGGTATTCCATTTTTAAGGACGTTTCCCACGCTGAATGAGTGGACCAATCCACTGATGACCTTTTCTATATCCCCGGCAATGGTCTCCAATTCGCTGCGGTCGGCAAACTCAATTCCTCATGGTCACTGAAATCCAATTCCAGTTCCATCAGAGAAGTGAGGTGGAGCAGGCGTTCGCGCAAGGCGGACAGTTCGCGGCTGAAACCGCCCCTCATCTGGTTCATAGCCATCCGGTGGGTGGCAGCGGACGAAGAGGCTATCAGGTCTGCCACGGCCTCCGCCTGACTCAAATCCATCTTTCCATTCAAGAAGGCACGTTGGGTGAACTCACCCGGACCGGCCGCCCTGCATCCCTTCCGGATGAGCAGTTGCATGACCTGTTGCAAGATGAAAGACGAACCATGGCATGAGATTTCCACACAGTCTTCGCCCGTGTAAGAATGAGGTGACTTGAACAAACCGATCAATACTTCATCAATGATCTCCCCATCGTCTTGTCGGATATGCCCGAATGCCATGGTGTAAGCCTTGCGTTCGGAAAGGGGGAGGGGATGTTTACCTACGGGAGTAAAAATACGGTCTGTTATGGCGATGGCATCTTTTCCTGAGATGCGGATTACGCCAATGGCACCTCCTTGTGCAGTGGCAATGGCACAGATTGTATCTTGCGTGTTCATGAGAGCTGTTTGCTATTTTCAGAAACTCCCCGTCGCGTCTGTAGTGCAGACGGACGGAGAGGGATATGAATGTTTAATAGGTCATCGGTACAGTGTGGCAGCCATCAGGTTGACCATTTCTTCCAACCCCTTACGGTCGGTTTCGTCAAAACTGTCCGCTTTATCACTGTCTATGTCCAATACTCCTTTTATTACCTTATTATATATGATTGGAATCACGATTTCAGAACGGGATTCGCTACTGCATGCGATATGTCCGGGAAAAAGATCCACATCGGGCACTATCAGAGGGCATGCCTTCTCCCATGCCGTACCGCAGACACCACGTCCTTTCCGGATACGGTAGCAGGCAATGCTTCCTTGGAACGGCCCGAGTGTGAGTTCCTGTTCGGATTTCACCAGATAAAACCCTACCCAGAAGAACCCGAACGCTTCTTTCAGTGCAGCCACCGTGTTGGCCATTACGCTTATTTCGTCCCGTTCTCCTTCGATAAGCGCGGCGTAATGTTGGAGAAACAGACGGTAGCGTTCGCTTTTTGTCTGATTCCGCAGAGGGTTTGAAATCGATGTTCATACCTGTATGAGAGTTTAAATCCGGTCGATAACCAACTGAATCAGATCATCTATTTTGTTTTTGTAACTGGGGTCAGCTTCTCCGGCTACCCGGTTGGCTATCACCATGCAACATGTCGTGGCCTTTGTGTCCCATCAGACGGGCCAATCCGGCCAATGCGGAACTCTCCATTTCGAAATTGGTGATTTGAAGCCCGTTGTAAAAAAAGCTTTCAATCTTCTCATTCTGACGGGGTCCGCCAAAGGAATGCGAAGCTGACGGCCTTGCGGGCCGAAAAATCCACCGCAGGCTACGGTGATACCCCGTACCATATCGTCGGTAGCTATGCGTTCTATCAGTTCCGGATGGGCATCGATGACGTAAGGGGCAGGGGCGCACAGGTTTCCGCTCCATCCCAAATGATTAAGCAACGCACGTTCCAACGGTAGGTCGCATACGGCATTACGCCCTTCATAGAAGTTCAGTAAACCGTCGAAACCGACTGATTTTACGGAACAAATGAATGTGCCGACAGGCGTATAAGGCTGAAGCCCGCCGCATGTACCGATGCGCACCAGTTCCAAGCTGCGGAGCTTTTCTTTCTCCCTGCGGCTGTTGAAGTCGATGTTGGCCAAGGCATCCAGTTCGTTCATGACAATATCGATGTTGTCGCAACCGATACCGGTAGACACTACTGTAATCCGTTTTCCCTTATATGTTCCCGTAATCGTTCGGAACTCGCGGCTGGAGATGTCACACTCCTGAGTGTCGAAATGGGATGCCACGGTGGGGACGCGCCCCGGGTCGCCCACGAGGATGACTTTATCTGCCAGTTGTTCCGGTTTTACGTGGAGATGGAAAACACTTCCGTCCTCGTTGATGATAAGTTCTGATGGTGCAAAATACTTGTTCATAAGCGTTATGATTTAAAAAAGATAAACATGATTATTTCTTGCGGGATTGTATCTCCAGATTGCGGATGGTTTTGGCTTCCGCATGCAATGTGGCTTCGGCCTTCTCACATTGTGCTTCAAGCTGAAGGATTTGTTGGCTCAGCGTTTGACGTTGCGCATCGTTGCCGGTGGCATACCGGTCGCGCAGGTTTTGCAGTTGCTGTCGACTTTGTCCAGTTGGATACGGTTCTTTTGCCATGCGGCCATTTTGTTACGTGCTTCCGGAGATTTGAAATCGTTCAACAAGGTGTAAGTGTTGCGGTTGTCAATGACAAACTCGAAGTCCTTCTGCTTCTTGACCACCTTGGGCGCGCTCAGTGCGGCTTGTAGCCTTTGTCGTGCCTGCGCCACGGCTTCCTTGTCCCCCCATGTCTCTGCGATACTGTGGATAAGGGCCAGACGGCATAGTTCATCCTCCTCGTATATATTGGCATCATACACCTTGCGGATGTCGTTCGGGATGAAGATGTAGATACACACCTTGTTCTCCGGTTGGTTCCGGTCGGACACGAACCATCCCAGTTGGTTGAACTCGTCAATGGCCAACATGTAGTCGTTGGCGGGGGAATTGAAAGGCATGCCGAGATTTTCCGGATAGAGGAATTTCTTTTCATCCATGTCATAGCGTGTCACGAATATGTCATATCCTCCGATGCTTTCCTCTCCTTGGGCGGCATAGTAAAGCGTGATACCGTCGGAAAGCATGAACGGATAGTTCTGCGCATCATCTCCGTCCAACTCGTCCAATTTATGAGGAGCTGTCCATTGGCCTCCCACAAGGTCGCTGGTAAACAATCTCAGGTATTTGTTCTCATCCGGTTGAGCGAAATATATCTTATTGCCCAATTCGGACAGATAGACCGTACAACCGTTTTCATCCGTACGGTGGAAAAATGTGCTATACGGACTGATTTCCCCGCTTTCGGACTGAGTTTGATGTGGTTCAGGAACGTATTCTTGTCTACGACCAGACTGTCTATGACCGTCACCCGTTCCGTAGCTCTCATCATGGAGCGCAACCGGGCTATTTCCTGCAATTTTCCTTCTTCCACGTCGGTCGGTTGCCGTTTGCGTTTCAGCTTCTTAATGTCCTGATTGAGGAGTTCTTCCGCCTCGTCAAACTGGTAATGATTCATATAATATTCAGCCGTCGGGGCTGGTATGGCCTGCCCGTTCTTCTGCGCTTGCGAAGGCAAGGAAAGCAAAAGGGAATAAAATGCCGGCAATATATATTTCTTCATGTTCAAACTGATGGTTATACCTTATTGATTCAAAGGTAGGGATTTATTCTTTATCCTGTATCCTTTTCTAATAATATTTAACGTGGTAGGAGCGGTTTGGAAGGAGGGGGAGGGCGGGAGAAAAAACGGGGGCGCATCATTTTTGAAGTGCGCCCCATTCTTTAAGTGCAGTCGTTTTACTTGTTCACGTCCCAGATGTCATTCAGCTCAAGGCTCATGGGCGACGTGCCGTCGCTCTCTTCTTCATGGATGTTGGAGAAGCTGAGCAGGGCTTCCTGGGTTTCGATTTCCATTACGTTTGTTTCCGGTTTGCTGTACTTTTTCATTGTCATTTCTATTTTGAATGTTATTTTATGATGTATTTTTTGTCCTTGATGATGTATATGCCCGGGGCGAGACCTTCAAGAGCCCGGCTCCTTTTTATCCGTTGGCGTATCATTTGTCCGCCCGTACTGTACACGTTTACGAGTTCGTCATTTTCTTCTTTCGGTGAATAAATGCCGTCTGCTCCATCGAATACGAGGCGGAAGGCATTCACTTCGTTGGAGAGGGCATTGACGTAGCAGCGGTACGGGTTGATGATGGTTTCCACGGCCCCCACCCTGTAGAATCCTACGCCATAGGTGTCCTTGTGGTTCTGCATGACATAGTTTCCTTCGGGCACTTTCATCTGTTCAAACACGCCGGTCATGTAAGGAGTGGAGTAAGAGTTTTTAAAGCCCGGTATTTACCAGTGAAATGGTGAATGCCCTCCGGCCCTGTCACGACGTAGGGTGTGTTAGCCTCAATGGAAGGTGCCTTCTCCAGCATCAGGGAATTGTTGCCGGAGATGCCGTTGCAAGCGTACACTGTCATGCCGTCGGGTATCGGGGCATCGAAGGGAGGATCATCGTACCGCATCCTTCCGAGGGAGGCTGTAGTCTATTCCCGGAAAATCCGTGCCGCCGGTTACGGTGAACTCGCTATACTCGATGTGGTCCAAACCACGGCAGCCAACGTGTTCCCGTCTTCCAAGTAACGTACGAATCGTACGCCGGTCATTTCCACGTCGTACGTGCCGTTGATGGTCGACGGGTCGGCCACCAGTCCCACCGTGAAGATGGGATAAATGATGTTGCCCTCCGCGTCGTCGGGATACATTTCATAGTTGCTTGTCGAGGTGCAGATGACCTTCAGCATGCCTTCTTCAGGCATGTTGCAGTCTATCTGGTGCGTGCTCGTGGCACGTTCCGAGAGGGTGATGTCGTTGACGTACTCACGCCCCTGTTTCACTTGGTTCACCTTGAATCCCTTGGGCAGGGTAATCGTCATGTTGTAGGCGATGTAGTTCACGTTCGGGTCTTTCTCGCTTACGGTGAGGTAGGTCACGGTTTTCCCGTCCGCCGTTACCGTCACGTTCTTGTCCATCCACACTTCCAGTGCGGCGGTTTGTGCCGTGGCCTGCGCTGCATAGAGCGCAAAGCCAGGCCAGAAGTAATTTTACGGTTTTCATTTCATGTTTTTTATTCTGGTTCTTGGTTCAAGCATTGTCCTTGTCTTGATGATGGTAGACAAGTAAATTTGCCGGATGAGCGACACGTCCATGGCGTCTATTATTCCATCCTTGTTCGCATCCGTGGCATCGAAGTTCAGGTGTACGTCTTTGCCTAAGTATTTGCCGATGGCCAGTGTGGCATCCAGCACGTCCACCACGCCGTCGCCGTTCGCGTCGCCGTTTTTGAATGTCGATTGCGATATTTCACGTTCGAGGACTTTCGGTTCCACGTTCCCGGCCGAATCGGTGGCCACCACGCAGAAGCCGTAGTTGATGCCGCTGAAGCCTTTGAACTCATATTGGTCGCTTTCCACGTCCTCGGCCACTTTTATCCACGGTGCTTCTGTGCCTTCCTGTGCATACAGGTCGTACTTCCACACGCCCGAACGGTTGTCGCTCGCCTCGAAGAGTAGCACTACGGTACTGTCGTTCCGTGCCTCGCAGGCCGCGATGGTGCTCGTCGGTGCGATGGTGTCCACCACGTTGGTCCAAGTCGGTGTGATGATAGGTTCGTTTTGGTCGAATACGATGGCAGCACGGTTTTCTATCAGTTCGCCGTCATCCAAGGCCGGGAGCAAGCCGGTTTGGAACGACACTTCTCCGATGCCGTTGCCGTCCGTGTTGACAGGCAGGAAGCCAGACATGGGGTTGTCGGTAGGCTCCATGGTCATCGGGTCCAATGAAATGAACTTCCATTTGGCACTGCCTTTGTCGGCATTGTAGCTAAGTTCCATTTGCGCTATGGCATTCACTTCGGGGCGCATGTCCACCGTCTTGATTGTGGACGGCGTGCCGTCCAGTTCCACGTGCCGATTGCCGATTTTCAGGTTGGTGGGTCTGAAGCTGTCGAGGTCGAAGCGGCTACGGTCGAGCGTGTCGGTCACGGTTACCTCGTGGGCTGATGTCGTGGCGAATTCCGGGTCATTCTCGAACTCAATGGTGTAGTACACCTCTTCCAAGTCCTTCTTTACGGCTTTGCTGCCCGAGGGGGCTTGGTAACCATAGATGTCGTTCGGGTCGTATGAATTGATGGGGTCGGCATCTGCGTCGTCATCGTCATCGTCTCCGCAACCGGACACCCAAGTCTTCAGTGGGTTAATGAAGCAATCTTCTCCTACATCTTTAATAGCGAATACTTTACCTCCCAATCCTTTTTTCAGGCTGTTTAACCATTTCTTCGCAGCTTCTTCTCCTTTGGCGGACAAGATACTTTCGAAAGTACATTGGATGACGGATTGTGTGATGTCTATCCATATGGTTTGAGTAGACTTGGGTTGTTTGGTAAAGTCGGTAGCTTCCTTCGCAGAAGAAGTCACTGAATATACCACCGATGCGGTTTTCCAGAAAATTAGATATACATGATCCTGCCAGTGCATCTACAGCCTCGCTCATCGGGACGACTGATGTGACAACTGTGGTTATGCAAGTGGCACCCCACATGACGCAGCATTCATCATCCCCGTTGTTACCATAGCCACCTTCGTTTCTGGGACGGATAGTTCCCCCTTCGATACCATTTCTGTTGCGATTTATCTTACCGTCAAAGTCCCAATTCTTTTTAGTCGAGGCATAAAGGGTGAAGTTGTGCGTAGCCTTGGTGATGGTCAATGGGATGCTCAAGGTCGAGTTTGCATTGAGGTAAGGCAGGGCGAAGTGGCCTACGAGGTAAATCTTCCCGTTGGTGGAATCCGTCCATTGGAAGAAATGCTTCAGGTCATCGTTCCCGTACAGGCATTGTATCAGTTGCTCTGTTTCCGTTTCGTTCAGGTATGCGCCCAACCAGTCCCTGAAACTTTCTTTGGATTCTTTGCCTATGCCTTCTCCGAATTTCAATTCCGAGATGGTGTTCTCGCCGTCTTGGCAATAGATGGAGAGCGTGAAAGGCAAATTATATACAGGGATATTACTGTGGTTGGTGAACTTCACTTGGTAAATCGCGCTCGTCCCGGCCAAGAAGTATGGGTTGCCTTCCAATGTGATGGAAACCTCCGGCGCGCTGTCTCTTGGAGACGTGTTGATGGCATCGGCAATGCAAATGGAGTCTTTTTTCCGTGTACAGTATTTTCAATGAATACGCCCCGTTCAGGGAGTCCGGGATGTGAAAGTGGGCAGTGAGTTCCGACAATGAATGGGTGGTGACGGCTTGGGCCCAGTAGGCCACATTGTCTTTTGGTAAAGGGCTATGCGGGTCGTGTCGCTGAATCCATTACCGAACAGTTCCACATTGACGGCGGACGGCGTACCGAATGATGCCGGTGAATACTCCAACACCGCATACTTGTCGATATGCTGATAATCCAATGCGATGTCGCCGCCTTGGGTGGCGGTCACGTCGTGCATGGCCACGTAGTACGTGCCGTCCTTGTAAGCATGGCAGCCGCCGTAGCCGACGGATTCGGCTCCCGAGGCCGCGTACACTTCTTCACCGTCGGGGGCGAAGATTTGCACCGTGCAGGCCTGGTTGCTCCGGATAGCCAGGCTGTCGCCGATGGCGGCCTCGATGCTGTACCACAGGATGCCGTCCTTTTCCGGCTTCTTGTGGCGTACTTGCCCTTCAGCCCCTTCGAGCGGTTCCACGTCGGTCACCTTCTGGCTGACCTTGTAGTCCACGAACTGTTCGGTGGCTTCGGTAATCCGTCCCGACACGTCGTAGAAGCGCATGTGAAAGTCGTTGCGTGCGTAGAGCATGGGTTGGCCGTCTTCCACTTCGAACTGGAAGCACGAGCTGCGTATGGGGCAGGTCTCCACGGGCAACAGGGTGACGAGCTTGAACGGGGCGGTCCGTTGCTCCAGTTCCGTCACGTGCATTTGGTCTTCGTTGTCGTTCAGCCAATAATTGTATTGGGTGATACCGTTGCCTCCCAACGGCGTTTTTGAAGAAGAAGGCCGTCAGTACCCGAGAGCTTGTCCCGTCGTTGCCCATGAGCATGTAGGACAGGCGGTGGAAGCCGTCGCTAAGCCCGGCCACATCGAGGTCGAAGTGGAACAGGTCGCCGTCCAACCGTCCCGCCTGCGTCCGGTGCGTGTCGCCGTCGATGGAGTAGTAGCACTGCATCGAGGCCTTTTCCGTCGTGGTCATGGTGCGGTAGAAGAAGCTTTCCTGCACGTTCGTGGCCACGCCGGAGGGTGTCACGACGAGTCCTTGCGCTTTGTGCAGCCCTTGGGGAATGGCCGAGGCATCGAACTCCCAGTGCACGAGTCCGCCCTCAGACGGCACTTTTTCCTGCTTGTACAGCTTGTTGTCCACCGTGAAGAGGCACGTCAGGTAGTCCACGCCCTCCGTCTGCGGCACCTTGATGAACATTTTCGTGTAGGGGATGGAGGCCGAAGCCTGTCCCTCCACTTGGGCGTGCAGGGTGTGGAACCCGTCCTCCATCTGACTTACGTCCACCATGAGCGGCGCCCCGGTGTAGCGTCCGGCTTGCAGGAGGGTGCGGTCGTTGTCGGCCCACAGCCGGTATTGCAGTTGTCCCTCGATGGGGAGTTTCCAGAAGATGGCGTTGCGGGGCAGGCCGGTGTGCGCCCCTTCGCCGTAGGCCACGTGCAGGGTGTGTAGGCCGTCCGCCAACGAGGCCACGTCGATCAGTGCCGTGCCATCGGCGGGCGTGAGGGCTGCGCCTTCCCGCCTTCATGGTCGAACCAATAAGTGAACGTTTGCGGCCCTTTCTCGGGCAGCTTCATGAAATACCGCGTCACGGGCGTGCTCCACGCCGTGTCCTTCACCTGGAAGTGCAGCGTGTGGAACGTGTACGCCAGTCCCTCCAAGGGCACGTCCATCCGCCAAGACGGCGAGGCCGAGGTACCGGTGCGTTGGGTGGTCTCGTCCCCGTCGAACCAGTAGCGGTAATCGTATTTGGCCTGTCCCCTTGCCGCCCAATGGGCACATAAGAGGCACAGGATGAAAATTATTCTTCGCATAGGCGTGGCGGTAGGTTAGTTGGCACTGTTTACCTCGATGTCCACACTCAGCTTACCGTCGGCAGTGGATTTGGCAGCCACGTTGAATTTCGTGATTTGCGGATTGGTGGGCGTGGGGTCGTAAGGCAGGCTGCCGCCGTATATGCCTACTTCCGTGCCGTCCGTGCCTTTAATCAGTGCCCTTACCGCATCCGTGAGTTGGTAGTCGTTGTCGTCGTTGTAGTCCACGTTGAGGTAGCTGACGCGTTCGTCGTCAGGGGAAATCTTAACGTTCGTTTTGTTGGGTGAGTTAAGGGAGAGTTCTGATGAGTTGAGCCATAAATTATTATAAAAGGTTGTTGTGGCATAACCATTCACACGAGAGGTATGTTTGATGATACAGTTCTTATATTCGGAATGTCCCATGTTTATATTGTCCACATAGCAATTTGTGAAAGAGAAAACAGAAGTTTCAGAGTTGCCCTGAGAAGGATTCATGACCACGCAATTCAAGAAAGAGGCAGAACCATTTGCGGCTAAATAGAAGTGTTCAGCAATCCGGCAATGAATGAAATTCAAATCTTTCATAGTAGAGCTATTGCCATTGGTGTAAATGACTTCATTAAACCTGCATTTCAAGAACATGGCATTCTTCAACGTGCTGACCTTCACCCTTTGGTTACTGTAGATGCCTTCCATGGTCAAGCGGTGGGAGAGGGTGTCGCTTACGTCAATGATGAAGTCACTGGAAATCACTGTCGGCTCGGTGTGAGCCACGGTGTCACCGTCATGCCGGCACCGCGCAGGGTAATGGCTTTCTTGATGTCCGTGCCGAGGAACGAGCCGGAAGAAAGCGTGATGACATCCCCATGGTTGGCGGCATTGTAGGCTTCTTGCAAGGCACTGCTGCCGTAGTAGGGCGAGATGGAGCCTTCATGGTTCAACGTGGCCAGCAAAAGGAAGACTGGGCGGAAGCTCTCCAAGAAAAACATACGACAGAGAGCAGGGCGAAAAAATTTTTTTCTCATAACAATATTTTTTGCGCCTATGGACTCCCGGATTCGGCTGTCTACATTTAAGAATTATGGTGTGGCTTGAAAATAAAAAAGGCATGGAGTCTGTTCTTTGCTTGTCTCTCCAAAACTAAGGTCTTCGCAATACCCGTAAACAAAAGAGATAAGCAATAAAACATTCCACGCCTGTATGTATACAATCCTCCACACAGAGCCACGCTATCCCTCGTTGAGGGTATAGCATGGTCTGTCGGGTAAGACAATAAGCATACCACGTGAACATTTTCCTTACCTGATCCTTGTTTACCTACTGGAAGTTGCGAAGTTCTAGCTTTGTAAAGATCAGCGCGTGAAAACGCCCATTTTATATCAAGTGTCTCTCCTCTTCACGGTTTGGTGTCCATTCCGAAGATACGACGTTGCAAAATTATGAAAAAAGCGGATACCGGCAAACTTTAAGCCCTTAAAAAGAAGAGATTTCTTTTTCGCGGTATCTCCGAGTGGTGCCCTGTATCGTGTTTGCCCTATCAATGTAAGGGTACACGAATGTCCTGTGGGTAGGATTGGACTTCGTTCTGGATGGAAAGAAAAATGACCTTTTGACTTCGGAAAATCGTTTGCCGCAGAACGGAAAATCAATCTCAGCCGAACGATTTTCCGTTCTGCGCCAAACGATTTTCCGTTCTCAGGAGATTGATTTTGATGTCGTATGTCGTTGATTTATAGTGAATAATAGAATGAAGTGACGACGGTAAAAAATCTGTATATAAGCTTTCGTCCTGTGCGTTTCAAGTTTGGGGCGTACGCAGGCCGTTGCGCGGCAGGCAGAGGGTGAACAGACTGCCTTTCCCCACAGTGGAATGCAGGGTGATGTAGCCGTGGTGCTGGTTGACGATTTGCTTGCACAAGGCCAGTCCGATGCCCGAACCGTTCGGCTTGGTGGTGTAGAACGGGACGAAGATGCGCTCCTGTGCTTCCACGGGGATGCCTTGTCCGTAGTCCTGCACGCTGATTTGCACTTCGTCTTCGGTCGTGTTCCGGCGCAAGTGGATTTTTATTTTGCTTTCGGGGCTTGGGGATGCGTCGCGTGCGTTGGTAATCAGGTTAATCAAGACCTGTTCGATTTGGGAGCGGTCGGCCTGGAACGTGAAACCGGGATAAGGTTGGTCGAAGGTGAGATGTATGCCCTCGAACAACTTCTTCAGGTCGTCGAAAAGCTCGTCCCACACGGATAGTTGCGTATTGCGGAGGGGGTACACGGGTCAGTTTGAGGTAGTTCTCCGTGAAGTGGAGCAGGCCTTTGCTGCGGCGGTAGATGGCCTCTAAGGCTTGCTGCATCTGGCCGTACTGTTTGGCGGAAGGTTCTGGCGTGGGAGCCTGCCGGGTGAGCGTCTCGCTCAGCGACAGGATAGGAGTGAGGGAGTTCATGATTTCGTGGGTCAGTACCCGGGTGAGCGTCTTCCACGATTCCAGTTGCTGTTCTTCCAACACGTGGTGTATGTCTTTGAGCGTGAAGAGTATCCGTGGGCGGTTATCCAAAGTGAAGCGTGTGGACGAGAGCAGGAGGTCTTTCGTCTGCCCGTGGCGTTCCACCGGTACTACGCACGCCTCCGGTCCGGACCGCCGCAACCATTCCTCCGGCACGCACCGACGTGTACCGACTTGTGCCGTAGCCGCCCGGTTCATCCATTCCACGTGCCCTTTGCCGTCGCACGAGACGATGCCGGTGTCCACGTGGTCGAGCAGGAGTTGGTAATATTTCTGGCGGGTGGCCTCGTCGAACAGTTGTTGCCGGTATGCGGCGAGCGTGTGTTCGATTTCCCGTTCCAGGCCGAGTGCACGAGCGGATTCCTCCGGAACGAAACGGGGAATCTCTTTCAACCCGCTGTGGCGGATGCCCCGTATGAAAGAGCGCAACGGCCGGATTTGGCGTGTCTGCCGGTGGTGGAGGGAAGCATACAGGCCAACGAAGGCCGCGACGCACACGGCAGCGGTGAGCCACAGTTGCTCCGCAGCGCAGAAACAGGCAGCGGAGGCCGTCAGGAACAGGCCGGCACCGCAGGCGGCTGTCTGCCAGGAAGGGGGGTATTTTCATAAGCCTAATTTTTCGAGTTTGCGATAGAGCGAGTAGCGCGTGATGCCCAACATCTGGGCGGCGCGGCTCATGTTGCCTTCGCACAGGCGGACGGCTTTCTCCACGGCGTTGCGTTCCAACGCTTCCAAGTTGAGTGTCTCTCCATCGGCCACGGGCGGTGCCGGGGCGTGCAACAGGAAGTCGTCGGCATGGAGGGTATCGGCGTTGCAGAGCACGACGGCGCGTTCGATGGCATGTTGCAGTTCGCGCACGTTGCCCGGCCAGGCATACCGTTGCAGCTTGCCCCTTGCGTCGCGTGCGATTTGCCGGATGTCCTTTTTGTATTTCCGTGCGTACGTCCGCAGGAAATGGTCGGCCAGCAGTTGGATGTCCTCACCGCGTTCGCGCAGGGGCGGGATGTGGATTTCCACCGTGTTGATGCGGTAGAACAGGTCTTGCCGGAACGTACCCTCCGTCACCTGCGCGTGCAAGTCGGCGTTGGTGGCGCATATCAGGCGCACGTCTATCGGAATCTCGCGCGTGCCGCCGAGCCTCACGATGCGCCTTTTCTCCAAGGCCGTGAGCAGCTTGCTTTGGGCGGCGGGGGAGAGGTTGCCCACTTCATCGAGGAAGAGCGTACCCCCATGGGCCAGTTCCAGCCGTCCTTTCTTTTCTTTGCGGGCATCGGTGAATGCCCCTTTCTCGTATCCGAACAGTTCGCTCTCGAACAAGGTTTCCGGCACGGCACCCACGTCGATGGTCACGAACGGTTCTGCCGCACGCGACGAATGGGCGAGAAGATAGCGGGCCACTACGTCCTTCCCCGTGCCGTTCTCACCCAACAGAAGCACGTTCACGTCGGCCTCGCGCAAGCGTCCGATGGTGGAGACGATGTTCCTCATGCCCTCCGACTCGCCGATGAGCAGGGGTTGCGGCGTTTCCCGTTCGGCACTGAGGGCTTCCACACGCTCCTCGAGCCGTCCCACCTCCGTCTGTGAGCGGCGCAACTTCATGGCGGCGTGGAGCGTGGCCAGCAGCTTGTCGTTTTCCCAAGGTTTCGACACGAAGTCCGTAGCCCCGGCCTTGATGGCCTGCACGGCTTTGTCCGTGTCGGCGTAGGCCGTCATCATGACCACCACGGCATGGCGGTCCAGTTTCAGGATTTCCTGCAGGCAGTCCATGCCCTCCTGTCCGCTCACGGTGTCGCGGGTGAAGTTCATGTCCAGCAGTACGATGTCCGGCCGGAAGTCGGTAATGAAATGTACGATACGGTCGGGCGAGCGCATGACCTTGACTTTCTCCGCATAGGGTTCAAGCAGGAGATGGAGGGCGAAGAGCACGTCTTCGTTGTCGTCTATGATGAGTATTTTTCCTAATGCAGGCATAGAATATGGTATTTGATGCGAGGCAAAGTTACGCAAAAATGTGTGCGGATGTGCATTTTCGCACATAAAAGTGCAAATCCGCACAACTTGTTTTTCCGGTGTGGATGGGGTACGCATCTGGAATACAGTTGTTTGTGTTTTTGGCACGCAAATTGGATATGATTAGTTGTAAACGAATGATAAAAAGACTTATGGGCATCAGAATGCGGATAGGATGCGTGGCATACGTGGCGTGCTGGGGCATGGGGATGGCGGCACAGCCTCTTCCGCCCTCAGGCGGCTGGGGACTGGACGACGTGGTGCTCCGGGCCTGCCAGTCTTCGCCCGACGCGTTGGCCGCGCCGCCATACATTCCGCTCGGCCTATTGGGACAATCGCTCGTTCCGGGCTGATTACTTGCCTTCGCTCACGTTGACTTCGGGCCGAACCTCGACCGTTCCATCAATCAAATCACAATGGAAGACGGATCGGTGCGTTTTGTCGAGCAAAACCTGTTGAACACCGACCTGTCCCTGCGCGTGCAGCAGAATGTCAGTTGGACGGGCGGCACGTTGTCCTTGGAATCCTCCCTCTTGCGTACGGATTTGCTGAGCGACCGCACTTTTTCATGGAAGAGCGTGCCGGTCAACATCGGCTACAGCCAGTCGCTTTTCGGGTACAACAACCTGAAGTGGAGGCGGCGCATCGAACCGGTGCGCTACGAGGAAGCGCAGCGGTCTTATCTGGAGACAATGGAGTTGGTAGCCGCACGGGCCGTGGACAAGTTCTTCGCGTTGGCCATGGCACAGAGCAACTATGCCACGGCGTGCCAGAATTTCGCCCATGCCGACACGCTCTACCGTTTCGCACAGGGGCGTTACCAGATTGGTACGACCACCGAGAACAGATGCTCCAACTCGAAATCAACCGCCTGAACGAGGAGACCAACCGGCTGAATGCCCGTATCGAGATGGACGAGTGCGCCTTGGACTTGCGTTCCTATCTGGGTTTGCATGAAGGCGACACCTTGCCCGCGATACGGATGGTCACGGAAGTGCCCGACGTGATGGTGGAGGAGGAGTAGCCTTGCAGTGGGCGCATCTCCACAGTCCCGACATCCTCTACATGAAGCGGCGCAAGTTGGAGGCGGAAAGCAACGTGGCGCAGGCCAAGGCCAACGCCGGCCTGAAAGCCGACCTGTATCTCCGTTTCGGTCTGACGCAGACGGCGGAGAATTTCTCTTCCACCTACCGCCATCCGCTCGACCAACAGGCGGTGAGCATCGGTATCACCTTGCCCATCCTGGACTGGGGAAAGGGCGCGGACAAGTGCGCGTGGCCCGTTCGCAACGGGACTTGGTGGAGACGCAAGTGGAACAGAGCCGCACGGACTTCGACCAGAATATCCGCAAGTTGGTAGGGCAGTTCAACCTGCAAGGGCTACGTGTGCGCGTGGCGGCCCGGACGGACAGCACGGCCTTGCGCCGCAGCGAAGTGGCACGCCGCCTGTATGTGTTGGGAAAATCCAGTGTGCTCGACCTCAACGCTTCTATCGAGGAGAAAGATGCCGCGCGCCGGAATTACCTGAACGCCCTGCACACCTACTGGAGCCTTTACTACACCCTGCGCAGCCTGACGCTCTACGATTTCTTCGAAGGCCGTCCGTTGCAGGTGGATTATGGGCAACTGGTGAAAGACTGACTCCATTCGTATAACGCTTATACCTTATTATATATGGACATACAACTCAAGAAAAAACCGTGGTTCGTGCGCCACAAATATTATGTGTTGGGAGGCGTCGTGTTCCTCTCCTTGGCAGCCTATACGGTGGCCTTGTTGTTCTCGCCGAGAAACAGCGCGTGTCGGCCGATACGTTGGGACTGGCCGAAGCCGTGCAGGCCGACTTTCTGGAATACGTGGAGCAGGAGGGGGTGGTGCAGCCCATGCTCTCCTTGCGCGTGAACAGCCGGATAAGCGGCTACGTGGAGCGCATCGTGGCCGAGGAGGGCGCACGGGTACGGCAGGGCGACACGTTGCTGGTGCTGTCCAATCCCGAGCTGTTGGATGAGATGGAGGTGCAGGAGAATGCCCTGCACAAGCAACTCATGTCCTACCGTGAGCAGGAAATCGAGATGGAACAGAAGACTTTGCTCTTGCGCAAGCAGGTGTTGCAGAACCGTTATGAGTTGCAACGCATTTCGGACAGCTATGCCCTGAGCCAAGAGGAGTTCCGCATGGGCATCAAGAGCAAGGCGGAACTGGAGGTGGCGCGGCAGGAGTACGAGTACAAGACCCGTGCGGCGGAACTGGAACAGGAGAGCCTGCAACACGACTCGGCGGCTACCATCGTGCGCCGTTCGCTCATCCGTAACGACCGGGAACAGGAAATCCGGAAATTCGAGCGGGTGAAGGCCAAGCAGGAGTGGCTCGTGGTGCGCGCCCCCTCACGGGGCAGTTGAGCAACCTCACGGTCGTGCCTGGCCAACAGGTGCAGGCCGGAGGGGAAATCGGGGAAGTCAAGGTGCTCGATCGCTATAAGGTGCGGGTCACTCCCGGGGAGTATTACATCGACCGTATCGTAAGCGGACTTCCTGCCAAAGGCACTTACAAAGGCAAGCCATACGCCATGTCGGTGCGGCGGGTCGTACCGGAAGTCAAGGATCGCATGTTTACTGTGGACTTGGCTTTTACGGGCGAGGTGCCTCCGTCCTGCGCCTCGGGCAGGCTCTGCGCGTGCAGATAGAATTGGGTAACCCGGAACGGGTGCTGACCATCCCTCGTGGCGATTTCTATTCCGTGACGGGCGGACAGTGGATTTATAAGGTGGTGCCGGGCGAGAACCGTGCCGTGCGCACGTTCATCCGTTTGGGGCGGCAAAAGCCCAAGCAATATGAAGTGTTGGAAGGTCTCCGGCCCGGCGACCGTGTCATTACGTCCGGTTACAGCCGTTATGGCGACGTGGAGGAATTGGCATGGGACGAATGAAACCAAGGAAATAGTTTGAAGCTATGGGAACAATAAGTTTGTGGATTCAGAACCTGAAGCAGGCCTTGCGCAATCTGCGCAGCCACGGTTGGCAGGCCGGAATCTCTGCCACGGGTTTGGCCGTGGGCATCGTGTGCCTGACGTTCAGCCTGAACTGGCTGTGGACGGAAACGAACTACGATTACTTTCGTCCGGATTACAAGGACTTGTATTTGGTGCAGCATGATGATACGGCCAGTTTGTCGTATTTCTAATACTTATACATGGCCTTACTTGGTTTTGCCGGTGGCCATGCAGTTGGACAGCCTGTTGGAAGGGAAGGCGGAAGTCGGCTTGGCCGGAATGACGGTGAACGCTCAGATTTATCCCGACGGGCGGGAAGAAGCGTATTTTTATGCCAGCGGTTTGCTTTCGTTTCCCGGGATAGTGCGTGCCTTGGGGCTTACGGTGCTGTCTGGCGACCCTGAAAAAGCATTGGCTACTCCCGGGCATGTGGTGTTGACGGAGAGCCTGGCCCGGAAGATTTTCGGTAAGACGGATGTCGTGGGACAGACTTTTGAGGCTTCCGCTTACAGGCTGTCCGATTGGCTGACCGTGGGTGCGGTGGTGGCCGACAACGAAGGCGATTCGTATTGGGACTATGAGATGTTGTTGCCGCCTAATGTGCAGGAGTGGGAATGGGGATGGGATGGCAGCCAACTTTACAGTGTCTGCATTCGTACGGACGACCTGGCGGCTGTGGAGAAAGTGTTCAGCCGGATTTACCTGCCGTCGGATAAAAGTCACTGGAAGTTCCGGCTTATCCCCTTGCGCACGGCGTATAAGACGGGTTACGGCGAATCTTTCCTGCACGCTTATTTTTACCCCTTGGCGTTCACGCTGATTTCCGTCTTGTTGCTGTGGAGTGCCGTGGTCAACCCTTGGCGGTGTACACTTCCGTTTTTCTGGGGCGGGTGCGCGAATACGCCTTGCGCCGCAGTTTGGGAGCGTCGGCGTGGCAGAATGCCATTTGGATGCTGACGGAGATCATGCCCGTTGCCTTGTCGGGCATTTTGTTGGGCTGCGTGGCTTTGGAGTGGTTGGCGCACGAAGGCCAAGTGCCCGGCAATCTTTCGCATGTGTATGTCTGTTTCGCACAAGTCGTGGGGCTGTGCTCGTGTTGGTGGTGGCCGGGACGGGTTATCCCGTACACAAGGTGCGCCGGGCCTATAGGCTTACGTTGGGCGGAGGGGTTTCCGCAGGCCGTTCCCACGCTTGGCTGTTGGTGGTGCAATGTTTCGCATCGGCTTTCTTGCTGTTCATCTCTTTGGGCATGCAACGCCAGTTGTCGGGGATGATGAACCAAGACCTCGGCTTTGAACGGGAGGACATATTGCGTTTGCACACCGGACGGAAATACTGGCCCGGCGAAGAAGAGCCTTTTAATTTCAAATCCATATTTTACGACTTGCCGCAGGAGTTCCGGAAGGAGGCGGCTGCCGGTATCACGGATGCCATAGCCTTGCCTGCGGATATTTTCAACCGTTTTTCGCGGAGGCGCATCAACCTGCTGACCGAAGAAGAATGGAACGGGAAGAAGGATGACAGGTTGACACCCGAAACGAAATAGATTATATGGAGGTTCCTTATGCGGCTTTCGACTTTTTCCACCTGCACATTGCGAGAGGTGCGCGGTTGGAAGAACAGCCGGAACAGGACGGTGTGGAGCCGGTCATGTTCAACGAGGCGGCTTGCAGGAAGTTCCGGGCGGGAGACTTCCGGAAGGTGAATCTTTATGTCGGCTCCGATGATACCGGGCATAATATAATGATGTATACTAAGTGGACTAACCATATTGCCGGAAAGTTGGAAGTGAAAGGCGTCATGGACGTGCGCCTGAGCGATTTCCACGAAGAAGAACGGCCATTGATGTGGGTCGGTATCCCTGACCGTCACGAATGCCGTTTCGTGGAACACGATGCGGTGTATGTCAAACACGCGCCGGGACGACGCGAGGACGCAGAGGCTGCCATACGCCGCGTGTTGCGGAGGTTCGACGTGCCCGAGGATAAGATTCACCTGATGCCGTTGGAGCAATATATGGCAGACAGCTACAAGGAAGAGACTTATTACGCCGGTCTGCTTTCGGCCTTGACGGTGTTCAGCGTGTTGGTTACGTTCTCCGGTGTGTTCTCCATGCTGCTCTACTCCTTGCGTCTGCGTCGGCGGAGCATGGCCATCTGCCGGGTGATGGGCGCGGGTTTCCGGGATGTTTTCCGGCCCCAACTCCGGTCTTATTTGCTTTATGTCGTGGCGGGCGGCGTGTTGGCCTACTTCCCGGCGGCATTGCTCATGCACAAATGGATGGAGTATTTCCACTACGGCGAAACACCGGGCGTGGGACTGATGGCGGTCATCGTATGCGGCATGTGCGTGGTGGTGTCGCTCATCGTCTACGGACAGGTGCGCCGTTGCATGAACGACAAGCCGGTGGAAGTGCTCCGGCCGGAATCTTAAACATGAATATTAACCTATAAATGAGAATAATGTATGGAAACGATGATTCAAGTGAATGAATTGACGAAAGTGTTCGGAAGCCATTGTTTGCGCCGGATGTCGGGCAGATTGTTCGATGGGCATGTGTTGGGTAGTGAAGAATCCGGATTGCAGAATCTTTAGAAAGCGGAGGTTGCCATGGGTTTATGGATTCAGAATTTCAAACAGGCTCTTCGCGGCCTGCGCCACCAAGGGTGGCAGGCTGTGGTCTCCGTGGCCGGTTTGGCGGTGAGCATCGTGTGCCTGACGTTCAGCGTGAACTGGTTGTGGACGGAGACGCATTATGACAGTTTCCGGCCGGACTATAAGGATTTGTATGTATTGGAACGCACGGATGAACAAAGTTTCCAGTCGCATTACTTCTCTTATTCCCAAATTGTGGAAGCTGACAGCATTTTGGGAGACGAAGTACAAGTGGGAATTTATTGCTTGAGGGACGGAAAGGATGCGTACAGTCTGCCCGACCGTCCGGAAGATGTCTTTTTGGCGCAAGGGGTGACTATAGATGATGCGATGTTCGATGTGTTGGGCGTGAAAGTGCTGTCCGGGTCGTTGGATCGGGTTAAGGCCGGTGATTTCCAGTACGTCATCACGGAAAGCATGGCGAAGAGATTGTTTGGAAGAACCGATGTGGCAGGCGAGATGATTTTCCGGGAACGTTCGAACTCTTCGTATACCGTGGCGGCAGTCGTGGAAGATTGCGAAAAGGAAAGCAATATCTATTATGATTTCATCGTGCCTTTACGCTTGAGCCAGGAACAAATAAATAACAAGAGGAACCAGTGGTTGCATGTCATTATCCGTACGTCGGATGCGGGGAAGACCAAACGGCAAATGGAGCGTGTGAGCCTGCCCGAGGAATGGAATGCCGGGACAAAGTTCGTGTTGACTCCTTTGCGGTTGTTCCACAAGATGGAAAAGGGCGGGACTTTTCTTCAAGCTTATTTCTACCCGTTGGCTTTTGTGGTGATTTCCTTGCTGTTGGTGTTGGGCGCGTGGGCGAATTTCATCGTGGTGTACACCTCAATCTTTTTGGGGCGGACGCGTGAGTATGCTTTGCGCCGCAGCCTTGGTGCTTCGGACGGGAGGAACGCGTGCTGGATGCTGACGGAGGCGACGCCTGTCGTGGTGATGGGCATCTTGGTTGCCGCCATGGGGATGGAGTGGCTGCGTTACGATGGATTGTTGGCAGGAAGCCCGGTCTACGTGTATAAGGTTTTCGCCATCGTGTCGTTGTCGGTACTGGTGTTTTGTTTGGTCGGCATGGTTTATCCGGTGCGCAAGATGCGTCGGGTCTATCGTCGTTCCTTTGCGGGGCAGTCTCTTTCCGGTCGTTCTCATGCTTGGTTGTTGGTCGTGCAGTGTTTTGCCTGCGCGTTCCTGCTTTTCCTGTCTTTGGGGATGCAACGTCAGTTGTCCGGGATGATAAATTCCGACTTGGGTTTCGACCGTCAAAACATCCTCATGCTTTACACCGGGTGTAAGGTCATGCCGGGGATGGATGCGACCTACAATTACCGGGGCATCTTTGAAGATTTGCCGGGAGAGTTCCGTAAGGAAGCCGGTGCGGGTATTGTCGATGCCATTGCGATGGACATGGACATTTTCAGCCGGGTGACGTATCACAAGATAGAAATCATGCCCGAAGAACAGTGGATGAGTATGAAAGACAAGATTTCCCCGTACGGCGTGACAAATCCGGGGGAAGAAATCAGGCGCGCCGTGTATGTGGAGTTTCCTTATCGCGCCATGGACTTCTTCCGTATCCGTACGGAGCACGGGAAGAAACTGGCGGCATCAGCCGAACAGGACGGGCGTTGCAAGTGCTGTTCAACCGCGCATCCATGGAACTCTTTGGGGATGCCTTCCGGCGTGGAGCAAGACTCTATACCGGAGGGACACCGGAGAACGCCAATAGCATGACGGATTGAATAGGCCGGTTCATTATGCGGGCAAGTGGTTACAGGTGCAAGATGTGGTGGACATCCGTCTGAATGATTTCCATCAGGGAGAAGAACCGCTGATGTTGGTGGGCGTGCCGGAAGACCATGATTGCTTTTTTTCGTGGAGCATGATGCGGTATATGTCAGATATGCTCCCGGACGTCGGGCCGATGCCGAAGCCGCCATCCGCCGTGTGTTGGAAAAGTTCGGTGTGCCGGAAGAGCGGATTGTGTTGTCGTCTTTGGATGAATACATCTCGGGACACTACGAAGAGGAAACGTATTACGCCAACCTTCTGAGCGCGTTGACGGTGTTCAGCGTACTGATAACGTTCTCCGGTGTGTTCTCCATGCTGCTCTACTCCTTGCGCCTGCGGCGGCGGAGTATGGCCATCCGCCGGGTGATGGGCGCGGGTTTCCGGGATGTTTTCCGACCCCAACTCCGGTCTTATTTGCTTTATGTCGTGGCGGGCGGCGTGTTGGCCTACTTCCCGGCTGCATTGCTCATGCACAAATGGATGGAATATTTCCACTACGGCGAAACGCCGGGCGTGAGACTGATGGCGGCCATCGTATGCGGTATATGTGTGGTGGTGTCGCTCATCGTCTACGGACAGGTACGCCGTTGCATGAACGACAAGCCGGTGGAAGTGCTCCGGCCGGAATCTTAAACATGAATATTAACTTATAAATGAGAATAATGTATGGAAACGATGATTCAAGTGAATGAATTGACGAAAGTGTTCAAGACAGACGAAGTGGAAACTTGGGCTTTGGACAAAGTGAATATCGAGATAGGGCAGGGTGAGTTTGTGGCCGTCATGGGGCCTTCGGGCTGCGGCAAGTCCACGTTGCTCCATATTCTCGGCCTGTTGGACAGCCCGTCTTCAGGGCAATATCTGCTCGACGGGAAAGACGTGTCCTCCTGTAGCGAGTCGAAACGGAACGAATTGCGCAAAGGCATGTTGGGGTTCGTGTTCCAGAGTTTCAACCTCATCGACGAGCTGACGGTGCAGGAGAACATCGCCTTGCCGTTGCTCTACATGGGTGTGCCGAAGCAGGAACGCCAACGCAGGGTAGAGGAGGCCATGGCCCGTATGGACATCATGCACCGTTCACGCCATTATCCGCGCCAGATTTCCGGAGGACAGCAGCAGCGCACGGCCATTGCCCGTGCCATCGTGACCCGTCCGAAGTTGATTTTGGCCGACGAGCCGACGGGAAACTTGGATTCCAAGAACGGCAAGGAGGTGATGGGATTGCTTAGCGAACTGCACCGCGAGGGGACGACCATCGTCATGGTGACCCATTCGCAGCATGATGCAGGGTATGCCGACCGCATCATCCATCTGTTCGACGGGCATGTGCTGGGCGAGGAAGAAGCTGGATTGCAGAACCTTTAGAGGCGGAGATTGTCATGGGTTTATGGATTCAGAATTTCAAGCGGCTCTTCGCGGCCTGCGCCACCAAGCGATGGCAGGCCGTGGTCTCCGTGGTCGGTTTGGCGGTGAGCATCGTGTGTCTGACGTTCAGCGTGAACTGGCTGTGGACGGAGACGCATTATGACAGTTTCCGGCCGGGGGTATAAGGATTTGTATGTGGTGGAAAGGGTGGACGACAGTACCAGTACGCAGTTGTCACATTGGCTATGGTACGGACTGGGAGAGAAAATTGACAGCGTGTTGGGTGAAAACGCGCAAGTGGGGCTGTGGCGTATGCAAAGCGGTCGGGCGAAGATTGCCCGGACGGATAATCTGGAACATGGGTCATACGCCCAAAACCTTTCTGCCTCAGTTGCAACAGTGCGTGCCTTTGGGCTGTCGTGTCCTTTACGGAAGCTTGGACGAAATGGAGAAATCAGGTGACCGGTTTATTCTCACGGAAAGTTTGGCACGGAGGCTGTTTGGCCGTGTGGACGTAGTTGGCGAGTCCGTGGCTCGTTTTCGGGGACGTGAAAACCGTACTTATACCGTCGGTGCGGTGGTGGAGGACTGTGGCAGTAAGAGCAACATCTATTATGATTTCGTTGAACCTCTTGGCCCTTCTGACTTTGAAATCAATGGAGAATATGCCAGAAACTTCACCATCCTGCTCCGTACGGGCGATGCGGAGGGAGCAGAACGCGAACTCGCGTGTGGATTGGGATGGGGAGGATGGAATGAAATTAGTGCTCACTCCTCTTCGTATGTTTCACAAGATGGGCAACGGTTGCCGTTTTCTGGAAGCATATTTCTATCCTTTGGCTTTCGTGGTACTTTCATTATTGTTGGTGTTGAGCGCGGTGGTGAACCTGACGATGGCTTATACGTCTATCTATCTCGGTCGGACGCGGGAGTATACTTTGCGCCGTAGTCTGGGTGCGTCCGATGGGCAGAACGCCTGTTGGATGTTGACCGGTGTGGCACCGGTCGTGTTGTCGGGGCTGCTGCTTGCCGTGATAGGGATAGAGTGGTTGAGGTATAGCGGTGGGGTACCCGGTGATGCCGACTTTCTTTATACAGTGTTTGCATGGGTTGCCGGTGGTGTGGTTGTGTTGTGCTTGTTGGCTATGGTTTATCCCGTTTGGAAGATGCGTTGCGTTTATCACCGTTCATTCCTCGGACAGGACGGCGCGGGGAGTTCCCATTCGTGGCTGCTCGTGGTACAATGTTTTGCCTGTGCCTTCCTGCTTTTCCTTTCGTTGGGGATGCACCGGCAGTTGGCGGACATGATATATTCTGACTTGGGTTTTGACCGTGAGAACATCCTGCGGCTTTACACGGGTTGGCGGGTTGCTGAAGGAGCGGATGAAAACTACAATTACGAGTCCATCTTCAATGACCTTCCGCAAGAGTTCCGCAAGGAGTCCGGGCGGGTATCACGGATGCCATCGCGATGCGAAGCGATATTTTCAACCGTGTGACGACCAACTACATAGGAGTCATTCCGGAAGCCTTGTGGTTGCAAGGTAACGTGGGGAAGGATGAGGTCGATGCCGTCAAAGATATCGTTTACATGGAGATTCCCTATCGCGCCATGGACTTTTTCCATATCCGCACGGTGCACGGCGGTACCTTGTCGGTGGAGACCGAACAACCCGGCAGGCTTCAAGTACTGTTCAACCGGGCGGCCATGCAGGAATTCGGTCTGACGTATCCCAAGCAGGCCAAGCTTTATACCTGGATGATGACAGGGCATGAATATATGGCCTATCAGGAGATTACGTTCACGGGCATTATATCCGGCAGGCGTTGTCAGTAGAGGATGAGGCGGACATTTACCTGAACGACTTCCGTCAGCAGGAACGTCCATTGATGTTGGTCGGCGTGCCGGAGAATCATGAATGTCCATTTGTCGAGCTTGATGCGGTGTATGTCAGGTATGCTCCCGGGCGTCGGGAGGATGCCGAGGCGGCAATGCGTCGCGTGTTGCAGAAGTTCGACGTGCCGGAGGAACAAATCTATATTTCCACATTGGACGAATACATATCGGGAAATTACAAAGAGGAAACGTATTACGCCAACCTATTGGGCGCGTTGACGGTGTTCAGCGTACTGATAACGTTCTCCGGTGTGTTCTCCATGCTGCTCTACTCCTTGCGCCTGCGGCGGCGGAGCATGGCCATTCGCCGGGTAATGGGCGCGGGTTTCCGGGATGTCTTCCGGCCTCAGCTCCGGTCTTATTTGCTTTATGTCGTGGCGGGCGGCGTGTTGGCCTACTTCCCTGCGGCATTGCTCATGCACAAATGGATGGAATATTTCCACTACGGCGAAACGCCGGGCGTGGGACTGATGGCGGTCATCGTGTGCGGTATATGCGTGGTGGTGTCGCTCATCGTCTATGGACAGGTGCGCCGTTGCATGAACGAGAAGCCGGTGGAAGTGCTCCGACCGGAATCGTAATAAGATATAACTGTTTTCATTTTCGGGACTGTCCCTGTACGGATGCTTTCTGTGCAGGGACGGTCTTTTTTGTGTAACAACCGGAGCGGCCGTCACAGGATTTTCAGGGCAATCCGGGCGCATGCTTCCGCATCGGCCAAGGCATGATGGTGTTGTGTCAGGTCGTATCCGCAGCAGAGGGCTACTGTTTGCAGTTGATGGTTGGGCAAGTCTCGGCCGAATGCAAGACGGGAAGCGCGGAGGGTGCAATGGAACGGGTAACCGGGGTATTCCATGCCGTAGGCTTGGAAGGCGGCTTTCAGGCATCCTTCGTCAAACGGACGGTTATGGGCCACTAAGGGCAAACCTTCAATCAAGGGTATGATTTCGCGCCACACCTCCGGGAAAGGGGCGGCATGGGCCGTATCCTGAAAGGACATCCCGTGAACCTGCGTGTTCCAGTAATTATAGTAATTGGGATAGGGGCGTACCAGACGGTAATGCCGGATGGTTATTTCCCCGTCGCGAACCACCACGAGGCCTACGCTGCAAATGCTGGAGCGTTGCCGTTGGCGGTTTCAAAGTCTATGGCGGCAAAGTCTTTCATGTCGTAGTGCGCAGCAGTGTACGTTTGTTTGCAAAAATAGCAATAATGCGTCAATTTACGGCAGGGGATGCCATAAATCGGTGCGGAAACTTGGCCGGGCGGCCTTGTTTCGATAATTTTGTTTTGAAAAATCCGTAACGGGCATCCTTGCTTGGGGTAAAAGCAGGATAAGATTTTTGTTTAACAACCTAACAAACCACATTTATGAAGAAATGCGTTTATGCAGTATGCGCTTTGCTGTGGGCAGGCTGTACCGCCTCCCGCTCCGCATCGGACGGCAGCAAAGACCGGGAACAAAGGAGACTGTGCAAATCGACAGCCTCGCTCCCAATCCTTTCATCCGGCATATCTATACGGCCGACCCTTCAGCCCACGTCTGGGCCGACGGACGTTTGTATGTCTATGCCTCCCATGACATCGATCCGCCGCGCGGTTGCGACCTGATGGACCAGTATCATGTGTTTTCCACCGACGACATGGTGCACTGGACCGACCACGGCGAGATTCTCCGCGCCTCGCAAGTGCCTTTGGGGACGCAAGGAGGGCGGCTTCATGTGGGCACCGGACTGTGCCTACAAAGGACGGCACGTATTATTTCTATTTTCCCCATCCCAGCGGAACG
>VOFG01001138.1_pt1 | contig 37931 bp, 58 predicted proteins | sample 5384171 | NCBI WGS metagenome assembly VOFG01 (sample SAMN12384726, study PRJNA508395) | human gut metagenome | isolation source: healthy gut F | host: Homo sapiens
TTTTGTTTTTCTAAAATGATTCTTGTGAAAGGAACTAGCCATGAATATTTTAATCATTTACACCTATCGTCTAATAATCAAAAGATTCCAAAATAATTCTTCGTCCATAGGCAAACTTTCAAAGAAAATCTGAACACCTTTGGCTTTATAGTCTTTCAATAATTCCTTTTTACGCGCTTTATCCATTATGATTACTCCCTTTTATGTCTTATAAGTTATAGCTCATGACTTATTTCTCATATAATTCCGGTCGTTCTAATACAGTACCATACTTCAACTTTGGTAGTCTAATTAAATGAGGGTACAACTGCTTAACCTCTTTACAAGATTTTAACGTAAGATGTTCTAAATTATTGAGTTCTAAAATGGGAGAGTAGTCTTTATCTATCACCTTTGCCGTTAAAAAGCTAAAAAGCGCAACTGTTTCATATGGCGTAAAAATTCTAAGGATTGAACCTTAAGAATTTTAGGAAAAACCTTCTAAGGCAAGACTTTCAAGATGTCTTAGATTAGCTAATGGCGCATAATCATCAATTTTTTGAAAGTTTTCAATCGACAGCGCTACTAAATTTACTAATCTTGAAATAGGCTCTAAGCTTGATACACTTCTTCCGGACCCAATATGTAGATATTCTAGCTCTTGTAAATTCTCAAGTTTTAAAATATCTGGATAAACACCCCATTTTATATGTAACCTTTTAAGTCTACGCTGGGTCACATACCGCATCAAATAACTCCTGTGGCATTCTTGTACAAAACATGAGCTCTGTAAAGATATCTGGATGTTCAACTAAAAAACTACACCACTCCTGTAAAATTCGTTTTTATCTTTAGCAGAATAGTCTTCATCTAGCTGTGTGCAATTAATTATCAGCTTGTCTTCACCATCATATTCAGAAACCTCAACTACAGATTTTATTCGTTTCTCATCCTTATGATAGTAGTCAAAGCCATATTTAATTTGCTTTTCTGTTAACACTGCCATTTACAATTCCTCATCTTCGTCAGTCCCATAATTAGTTTATCTATAACCAGAGCCATGTCAACAGATTATAAGGGGCCTAGCAAATCGATACAAGCACATGCCCCTTCGCTTCTAGTACTTTTTTATAGAACACCTTCATCTGCTCGAAATCGTGGAGAATTTCATCTTTGATTTCCTCCTCTTCTTCGTCGTAGTCCCAAATATTTGGGTAAAGCTCTGCTTCTTTGCAAGCAGTCATATCAAAAGATTCGAGTGCACTTTCAATATCAAATTGATCTAGAGCTGCCACGATATTGGCTAAATGATTGTGTTCCTGTATATGCTACATAGTCTGATATATCCTCAACAGCCATTACGCCTAGTACAGCTTGGCTAAGAGGATTTTTATCGTCTTTATGGTCAGTGCCCACACCAGTTAGCACAAAATGGAGGACATCCCACATCTTGTCGATATCAAGCAATAACTCATCGTCGTCATTCCACTCTTCAACACTTTCAAAGAATTTCCCTTCTTTTCTGAGCCCATGGCTTTAAGTTCTTTTAAATTTACATCGCTTAAACAGCTATAATTAGCAATCAATCCCATAGTCTAAACCCTCCGTAGATAACTAGTAATCCAGAATCTCCCTAGATATTTAATAATCTATGATTTCTATAAACATTTAATAATTATAACCCCCATAGATTATTAGTGGTCAATCTCTGTCAGTAGTTCTAGCAATTTTCCCTCTTCTTCATTAGCTTCATCCAATAATGGCTTACCAAGTAAAAGCACTTGCAGTGAGTAGTAATAGAAGCTAAAGAACAGGTCATCCGGAAATACCTCTTCTTCCTCATATCTAAGGATATCTTCGTCTTCATCGTACTCTTCAGACCAAAGATATTCTTCGTTGAGCATATCCGCAAAACTCGGTAGTGGATCTGCATGTTCTAGCATAAGACCATCTCTAATACACTCAGCAATAATTATGAATAATTCAGCTAATTCTTTTTTACTAAATATCTTGCGATCTCATTATGGCCTTGTTCTTCAACGGCTTTTTTAAAAATACGTAATAGAAAAATCAACGCAAAGGGCGTAGCATGCCATAAAGTCGATTGATGCTCAATGTTTTGGGCCAGCTCTTCACCTGCCGCATCAATGGCATCAACGTTCTTCATATCCCACAACACCTCAAGATGAGCAGGAAAATCTGTAGCACGGCCGTAAGTTGTAGTCAAACGATGCCATGGTATGTCACTGACTTTCACAGTTTCTATATATTGTTTCGTCACAGTATCCATTAAATTTACACCTTTATAGTAACACATTCTCCCGAAGATTATTTCTGAATAACCTTTTTCACCAGTTCATAGGTGTCTATGAGACGCAGTTTTCCTATCCTAGGATTATCTGTAATCTCCTCATAGATATCTTCCAACGTGCCTGCTGGTGCTAGTTTCCACAGCTTGCACGGATATAGCTCAACAGTTCCGATGATTTCCAAATCATCTAACAATAAACCTAAATCCTTATGCGTAAACCAACAGTCTGTATCGATACCGAAATTTGTATTATCTTTCCGGCAGGCGATTTTACTATTTAAAAACTGCTCCATTGTAGGTTTTTTCTTTTTGTAAAAGCCGCGTACAAGCCAAATGGTACTCGATTTTCCGCGGTGATTGATCCACGTCAGATACAAAAATAGCTCCATACTCATTTTCAAACTTAACAGCTAATACGTCGCCCACCTTAAAATGAGGTTCTCGCTTTGTTTTAGATTTACGAACCTTTAGAGGCTTTGGATTTTCACTTTGTAGTTGTACGGCTAATGTATCTAACATCTTTTGACGTTGTTTGAGCGCCTTACTATCAATTTCTAGCCAAAACTCATGAGCGCCCTTCGCGATTATGTCTAATGCTTTCTCTTTGATATCCTGCGGCAGATGACCTATCTTCCACAGCGAATAGGCTACGGCAGTCCAATAAATTTCTGTATAGAATTCGTCAGTACAAAAATTCTGCTCTTCAGCCAGAATTTCTGAAACAATGGTAACAATACTAGTGCCATCTCTATAGCGCTCAACAATCAAATTATAAATATCATGGCCATCATCACTATCTATGATTTTTACTCCATCAATAGCCATATAATTCTCCTTTTAAACAATACGTCTAGAAAAACAGATTTTGTGATTCTGTAACGGTTCCATCATCCTCATGGAAATAACAAATATATAAAGGAGTTCTCGATGTGCAGCGTCATAGAATTTTTTGTAATTCAGCAGCTACATTTACTTCTAAAGGCATGCCTAGTGCCTGAACAACGGTTTCCCATACATCCATTTCTGTATAAGAAGCGATTTCATCATGACGCTCATTAGCATAGGCTTCAAGAGTAGATATGTCCGTATATTGGCTGGCGTCACAATAATCATGCCAGCAAATGCTATACACCAATAAATGGATTAAATCGTCTATACTTTCAGCTATGCGACCACATTCCCCTTCGCTACTCATATACCCGATAGAGCCATCCTCTAATTGATGATATTCGCCACCGGCACCATCACGAGCAAAGGCTTTGCCATCCAAAGAAAATGTGCATCGCCCTTCAGCAGTATCACGTTCTTCCAACCCGTCTAATAGACAGAAATCAAACAGCATATCAAACTCTGCTGCCAAGTTAGAATCTTCACACAATAGTTTTAAATAATCCATATTCTTCCCTCTTATTGATTCTCTCATCTCTCTATTTCATCTATTATTTTCTCGTAATGCCAGTAATGCAAATACTTCGTCCATATCAAGATTAAATATGTTACTTTCAAGATTGATAGGTTCAAAATAGTAACGAACTGTATCTGCACCAAATTCATCGTTTAATTTGGCCCATTCTGCCCCTGAAAGCACGGTAAACCCAAGCGTATCGTTTCCAAGGCTTTCAGCAAACCAACGTACCTCATAGTCAGGCCTAACAAAGTCATTGAAATATTTGATGGTCACATCTCGATCTTGTTCATCGCCATAAGGAATTTGTAGCTCTTTGTTGCCATTCTTCAATACAATATCGTCACCATAGGGCTTGCCATTACTAACGATTTGAATATCGATAGGCTCATCCATCATATCATTAAAATAATTCACCACATCTTCGTCATACTCGCGCCAATCAATCCAGATGATAGCTTCGGAATCAAATAAATCATTTACATCAATATCATTGGCTAAAAAAAGCTTCTTAATTCTTTTATACAGATTTTCCATCGTCTCTCTCCTATGTATCACTTATTTTTTAGGTAGTCTACAACACCCGTATCACCACTTTAATACAACTCTATAAGGTTTCATAAATCACATCTTGTTGAGCCGTAAAGTTTTCATCAAAAGAAACCAAAACATATAGATGTCCTGCTGGGGATTCACCTATATCATAACCTAGTGCAAATGCGTCGTAACAACCTGATTTATCTAACATAATATCTGTTAGTGTTAGCACCACAGACTCATCTGGAGGCATCTCCTTTTGGATGATTTTCTGTGCCACTCGGTCTAATTCATCTAATTTAGCATATAAGTGGCCAAAATGTTAGTGAAAGCATCTCGTCCTCTGTATAACCAGAGCAGCTAATATTGAGGCTATTGAAAGGCTTGTTCTACATTTTCTACTTGAGTCTTTATTGTATCCTCTACAAGATTTTTTACTTGAGTCTCTATTGTATGATTTTCGTGATTTGCGACTCCATCGGTCACTAATTGACGGGCTACAAAGTAAACGCCATGCGGTTCTACAGTCCAGCTTTCAACGTTCCATAATGTCATTAATTCAGATTTTATCATTATGATACCCCACTAGTTCGCCACACTCCACTAGTTCATTATCCTGCAATATCCGCATCGACAGGGTTCCCATCCGCATCAATATTGGCTATGATGCAGTGTCCCCAGAAAATATCGTCATCGTCATAATAAACCTCTATGGTGCCATCATTGCGGAATGCCAATTCGCCCATAGTAATACGCTTGGCAAATATTTCTGCCGTAATCGGATCTTGGTCATCATTGTCGAGCCAATCATTAGCAAGATCTAATAAGGTCTCACTAATATAGGTACTAATTCGTTGTTCAAATTCTTTGAAATTATCGATTTTATTGAAGGCCTCCAATGCAACGGTGCAGCTTTCATCAGAACCCTCGTCCACATCAAGGGTGAATGCATAATCATCAATTCTCGCTGTGTAATATTGATACTCTCGATTTAACAGGAAGTCACCCCTGTCAGTATGAAGGTATTTAGGGGTTTTCAAATACGCCGACAAGGCCTCTAACTCGCTATGTTTGGCATGTTCCTCTAACACCTCAAGCACATAATAGCGATTATTCCAAGCCGGGCGCATATAGCCCAAATCCTCTAAGAATTTTGCTTTCTTAACTAACAGTTTATAGACACCGTGCGGCTCAAAAGAATAACCCCATCTATCATCAAGACCCTCTATAATCCATGTCAAAATGCCTTCGCTACGGTCAAGCACGCCAGTTCGAGTATCTAGGATAGCATCGGTGGACACTAATGGTCTATGGTACTTCTCTAAATAAGGACTCGCCCCATTCGCATCACTGCGCGGCAATGCATAGATTTCAAATACTTCCGGCTCAAACTCTGCTTCATATTCTGGTAGACGTACAATACTCATAATACTCTCTCCTATTCATCACATTTATACAGTGCAAACTGTTTACAGTTAAGAATTACGACCTTTTATAGATACTGCCACATTATAATCATGCCACTACATCATAATTTTCGTTACATCACAAACGTTCAGCTACATCGATTCTATGTAATAGCTCTTTTTCGCTAGCTCTTGGGCTCTTTTAAATTCCTCATTTGAAAGCACCATAAGCACCAAACTATCTGTACCGATGTCCATACCTACTAACTTATGATTTTTCCAAGTGGAATTAAGATGTGCACACCAGTCCCCAATACATTGACTATCATCGAATGCAGCCGTATTAATAAATATATCTCCAGTTAAATTTTCACCAGTAGATAGACTCTTTATTATGGATTAACTTCTGCACATTATGAAGAAAATCCTCTAATTCGAATTTCAAAGATAACTCTACAGCACGACCAGTAGATAGCAAGTTTCTCATAGAGATTCCACCAGCTATCTTCTAGTTCTTCCATGGAATGTAACTTTGCCTTGGACATGAATGATTTGGCTTGTTTAGCATCGCCTAGCAACAACGTTGCTAACTCTGTAAATGTAGATCGCATCTGATTGATATCTAGATACGCTACTTCTACACACAAACTACAATCAGGTACTCTGCGTTTTTTTTCACAAAGCCCGCATCATCTTCACTGCATCAGGATAACTTACATCAGCCATACGATACGTCTTACCATCTATGTCTAAGAATATATCTACTGCATCTGGTGTTTTTCCAACACGCGCTTTCATAGCTGTGCAGCCATCGATGGCATGAGGTGGGTATAATTCAACATACATGAAAAATCCATCATGCATAGCCTTTAATGTATTATCTATTCCTACTATATTAAAACCATTCCGATTATAATCAGGGCACTTCAAACGCCATTCTTCGTAATCATCAAAACCGTTTTTCTTGTATCCAATTGTAAAAGCTCATATACACTCTCCACTATATACCGTCGCTTACCTGTAATATGTAACTGAATATTTATCTTAATTATATCATTATTAAGAAATACTTATAATAAAAAGCACCGCACTTTTACATTTAAAAGAAATACATATTATAAATACATATTATAAAGACACTGTACTTTCATATTTAATAGAAAAAAATACCCCTACAAGATACGTCTTGTAGGGGTATTAATCACACTATTTGGATTCTTATTTAGATTCTAATTTATTTAGATTCTAATTTATTTAGATTCTAATTTAGCTGCCAATTCATTATATTTTTGTGCTAATTCATTATACTTTTCAGATAGGTCTTTCATATCTTTCTTGAGTTGTGCCGCATCTTCAGTAGTTACCTCTTCGGAGCTTTTTACCAAATTTGAAATTAGCACCTAAGCTAATCGTATTACGGCCGTTACCAACAGTAGTGGCAGCATTAAACATAGTGTTTTTATTAGGGCGATAGAAGGCACCTAAAGCTGCTGCATTAGCATTTTTATAATTACCAAAGCCAACAGAGTAGGACCATTTGTCATGTTTATCGAAATCTAATGGATGCAAGCCAGCAAGTGCTGCAGAAGCCGCCGCTACGCTAGATACTTGTTGATCAGTATACGCTTTAGCTTCATTCAAGCTATTCGCGCCACCATTAATAATGCGATTATTTAACGTATTAATATCGCCTTCTATGGTAGTGATACGATTTTCATGATTATCTACTACATCTTTAATAGCATGTAGTTGAGAGCCATTGACTGCATCAGTAGATGTAGCAGATACACGACCTGCTGCTACATTTGTAATGGTACGTTCTGCACCACTATCACCAATGCTCAATGTACCAACTGCATTTCCACCAGCAAAACTATATGTTCTGCCACCGATAACACCGGAACTAGTAGATACAGCTGTGTCAGTAACAGACTTAGCCCCGAGTGCAATGCTGTTGTCTGTTGTAGCCTTCGCATTTGTACCGATAGCGATGCCATTTTCCTTTGTTGTAGTTGCGCTATGACCGATTGCTAAAGAGTCATTTTCTGCTGCATTAGCTAATGTACCGGCAGCAAAGGCACTTTTACCCGCACTAGTAGAATAGTTACCTAATGCTACAGCATCCTCATTAGAAGCTGCAGTTTTAAAGCCCAATGCTGTAGAATACGCACCGCTAGCATTTGCATAAGATCCCACTGCAGTTGTATTCATAGCAGTTGCTTCTGCATTAAAACCAAATGCAGAGGACTGATTACCAGAACCTGTGGAGCTATAACCTACTGCTGTAGCGTAATCATTTTTTGCTTTTGCATCATAGCCAATCGCTGTGCCCATAACGTTATTGGCCTTTGCATTATTACCGATAGCCACAGTATTTTGAGCAGTTGCTTCTGCTTTACGACCAATGGCGTATGCATCATCGTACGTTGCTTTCGCAGTATCACCAAAGGCGATAGCATTATTACCTTGCACCTTGGCACCAGTACCACCTACCAAGGCATTATTACCTTTAATGGTGTTATTCATGCCCAAAGCCACGGAGTTCTTACCATCGATGCTATTATGTGCACCAACTAATAAAGAGTTAATCGCATTGTCATTATTAGCATGGTTAAAGCCGCCTGCAATATTATTAGTACCACCAACAGTATTGCTAGTACCTACTACCAAGCTGTGAGTAGCAGAGTTTGTATTATACCAACCTGCTACGATGCTACCTGGACCAGATACAGTATTATTGCGACCAGAAGTGATACTATCAGAAGCAGAAGATCGAACTGTATTCTTGTCACCACCGAGCAATATATTATTTACAGGGGAGAACATATCATTCTCAACTTTGTTATCCCCACCATAGGCAATAGAATTTTTCATGCTTAGTGGCGCAGCAGTTGTAGCACTAATATCTAAATTGGATGCTGCAAACGCTGTTGTAGTAATACCTGCGGTAATCATAGCCGTTAACAGTAATTCTTTTTTTCATTTGGTTTCCCCTTTTAAGACAACACAAACAATAAACCTAAAAAAGATTCAAACCTATCTAATGGAACTTGAATCTTATTGTACCCCTCTATACACTATTCATTGTCAAAATATGAATAAAATATGAATATTACTCTAATATTATAATTCTAGCTCATAAGAATTGCAAGATAATACAAAAAGAAGGCATACTGCTTATAAAAGCTGTATACCTTCTTTTCTATACTGGTGCGCCTAACCGGAATCGAACCAGTGACACGCAGTTTAGGAAACTGCCGCTCTATCCAACTGAGCTATAGACGCATGTATACTTTATTATATCGTTTTTAATAAAGTATACGCAAGGCGTCCTTATTGTTGTAGGTATTGGTTATTTACTTGTTTTTGTTCTTCTGGGCTGAAGTTTTGGTAGCCTTTAGCTAATGCACTTACCCAAGATCCGTAAGCAGGGTTTGGGAATACCACAAAGGTAGTACCAAAGTCTTCTTTATGAGCATCGATGATGCCATTTCTTTCAGCTAGTGTCTTACCTTTTGTGCCGATTGGGAAATCACCAGCGTTATCGCCCATGTATAGAACGACAGAATATTTTTTAGCAATCGCATCAAAGCGAGGTTGTTTGTCAGAGTCTTTTTCGAATAGTAGTACATGGTCTTTATCGACGGATGGGAATCCTAGCTCCTTAAAATTCTGTATCGTTACGTCAAGGTTTACAGGTGCGTAGCGATTTGAAACATAGAAGATTTCTACCCCTTGTTTATGAACTTCATTTAAAAATTCAACAGCGCCAGGCATAGCTTGCGATTTTCCTTGATGTACGGCTTGGCGCCACCAAGGAGCATCAAAACGACCATTGCCGTTTGCGATACTTTCACCCATCAACTTGGTATTGTCCACTACTGTTTCGTCCGCATCAAGAACGATAGCTAAAGGTTTTCTTTGATGAGATGGATCAGTAACGGCCATCTTAACGGCATTCATTGCCACATTATACCCTTGATACGCCAACGCTCTGTACTCAGCAGAAGTACGCATCCATAGCGAGTCCCATTGTCTCTGTGTCAGCTTGGTACTGCTGTTTTTGCTTTTTTGCTCATGAGCGCTGCCTGGTCGTCCTGAGTTGTAACAGTAGTAGAAACTATGCTACTTGCTTTCACCGTCGTCGGAGAATCCGCTTGCACTACAGAACCTATGCAAAGACTGCCACCAAGGCAAGCCACCACTACATACCATGCTAAACTACTACGTTTCATAATTGCCTCCTATCCACATGTGCTCTCTGTATAAATACAATACACAATGTAATTCTACATAGGTATACGAAAGTCCTCTATAGTATTTTATATACTATCTGTTTATATTTTAAATCGATTTAAATCTATCTACATAAAGAACTATGCTATAATACAGCTGTTGATAGTATTAGAGAGTTCTTATTCAAAAAGAGGTATATGTAATGAAACTATGTAAACGATCAATTATTACCAGTTCACTATTAGCTGTATTGGCTATATCATCTGCGTACGGGACTACACCTGTACAGCCAAGTGAAAGCACAGACACTGCAGTGGTTGATATGGATTATTCTAATATTCCAGAGTTAAAAAAATCTATCGAAAGCGCAACACCTGCTATGGTGCAATCTACGCTTGATGCGTCTAATGGAAAACCGACTCAAAGATAAGCCCGTCTATTCAACAGTGACTATGTCTGGTAACCGTGTAGTATCCGTAAAAACTTACAAAACTAAAGAAGAACAAGAAAAAGGCCATATTAAAAGAGCGTAAACGCTTAGACAAGGTCACTGCTGAACGTCAGGCTAAAAGAAAAGACGAAACACGCACAGATATGCTAAAAGGTTTAACACCAATACCGTCCTATCCACCGGTAAGCGAAACACGCGTATTACAAAGTGAAATGTTCTCTAGACCATTCGGGAGACAACTCGATTTGCGTTTAGTAGAGGCCTACACACAAGATTATGACAAGGCCAAACCCGGCGATATTTATGTCTATGCAGATTATGTGGACTATACATCTAAGCAGCTATTAGGTGAAAAAGATGATACTACGGCTATTTCAGCTATGATTCTACGTACAATCATGAGAAAAGACGAAAATAAAGCTTTCAGCATCGATGTAAATGCGTACTTCATAAATCCAACAACACATACGATTTCCATAAGTCGTTCTGAAGATGTAAAAGGCATCAATATCAAGAAAGAGTGAAATAGCTGAAACCGTATTTAAACTACCATCACACCAATTACAAGCCGGCGATCCACAGTATGAAATCGCTAAGCTTATGTATCAAGACTTAACAAATAAAAAATTTGATTAGCAATATTTAAATACACTCACCATAAAGCCCCTCCTTACTATGAAGCTACATAGCAAGGAGGGGCTTCGTTTTAATTTAAGGAAGTTCTTTTAATCGTCAGTGTTATTCAGAGAGAGTATCTTTGTTTGTAAATAGTACTTATAATTATTTTACATCACTAAAATCAATGTCCATACCCAAAGCTTTAGCAACGCCTTCACCATAAGCAGCATCACATTGGTATCAATGTTTTGCATGGCGTTCTTTAATGAAATCAGGTACACCATCCATAGCTGCTGCTGTGTTGTCAAACAAGATTTGCTGTTTTTCAGAGCTCATGAGGCGGAACAGTTTACCTGGTTGTGTGTAGAAGTCAGAGTCATCTTCGTAGAAGTCGTATTGGTATGCTGCGCCAGATACGTCTAGACCAGGGTTTTTGAATTGCGGTTGTTCAGCCCATTCACCAAAGCTATTAGGTGCATAGCCAATTGTGGACCCATGGTTTCCATCTATACGTCCTTGACCATCGCGATGATAGATATTTACAGGGCATTTAGCGGCATTAACAGGGATTTGATAATAATTTGCCCCTAGACGATAGCGTTGCGCATCGGCATAAGAGAACAAGCGACCTTGTAGCATTCTGTCAGGAGAGAAAGAGATACCAGGAACGAGAGTTGTCGGTGCAAATGCAGCTTGTTCTACATCTTGGAAATAATTTTCTGGGTTGCGATTAAGTTCCATCACACCAACTTCAATCAATGGGAACTCGTCGTGATACCATACTTTAGTTAAATCGAATGGATTGTATGGCATATTGTTAGCTTGTTCTTCGGTCATCACTTGGATGCATAATTTCCATTTAGGAAATCGCCTTTTCAATAGCCTCAAAGAGGTCACGTTGGTGACTTTCACGGTCACTCGCCACCACATTAGCCGCCTCAGCATCGGAAAGATTTTCAATCGGCTGTTGGCAAACCCAATGGAATTTAACCCATACGCGCTCATCGTTTTCGTTGATAAGACTGTATGTATGACTGCCAAAACCATGCATTGTGCGGTAGGATTTAGGAATACCACGGTCACTCATGACGATTGTTACTTGGTGGATCGCCTCTGGCAAGCTAGACCAGAAATCCCAGTTTGCTGTCGCATCGCGAAGATTTGTTTTCGGATTCCGTTTTATAGCGCGGTTCAAATCAGGGAATTGCAATGGATCGCGGATAAAGAATACCGGTGTGTTGTTACCTACGAGGTCCCAGTTTCCTTCTTCCGTATAAAATTTTACGGCAAAGCCACGAATGTCGCGTTCTGAATCGGCTGCACCCCGCTCCACGGCAACTGTGGAGAAACGTACAAATAACGGCGTTTGCTTGCCTACTTCAGAGAAAATTTTTGCTTTCCTATATTTTGTAATATCGTTAGTTACTGTGAAAGTACCAAATGCACCGGATCCTTTAGCATGCATGCGGCGTTCAGGAATCACTTCGCGCTCAAAATGAGCTAATTTCTCCATGAGCCAAACATCTTGCATCAGTACAGGACCACGTTTACCTGCTGTAGCAGAGTTGCGATTATCAGGTACGGGAGCGCCAAAGGCGGTTGTTAGTTTCTTTTCATTATTCATATTACAAACTCCTACTTAGAAATCAAAATGAAAGTAATTTACTTTACATAATTTTTAGATTATACATCTCATTTAAGATAAATATTATTAACGGATAATTATTATCCATTAATCTATAATTAGAATATCACATTTTTTTTTAACAGAACAACCCTAAACTTTTACAAATCTTGTATACACGATATCATTTATAATTTTAAAATGAGAATTTCAATGCATTATATATTTAAAACGAATTAAGATATACCTACAAAAATCAAAATAAAAAACACCTTGCTTCTATCATCAACGTGTAGATCACAAGGTGTTTTCATTCAATTTATGCTGGACGGCTCCAGTCGACTTGTACGTCGATAGCTTCCCACATGCGTGTTAAAGCTAATTTTAGGTTATCCAAAGATTCTAATGGTTTTACAGTCAAGCGTTCATATGTATCAAGACCTGTAGCATGCTCGATGGCATGTTCGTCGTTCAAGTAAGCGAGAACCTTATCTGCCCATTCTTGTTCAGGTAACTCTACGGATACTGTTTTTTGCTTCTGTATCATAAGATAAGAAGCCGTTGCTGTTGATGCCATAATGGATGGCCACACGAAATAAACTCATATCTATACCTCTCTTGCGGTAATTTTTAAACACTATATCCATATTGTAACACGAACAATTATATTAGCGAAAGTATTCAATATAATCTTTATAAGTCCTTTTTGACGGTCTTTTTAGGTCCTTCAATAATGTCGCCTATCTCACCATTCTTATACCGATCAAGGCCCTTAGTTGAGACCATTTTTAGTAGATTCCACATCCTCTTAGATAGATTGTGCATCTACTGCGGCCTTTCAGCTCCGATCGTTTTCTACGCGTTCCATTGTCTCCGTGAAAGCGCTGCCATAATGCGCCACTCATAACAGCGGTTTCACCAAATTTAGACTCTAAGGAGTCTAACACACTAGATAGCTTATCCTCTGTTTTATCCTGTAGGGGATTCAAAAGACTATCTTGCATAGGAACCTCTTCATCGAGGCCACTCACAGTAAGACCTAATAAACGTATAGGACCAGGAGGATCCATAATATCCATCGGGTTTCCTCAGAAGAATACATTTAGAACCAAATGGTTAGACGATTACCTTAGTTGTAGCACTATATCTAAAATCAGTAGGATTTCAAGCTCTAGTTTTGCTTTTCCTTTTACCTTTTTCTTGCTCGTTTTATCTTGCATGAGCTTATTCCACAAGAGCAGCGCAGTTTCAAAAAATACATGCTCATGGTCTGATGGTGTATCTAACCGCTTCTGCCGTGATACGGTAGTGAAATCATCATACCGAACCTTAATGGACACGGTATGACCTAAGAGATTATTTTCTCAATCGTTTTGATAAGCGGTTCGCAAAGTATCTAAACTCTAGTTCAATGGCACTACCATCCGTTAAATCTTCTTCGTATGTCTCCTCAGCTCCGATAGATTGTATTTTGCGATCTGTTTCCACCGGTCTATCGTCAATGCCCCGTTCGCTAGTTCCCATATGCGCCGCGCCTGGTTGCCCACGAGGGGAATTAAACTGCTTTCATCAGGCAACGCTTGAATATGACGCATCAAGTGAAAGCCCCCTGTTTTCAAGCCGAATTTTTTCCGTATGAGGACCTACGCCCCAAATGCGTTTAATAGGCAATGGAGCTAAAAATATCCTTTTCACGACCATAAGGAATGACTACAAGGCCGTCGGGCTTGTCTAAATCGGATGCCAATTTGGCAAGAATTTATTCGGTGCTAGCCCTGCAGAGATAATAAGACCTGTTTTCTCAAACACTCGGTCTTTAATGGCTCTGCCCTAAGTGCTTTGGTCCACTATACATGGTAGACATACCGCTCACCTCGAGGAAGGCTTCGTCGATAGATAATGGCTCAATGTGAGGAGTGAATTCTTTCTAATAGAAAAAATCTGATGTGATACCTCTTTGTAACGATCCATACGCGGATACACATAGATGCCATCGGGACAGAGTTTCTTAGCACGAGAGATGGGCATCGCGGAGTGAACACCAAATTTTCGAGCCTCATAGGAACAGGTAGCTACAACGCCACGTGAAGAAAGACCACCCACGATGACGGGGTGGCCTTTATATTCTGGATGATCCAATTGTTCGATGGACGCGAAAAATGCATCCATATCAACATGCATAATCCATCGTCTCATTGTTACGCTTCTTTTTCGTGCTCAGAAATACGGCAGTATTTAATTTGCGCGCAAATACACTCATCCTTTAGATTTATATAGTTGAGGGATGATCTCTAAAATATCGCCAAATGTAGCTTCATTAATGGAGTAACGCGTCCATAAACCATTACGTTGAGAGTTAACTACACCTGCATCAATTAAGATTTTCATATGGTAGCTCAACGTAGATTGGGATAAATTGAAGCTAGCTAAAATATCAGCTGCACATAATTCATTGCAAGACAACATGTCGATGATGTGTAATCTTGTTTCATCACTTAATGCCTTAAAAATCGTTGCTAAACGTTCATAAGAAACTTCAACCATATCTTTAACTCCTCAGATCCTTATCAAAAAATATCAATCTACTTTATTGACTACTATTATATACTATTTCTTAATGTAAATCTATTTTTTTCTTTATACTTGTATCTTAATAATTTATTATGAATACCAAATAATTTTTTATATATGTGTAATTTTTACCACATTATAAACTAATTTAAGCACGTTATAGTTTGTATATTATGAATATTTTAAATAAATTTTCATCTCATAGATTTATTTAGTTATACATAAAAATGCATATATAATGATTTGCACAATATTCTTCTATAGAATTTTCGATATAGGCATTTTCTGATAACCTATATAGCATACTTCGATATACCGCACCACAGTAGCAACCGAAAGGATTAGATATAAAGTATACTTTTTTTGTAGTCTAAATCTATTTCATTACAAAAGGCCCTCTTAGAGGAGCCTTATCTGTATAATTCTATAAATCGATTGCATAGCAAAAAAAATTTAGAAATTTATAATATTAAATCAACGCTATCAAATATAAATTTCCTATTATATCAAATTAGTATAGATTAGAATACGTTTACTCAAGTCGATAGTTTGGTTACGATTAGGACCAACAGATACGATACCTAAAGGCACGCCTGTTACTTCTGCAATGCGTTCTACGTATTTACGCGCATTTTCTGGAATTCATCATATAGAACGGATGCCGGAAATGTCAGTTTCCCAACCTGGCAATGTTTCATACACTGGTTCGCATGCTTCAAGGTTTGTCAAGCTAGCAGGGAAGCCTTCAACGTTTTTGCCGTTTAATTTATAACCTACACAGATTTTCAATTCTTTAAAAGAATCAAGAATATCCAAACGTGTAATAGCTAAGGTAATCAAGGCTGCTAAGACCTGCTGCGTATTTTACAACCATAAGATCTAACCAACCGCAACGACGAGGACGACCCGTTACAGTACCGAACTCATGACCAAGTTTGCGAAGGTTGTCGCCAGTTTCATCAAGAAGCTCTGTAGGGAATGGACCTGCACCAACACGTGTAGCATAAGCTTTTACTACACCAAAGATGTTTTTCAAGTAGTTAGGCCCCACACCAGCGCCTGTGGAAGCGCCACCTGCGATTGGATGAGAGGATGTTACAAATGGATAAGTACCATGGTCAAGGTCGAGCATAGTAGCTTGCGCGCCTTCGAACAATACCTTTTTATCCTCTTTGAACTGCTTTAAGAACAGCGATGTTAGTATCTGTTACATATGGTTTCAATGCTTCAGCATATTTGATGTAGTCCGCTAAGATTTCATCGTAGTTAACTGGTTCAGCATCATAAACTTTTGTAAGCATTTTGTTTTTGAAGTCTACATTGTACGCTAATTTTTGTTTGAATGTATCAAGGTCATACAAGTCGCAAATACGGATACCGATACGATTGATTTTATCAGCGTAGCAAGGGACCAATACCATTTTTAGTAGTACCGATTTTAGCATCCCCTTTAGATGCTTCTTCCGCAGTATCTAGGGCGATATGGTATGGCATGATGACATGAGCACGGTCGGAAATGTGAAGAGATTTAGCAGATTTACCTTGTTTTTCAAGACCTTCAATTTCTTGTAACAACACCTTAGGATCAATAACAACGCCTGTACCAACGATATTTTGTTTATCATCATATAAGATGCCACTTGGTAACAGGCGAAGTGCAAATGCTTTGTCATCTACTACAACAGTGTGACCTGCGTTATTACCGCCTTGGCTGCGCACTACAACGTCCGCACGTTCCGCAATCCAGTCAACGATTTTACCTTTACCCTCGTCACCCCATTGAGTGCCGATTACCATACTTGTTGCCATATCTATGTCCTCCATGTGAAAGTCGAAATAATTCACTAACATTATACAACAATGTTCGGACTCTGTGAAAGTATTTATACAAATTCAATCTTTAGTTTCTTGCCAGAATGCATGAGCTATTTTCTGTAAAGTCTTCAAGGATGGATTGCCATTTCCATTTTCAATCTTACTAATATCAGACTGAGTAATACCGGTTAATTCAGATAACTGCATTTGTGTCATATGAGCTGCTAATCGCGCTTCAACTATGTTTTGAATAATTTGGTACTCATCATCTACCGCATCCCACTCTTTTTTAAACTTCGGATTTTTTAATTGTTTCTCTAAATATTGATCTAACGTTTCCATATTATGTATACCTCTCAATATAATCGTTCTTATATTTAACAGCTAATTCAACTGCACTCTTAGGAGTTTTCATAGATTTTTCTTTATTCTTGAAAAAACCATTTGTTAAACCCCATTCTAAATATTTAGACTGAGGCTCTACAAACGATTGCCATATAATTCAATATCTTTAAAAACAAGTTCATTTAAGAAAACTGGCTTTTATCCATCAGTTTATAAAAACAACAGAAAACGTATCCATCTATTCCTCCTAGTACTAGAAGAAATCTTTACTTAAATTATATGTTAAAACATATATTCAGTAAAGATATATGAGATATAGAGATTTAAAGTCTTACTATATCCAATATAGGTAACTGGTTTATTAAAGTAAACAAATAGGAGGTGACCAATAGTCACCTCCCATGTATTGACATTTTAACTAGTCAAAGTATTCTATTTTGCCCTAGATACTCTTCCATTTTCAATTTTTATCTGTTTCTTAAGTACTATTTTGGCTCTTTAAGCCATAGGCTCATTAGGAGCCCCATAAGTCCTACAGGTATCAAGGTCATCAAAGCAGTTTGCACATCATAGATATCTGCCAAGTGTCCGATATAAGGTGCTACAAGTCCTCCTAGTGTAATGCCAAGGCCTAGTGTAATTCCCGACGCAAAGCCTGCATTTTTAGCAAGGTATTTTTGACCGAGTACGGTAATCGGTCCATATTGTGAGAATACGCCAAAGGCCATCGGTATCATGGCACCAAAAAGCCCCAAATATTAGACACAAATATAAATACTAAAACAGAAGGCAAGAAAATCAGATTACCTAAGCGTACAATTTTAAGAAATCCAAGTCTATCAGATAAGGCCCCGCCCATATAGGTAAGAACGGCACCCATAGCAAAGTACGTAGTGAGGGCCAAACTAGATGCACCAGCTTCACCGTTAATAACAGTAATATACAAAATAGGAATAAAGATGGATAGTACAGAGAATAAAATGGATCGAGAAGCAATGACAAAGACTAACTTGCCGAAGCTTACCCAATCGTTGGCACCAGTATTAGTGGACTTAGCAGAGCTTTTACTTTCACCAGCATTCGTCGTATCAGCCTCGCCCGTAAAGGCATAGAGATATAGCAATACACCGAGCAAAGCAATAGCCGTAAACACCCAGAGGAATTGGCCGCCAAAGACATAAACGCCACCAGCAATGAGCGGCCCTAAGGCAAAACCAGCGCTGCCCCCAACCGCAAATCGTCCCATGGCATTACCAAGTTCATTGGATTGCGTGCGGTTCACGAGAAGAGCCGCCTCAGGATGGAATAGTGCCGCCCCAATCCCTGCAATGAGCGATAGAGCAAGTATCATCTCATAGCTCGTCGCCAGTGCAATGGCACTAATGGAGACTAATGTTATGGAAAAGCCTACAGGAATGAACCACGGCACGCGCCAACGATCGGCCACATAGCCCAATGCAGGCTGCGCAATAGAGGCCACCACGGTGTTACAAAAAATAATGGTAGCCGATTGGTAGTAATTAAGGCCAAAGTTAGTAATAAAGAACGGTATCAACGCGGCCTAATGAACCTTGCCCAAAGTCATTAATGCAGTGAAAAATAGGTGGTCCGTACTTTCGTATGATACGTTTCATATAACCTCCTAAGATAAATAAAAACAGGTAGATATAGTCAACACCTAATGCATGTGCCATAGGCTTGTTGGTCTATACCTACCCTAGTGTTTCATATGTTATGTGTGAAGTACCCTACAATTATAGGCCAAAGCGAGCCATGATTGTATCTACATGTTTCAACAATTTATGTGGATCGAAGCATGCATCGATTTCTTCGTCGGTCATGTATTTTTTGATGTTTTCATCGGATTTTAGACCTGTAGCGAAGTCTTTGCCTTCGAGCCAGCGTTCCATAGCGTATTTTTGTACCCAACGGTATGCTTCGTCACGTACTGCACCTTTATCTACAAGGTGAGTTAAAATTGTTTGGCTAAATACAAGGCCACCTGTAAGGTTAAGGTTTTTAAGCATTGTTTCAGGGTATACCAACAATTTATCGATGGTACGGATTGTTAGGTGAAGCATGTAGTTCAAAGCGATGGTCGAATCTGGCAAGATCACACGTTCCACGGAGCTGTGAGAAATATCGCGTTCATGCCACAATGCTTGATCTTCGTAAGCAGATTGAGCATAACCACGAAGCAAGCGAGCCATACCGCAAATTCTTTCACATGTGATAGGGTTACGTTTATGAGGCATCGCAGAGGAACCCTTTTGTTTAGGGCTGAAATATTCTTCCGCTTCGCGTACCTCTGTACGTTGTAAGTGACGGATTTCCAAAGCGATTTTATCCAATGTGCCACCTACAACAGCAATAGTGGACAACAATTCAGCGTGACGGTCACGTTGTACTACTTGCGTCGCGATTTTAACAGGCTCAAGGCCTAGTTTTTCACATACGTATTGTTCTACGAATGGGTCGATGTTGGAATAAGTACCAACGGCACCGGATAATTTACCAACAGCTACGCTTTTACGAGCATGTTCCATGCGTTCGATATCGCGTTCTACTTCAGCCATCCACAATGCCAATTTCAAGCCGAATGTAGTTGGTTCGCCGTGGATACCGTGGGTACGGCCGATCATAGGTGTGTATTTGAACTCAGCTGCACGACGACGCAATACTTCGTGCAAACGCTTTAAATCTTCAATCAAAGATGTCGCAAGCTTGTTTCATCATGTAGCCAAGCGCTGTATCTTTCACATCAGTAGAGGTAAGGCCAAGATGGATGTATTTAGCCGCTTCAGGACCTACGTATTCGCCTACTGCTGTTACGAAGGAAATGATATCGTGGTTTGTTTCCTTTTCGATCTCATGAATGCGCTCAACGTCGAAATTGCCCTTTTCGCGAATTGCTTTCGCCGCTTCTTTAGGAATGACGCCCAACTCAGCTTGTGCCTCAGAGGCGAGGGTTTCCACCAATAACATTGTGTCGAATTCGTTGCGTTCGCTCCAAATATGGCCCATTTCTTCTCGTGTATAACGTGGTATCATGATATCTCCTTTGCATGATAAAAGCTAGATTTTTTATAGGATTATTGTACCATATGTGAAAGCTCCATTCAACGAATGGACCTAAATTTTCCGAATGATAATTATATTAATTTTACTAATTGTTCGTATTTCTTGGTAATTTCCTATTCGTTTGTAATCAATTATTTATAGCAGATGCAGTAACTATAAGAATTCAGTTATATTAATACTATCTCTATGTATTTACACGAATAAAATGATATACTAGAGCTATCTGAAATATACAGGGACTTGTATATCATTACTGGGGGGAGGCTTTCATGGCAAATTTAAATCGCAAAGAGCGTCGTGCGCAGCGCAATGAATCGAATACTATAGGCATGCTATTGCGCCTATTCTTTGGACTCAGCTTTATCGGCTTGGCTGTAGTTCTATTTGGAGAGTTTGATCTCAATTATGTGTTCTCTATCTTTACAGCAGATATTATCGTATCCTTAATTTATGTAATACTCAACAAATCTCGCATTACTACATCCTTAGCGGTTAATACCAATGTACGCGTTATCATCGCATTCCTCATCATGCTAGTGACAATGTTCTTCTACGCTTTTGCGTTATGGCGTGTCGATCAATTTAGCGCACCTATGCAAGTTACATTATTTATCGGTGGCACTATCGTATACCTTGCGGTATTCAACTCTACCAAAACAATGCTTACAAACCAGGATTAATAGGATACAGTTTTTCCGTATGAATTATATTTCCATAATATTCTGGAGAGTATAAATAACACGCTACAATTAACTAATACTGCAAAAGTAAAATAATTAATACTACAAAAGTAAAAGAGGCATATCTTACATACATAGTATGTGATATGCCTCTTTATTGTCCCATAACGACAGGAATTGTTAAGGTTTGTATGCGTCCAGAGTTGTTGACAATGCTGCCACTGGTTTTAACAATGCGCAATGCTTCTTCCATCACATCAGGCGGTACGCCGTCCACCACGATGCGCGGTGTATTCTGAGCAACGATGACATAGCCATCTTCGCCAAAGTTCACCTTCACCGTAACAGTACCTGTCACGGAAGATCTCGCGCCTTGTTCTTGTACATGACGAAGATAGGCACTTGGATTAATAGCAGGTTGTCGTAATAATTCTTGCTGACCTGGGGTCAACAGGCTCCACGCAAGATCTGATAAGAACGATAAGTCAGCTGATTCCGTACGACCATCACCATTGGCATTAGGGTCAGATGTAACATCCTTGCACCCATAGGAGCCTCTTTCAGTTTTGCTTGTTTGTCATGAGTTACAACCGCTTGCTCTACGCCAGCTGCTTCAGATTCGATAGCCTTAGGAATAGCCCATTCTCGTCGCTGCTCTTGTGCACTAGCATTTGTATCTAATGTTTTAGTTCGTTCATTTTCATCAGACGTCACAGCCGCCACCATAGGTTGTGACTGAGATTTAGGTTTTGATTCTGTACGTTCTGGCACAGCCTCTGCAGGTGCTACCTTTTCCTCAGGTTGTGGCGTCGGTTCTGCTACCTCTGCGCTACTTTCACTATCATCAGGCAAGTCAAAGCTAATTTCAGCCGCATCATGAGCTGCCCCAGTACCTGCCATACCTCGCAAAGGAAAGCCCCATCCCAGAGACGAGTATCGTCGTAATACCTAAGGACACGATGAACGGTTTCAAATAATGCGATTCAAACATAGAATCACTTCCGTTCTGTTGCGACACTAATATATTTAGCGCCATTAACCTTGAGCATATCTAACAGAGCGATAACCTCGCTGTAGTATACATCCTTAGATGCACGGATAACAAAGGCTTGTCGCGGTGCTTGTTTAACGATAGAACGCACCTCTTCCGCCAAGCGTTCCGAAGAAATTTCCTGATTATCAATATATAACGTATGCGTTGTAGTTAAGGTAATCGTAATAGGCTCGATAGATTTTGCTGTAGATGTAGATGCAGATGGCAAATTGAGCGGAATTTGCTGCTCTATATTCATGTACAGCGTGCCAACCATGAAAAATACTAATAAGAAAAGAATACGATATCAATCATGGGAATAATCATGATGGTAGGCTCTTTTTTTAACCCCTAACGTGCGTCGTCTCATATATCATGTTCCTCATTATACGCATCAAGGATGTTGCCGCACTCATGCTCTAATGTAGTAATAGAATCGTTGACCTTTGCCGCACAGTAACTGTGAAAGCCAAGCGCAATAATAGCTACGGTCAAACCTGTCGCCGTTGCCACTAAGGCCTCAGATACACCGCCTGTAATGATGGTTGGAGCCCCAATATCGCCACCTACGACAGCAAAGGCGCGAATCATGCCAAGCACGGTACCCAACTAGGCCCAATAGTGGAGCCATTGTTACGATCATGCTAAGCCAGCTTAAACCGCGTTTCAAGCGCTCATCTGCATAGGATACGATATCTTGCAAACGATTTTCCAAGCTATTGTAGTTCTTCGCACTGCGAATGGCACGAGCAAATAAAGAGCCTAGCTCCAATGTGTCACGTTCCAATACGCTTGGCAACATAACCCAGCTTTGGTTCTTTTCTAATACCTTATTAAAGCGGCGCAAGTCCTTCGTAAACTTGCGATATAAAACGATACGCTCAATGCCAATCATCAACGCAAAGAGCTAAAAAAATTACTAGCGGATACATTACAAATCCACCAGCTACAAATAAATGCGCTATGCTACTCATACTAACCTCCAAAAGCCATTACCCTCTAGGCCCCATTAGAGTTAATTATATCACGTTTTAAGGCATCTAAAAATATGTATGGGACAAAAAAGGCTATACTAATAGTGATACACATATTAGTATAGCCTTTAATGTAAGCTTGATTTAGCTATAGTCCAGATTAAATTCAACCTAGAAGGCTTATAATCTCTTACATCCTATTAATCTTTTTTAAGGAATTTTACAAGTATGCCACCGATTGTTAAGGACACGCCAAAACCAGTAAAGAACATACCGAGGGAATACATCCATGCATAGGTTTGATTATTAGAAGAAATCGCTTTAGCTGCCTCTCGTGCATTAGTAGCGTTTCTTGCAATTTCCAAATTTGTTGTAGCTGGATCTGGATTTAATAATAGAATCGCAATACCAATAATTAGAACAACTACACCTACAGGTAATAACATTTTCTTGCTCATTTAAATGTTCCTCTCCTAACATTACATAACATGGTATATACGATTAGATATTATTTATCAAGTTTATTCATATCCAAGCGATTTACACTGCCAATAAAGCTATTGTAGGATTCAATCATATCATTGTAATGATCAGCTGTTTGGTCACCTAAGAATGTACGAATTCTACCAATAGTTGTATTTAAATGATTTTTAGCAGAGTTATAGTCCGGACTAGTAATGCTGCTGGACACATCCATAATGCCTTGTAACTCTTGGTTAGCTGCATTTACATCGATTTGTTTGCCTTCTTCAAAGCCATCTAATAAAGCCGTTAAGCGTAAATGAACTTCTTGAACAGCGGCTGCGTTTTTCTTACCAGAATCTTTAAGTTCTTTCAACTGTTCTTGTTGGTTTTCTGTGTTGTGTTTGTGAACTACTGCGTCTAACTGATTATATGCTGCATAGAATTGATCATATAGTTGAACGTATTTAGGTCCTAATTGTTGTTCCTTAGCATAATTATCTGCTTGATACGAATTAGTTTGGTAGTACGTATCCAATTCACTGGCTACTGGTACAATATCCTTTAATACAGCCAATACGTTGTCTAAAGGTTCCTTCATATCATCATATGGTACGCCAGCGTCTTTAGCAGCTTGCAACTTCTGTTGTAAGGTATCAAAGTGTGGTGCCATGAAGCTTGTTAAATGTTGCCCCTCTTTTAGTTTTTGAATGTCTGGGCCGATAGCAGAGCCAAAGCGCACTGTATGACTGTTAAAATCGCCAACGGCTTTAATGTAGTTGTTAAACACTTTAACGTCATCTTGTGATGTCTTTTGAACACCTTGTTGTACGCTATTAGCAACCTTAGAAACACTACATCCTGTCAAAATAATGGTGCTGTTAGAGTAGATGCACACAATACGGCTGTTAACATTTTCTTTACTAGTGGTTTCATAATGAACCTCTTTTTAATCACACACACAAGTAACAGTTTATGATTAAATTATATATCATATATGTTATTTACGAAAGTATCAACCGTATTTTTATGAAATTTGTTTCATGAATATGCTTTCACAAGCACATAAAAAGGCATAGTATACATCTCCATTGGGGTAAACCCAATAGTAATGTTTATACTATGCCTTTTCTGGATACATCTTATATGTCTAAATCAGTATGATAGCTAATCGGAGTGTCTTAATAGATAAGTTATGCCAGCTTATCAAATAGGTATGTAGCTATCTACTTATTTAATGGACTTATCGAAAACGCCAATAAGTTCTTCAACGGCTTGAGATTCGCTCATTTCACCGTCTAAGACAGCGGCTTCGACTTCGCCCATGCGACCTTGAATGACTACATTATTAAAGAATAGGTTGTGCAAGTGTTCGTCAATCATATCACGTACCCAACGGAGGGATTGTTCTTGACGGCGTTTTAAGAAGACCCCATTTTCTTTACCTTGTTCAGTAAATTCTTGGATTACATCCCACAATTCATCGAGGCCATCCTTTGTAACGGCTGAGCAAGTGTAGGCTTGGGTTTTCCATTTTTCCGTAGCAGGACGAATGTAATGCAACATCCGATCATAATCGCTACGAGCGATGAGAGCGCGCTTGAGGTTATCCCCCCATCGGCCTTGTTGACCACAATAGCATCAGCAAGTTCCATAACGCCTTTTTTGATGCCTTGCAATTCATCGCCTGCCCCCGTTAAAACGATGAGCATAAAGAAGTCTACCATGGAACGCACAGTAACTTCACTTTGCCCAACCCCAACGGTTTCAACGAGAATAATATCGTACCCAGCAGCCTCGCAAAGTAGCATAGTTTCTCTACTTTTACGAGCCACACCGCCTAGTGTACCACCTGCCGGCGACGGACGAATGTACGCGTCAGGATGTTTCGTCAATGTTTCCATCCGCGTTTTATCGCCCAAAATACTGCCCTTTGTGACTTGGCTCGTAGGGTCTACAGCAAGTACGGCTACCTTGTAACCTGCTTCAATGAGCATGTTACCAAAGGCTTCAATAAATGTACTTTTACCAGCCCCAGGCACACCAGTAATACCGATGCGCAACGCCTTGCCCGTGCGAGGCAATATAGCTTGCAATACTTGTTGAGCTAGTTTGAAATGGTCCTTATTATTACTTTCTACTAATGTGATAGCCCGTGAAAGTATAACGCGGTCCCCCTGCTCGATACCGCGTACATAATCAGCGACAGTTAACTTCTTTCGCCGCTGTACGGGACGTACCGACGGAGCCAGATGAGCGGAGCTAGATAAGAGGCCGTCGTGCATTTCCTTGACGCCTTTCATTACATGACACGCGAAGGTATCATCCTTTTTCGCATCTTCCGGCACCCAATCGGGACGGTAGGTGCTACCCTCGGCATTTGCATTTTTTACACCTAATTCAGGAGCCTTACCTTCACCAGTGGTGAAGGTGGCATCCTGAGTCGTATGCAATGCGTCCGAGTAGTCCGTTTATTATCAGTCATCAGACTCTTCTTCTTGAACGTGGCTGGTCAATGTTTCTAGTAATTTCTTCGCCGCTACTGGCAAAACTGTACCAGGGCCAAAGATAGCCACTGCGCCATGTTCGCGTAGGAACTCATAGTCCTGAGCAGGGATTACGCCGCCGATGGCAACCAATATATCTCCACGACCGCGTTTTTGAGTTCTTCCACAAGTTGAGGTAACAATGTTTTGTGACCTGCTGCAAGGGAACTGAACCCGACGATGTGAACGTCATTATCCACCGCATCTTGCGCTGTTTCTTCTGGAGTTTGGAACAACGGTCCGATATCCACGTCAAAGCCCATATCCGCGAAGGATGTAGCAATAACTTTGGCACCGCGGTCATGACCGTCTTGGCCCATCTTCGCAATCATGATACGAGGACGACGACCTTCGAGTTCTTCAAAGTCATCTGCCATTTGACGTACTTCTTTGATTACATCGTCATCTTCAAATTCGCTGGAGTATACACCGGAAATAGAGCGGATAACCGCTTTATGACGGCCACAAACTTTTTCAACAGCAAAGGAAATTTCGCCCAAAGATGCACGAGCACGAGCTGCTTCAAGTGCAAGGGCAAGCAAGTTGCCTTCACCGGATTCTGTAGCATTGGTAATCGCTTCGAGACAAGATTGAACCTTGTCTTCATCCCGGTTAGCACGCAATTGTTCGAGACGACGAATTTGCGCTTCCGTACAGCTGTGTTATCTACGTCGAGGATATCCAATGGATCTTCTTTATCTAGACGATATTTATTGATGCCGATAATCGCTTCACGGCCAGAGTCGATACGAGCTTGGCGACGTGCAGCCGCTTCTTCAATACGCATCTTAGGAAGCCCTGTATCGATAGCTTTCGCCATACCGCCAAGGGATTCGATTTCTTGGATATGACCCCAAGCGCGACGAATCAATTCGTCTGTCAACGCTCCTACGTAGTAGAACCGCCCCATGGGTCGATAACCTTACATACCTTAGTTTCATCTTGGATGTAAAGCTGAGTATTACGCGCAATACGTGCAGAGAAGTCCGTAGGCAACGCAATGGCTTCATCAAGCGCATTCGTATGTAGAGATTGCGTATGACCTAACGCGGCACCCATCGCTTCCATACATGTACGAGCCACGTTGTTGAACGGATCTTGTTCTGTAAGAGACCAACCAGATGTTTGGCTATGTGTACGAAGTGCCATGGATTTAGGATTTTCAGAGCCAAAGCTATTGATAATCTTAGCCCACAACATACGTGCCGCACGCATTTTTGCCACTTCCATGAAGTAGTTTTTACCGATTGCCCAGAAGAAGGACAACCGTGGTGCGAACTGGTCAACGTGAAGGCCTGCATTAACACCGGTACGGATATATTCGAGACCATCGGCCAATGTGTAACCTAATTCGATATCTGCAGTAGCGCCCGCTTCTTGCATATGGTAACCAGAAATGGAAATACTGTTGAATTTAGGCATGTACTGGGATGTATACGCAAAGATATCACCGATGATGCGCATGGACGTAGCTGGAGGGTAAATATAGGTATTACGTACCATGAATTCTTTCAAGATATCATTTTGGATTGTACCAGCCATAACCTTTTTATCAACGCCTTGTTCTTCACCAGCTAGGATATAGAACGCCATGACAGGCAATACGGCGCCGTTCATTGTCATGGATACGGACATTTGGTCGAGAGGAATACCAGAGAATAGAATTTCCATGTCGAGGATGGAGTCTACCGCAACGCCCGCTTTACCAACGTCACCTACTACGCGAGGATGGTCGGAGTCGTAACCACGGTGTGTGGCAAGGTCAAAGGCGATAGACAAACCTTTTTGGCCCGCTGCCAAGTTACGACGATAGAATGCATTGGATTCTTCGGCTGTGGAGAAACCAGCGTACTGACGTACTGTCCAAGGACGAGTTACGTACATTGTGGAATAAGGTCCACGCAAGAATGGAGGTACACCAGCCATGTAGTCAAGGTGTGTCATCCCTTCATAATCCATCTCTGTATAGAGCGGTTTTAATTGGATTTGCTCCATTGTCGTGTTATATAAGTCTTCAAAGCTTTTTCCTGTTTCTTTTTGAAGTTCAGCAAGCCATGCATCGCGTGATGTCGCCGACTGAGATCCCAAGCCAAGAGAGGAGAAGTCTGGATTTTTAAACATGAGCTCACATCCCTTTCTTATCTTGTAACGTATTTAAAATAGCGTAGCAGTTTGCGCGAACAGAGATGAAATCATCTACACCTGCTTCACGATATACAGGCTCAAGGTCCTTAGAAGGTGCCCCTGCCAAAATAACTGTTACATTCGGCATAGTTTCTTTCAATTCCTTAGCGAGTGGTGGTACCAATTCTGGATAGGTATCATCTGTAGAACAGATAACGACTACATCAGCGCCACTTTCACGAGCCGCTTTAGCCGCATCAGCCGTTGTTTCATGGCCATCATTTTTGATTACTTCGAACGCCGCTACTTCAAAGAAACCTGTGGAGAAGTCCGCACGAGGTTTATGTTGAGGGATTGGCCCCATGTTAGCCAAGAAGACCTTCACATTGTCTTTTGTGCGTTGTTTATACGCTTCAGTACGCATACGAAGGGCTTCAAATTGTTCAGTCCAGCGATGTGCAGTAATTGGTTCGATAGTTTCAGAGGAAATATCACCCGCCTCTAAAGCACTGCGAATTTGGCGAATTGTTAATTTTTGTAACGCACCCAACTCAATAAGTCCAATCAAAGCGCCTGGCTCTGTCGTACCTGCTTCTAGGGTAGCCTGTGCTTTCACAACAGCATCTGCCTCTGCACTCGCCAAGTACTCATCAATTTGAGCAGCACGTTTTTGACGCAATGTTTCTTGATTTTCAGGTTTTGGATCAAGCAATTCTTCCGTCATATTAGCGTACATGTTATTACCAACCGCTACATCCTTACGGAATGCAAGGTTTTTAAAGCGTTCTTTAGGATGGCTTTCACTTGAGCTTGAGGATAGCCTTCTTTCAATGCTGCTATAATGCCACCTTTAGACTCAATAGTTTGGAACTCGGCCCAGATTTTTTCGCATAATTCAGCTGCCAATGTTTCCACATACCAGGAACCGCCTACAGGGTCAACTGGTTGGCGCAACTCAAACTCAGTTTGTAACATAACTTGAATATTGCGGGCAATACGACGAGAGAATTCATCCGCTTTGCGAATTGGTTGGTCAAACGGAGATACTTCAAGGCTGTTCAAACCGCCTACAACGCCAGAGAATGCTTGTGTCGTATTGCGCAACAAGTTTACATATGGGTCGTATACAGTTTTTGTGAAAGCCGATGTTCTGCCGTGTACATGAACAGCACGGTCCGCTTCTTCAGCACCGAAAGCTTCCATGATGCGCGCCCAAAGTACGCGCAAGGCACGTAATTTAGCAATTTCCATAAAGAAGTTAGCACCTAAGGAGAATGTGAACATCATGCTCTTCGCGATAGTGTGAATATCGATGTTACGTTGTGCCAATTGCCGTACGTAGCATACAGCCGTTGCCAGTGCATAAGCAACCTCTTGCACATCGTTGGCACCTCCATTAGCGTATACATCACCGGATACGAGCACTGTTTTAAGCTCAGGAGCTTGCTCCTTGGCCCATACAACAGTATGTGCCATTTCATCAAAAGCAGTATCTAAGGACATGTGCAATGCACCGTCCTTCGCCATCACGCCGATAGGATCTGCACCAACGAGACCTTTCAAATCAGACGTTTGTTTTTAGAAGCCTTTCACAGTAGCCGACAACATACCGAGCAAAATCGCTGCAGATGCGCCAGTTTCAATGTATAAAGGGTTTTCCTTAAGATTAAAGCGATCAATTAATTGTTTGCAGTCATCCATGGTGGATACAAGATGTACCACCAACACCAACAGATGCGCCTACTTGCACATCTTGGTCATGGCGTGTCGCCTCATCTAGGCGGATATTGTGAATGGTGCCACCTTTCACAATCTCGTATAAACTTGCATGATTGGCATCCTTTAGGCAAAGGAGTCATCTACATATTGAGATACACCCCAAGAATCTTTGATATAGCCGCTTGCTTTCGTGCCACGTAGGAACTCACCAGCGCCAGGATAAACGCCCTTTGGAATCGCTTCCTGATGCAATGCAGGTGTGTAGATAGGCTGCAACGTAATACCTTCATAGGTTTTCGTGAACATTTTTTTATGGAAATCGCCACCTTTTAACGCCTTTTCAACTTCAGCCTGCCATCGTTCATACGTAGGTTTCTCAAACTCATCAAAGGATACAGGAGCCAGTAGATCGCGTTCAGTGTCCTTTGAAGTCTTTTTGTCAGACATATATGTGCCTCCTTTTCAACTTGAAACCATACCGAGAAACAGCGCACCGTACCCAATTGTTTGCTTATACACCAGTTCCAAAGCTTTCCTATCTATGGATCACATCAACCTCAATCTGTGTCCATCAGTTTACTAACAATAAAGCCTGATGCCATATGCTCAATAGTCACTTTCTAAGGGCAATAGAAAAAACGTGCCACCCTAAAGTGACACGTAAGGTTTCTTGTTGAAAAGTACACTAAAAAATACTGTAGCCAGCATACCCCAATCCCCTTCCTATCGCTCGTAGGTACATAACGGTGATTATCAAATAGGCAGTTCTCCTGGCTCGGGATCAACACCTTGCTTTCGCCTTCCCAGATTGCTCCAGTGACATGTATGAAAGCAGGCTCGTCCTTACAGTGGCGGGACCGCATCGGCTTGTACCGATTTCTCTATTAAGTCTTGCGACACCTATTCTCTATATTCGTTGTTCTAAGTCCAATATAGTGTAAGATTATGCACAAAGTCAATGAACATAACAGTTAATCATAAGTATCAAATTTCAGGTTATAACTAATGCATATTTAAAATGACAAAAACTCATCACTTTCAAATATACGTATTCATTGTCTGCAAATCGAGTTATAAATCGAGTACAAATCATCATAAGATCTAAGCCCACGCACAAACGCACCCACAATGCGTGATATAATGAATACAATCACAAGGAGGCATTATGGAGCATACAAGTAAAAAAGGTCTAATAACAGCCCTTAGTTGCTATATCATCTGGGGCTTACTCCCTCTCTATTGGGCATTATTAAACCATGTTTCACCATATAATATACTGGCACAGCGCATTATCTGGTCAGGCATTTGCATGGCCATCGTCGTATTTGGCCTACACTTTAAACAATTCAAAAATGACTTTCAATTACTAAAAGAACAACGTTCACAACTATTCCTACTGTTGATGGCATCAGTCATCATCAGCGTAAATTGGTTTACCTACATTTGGGCCATCGCCAACAACCAAGTTATGGACACGAGCCTTGGCTATTACATCAATCCACTCTTCAATGTAGTATTAGGTGTCATCCTATTTAAAGAGGTTCTATCTGTACCGAAAAAGCTAAGCGTCCTCATCGCTACCATCGGCATCGTCTTGCTCACCTATCAAGTGGGATCCTTGCCATTAGTATCGATGATCCTCGCCGTTTCCTTCGGCCTCTATGGGGCCGTAAAAAGAAACTGCTCATCTCTCCCTTTACAAGCATCGCCTTTGAGGCTTGGCTATTAACACCGCTAGCCTTACTCTATACGACCATGGTCGATAATACCGTGTGGTCCTATTTCGGAACACAGACTGGTATACAACCATGTTGCTCATAGCCTGCGGTCTAACTACATCTGTCCCATTGGTGCTATTCTCCTATGGCGCCCAACTGTTGCCGCTCAACCTACTAGGCTTCCTACAATATGTATCCCCTACTATTGCCTTGTTGCTAGCTATTTTCTACTTTGGTGAAAGCTTTGGCACACCACAAATGATCGCCTTTGGTTGTATCTGGATAGCCTTAGTGTTGTTCTCATTATCAAATCAAATTACAACCATTAGAAAAATGTAGTTAAGTACAAGAGAGCGTATGCCATCTGCATGCAATCTCACAAGAGATTTTAGCAACTATATCTAACCTATAAACACATAAAAGCTGTATCAAATGATATCCTCATTCGATACAGCTTTCTTTTTATATCTTATATATGCCTATTAATTTATCACACTATTCTTCTAGCTTGCTTATTGATCCAATTCATTCATATTGGTCGTATTCATATTAGAAATATAATGGTTATAGGCCTCAACCATATGTTTATAATCGTTATCTTGTTTGGACCCCATATAGGTACGGATCGCACCAATCGTAGAGTTTACAGAAGTCTTAACAGTGTCATACTGAGGACTAGCAATACCATTCGCTAAATCACCAATAGCTTGTAACTCTTGATTCATGGCATTCACATCCGGTTCTTTTTCACTATCTAACTTTTCAAGAACAGCGGTAAGTCTCAAATGAACCTCTTGTGCTGCGGCTGCATTTTTTTCTTACCTGCATCACGCAATTGTTGTAACCGTTGTTGCAATCGGTCCGTATTAATCTTATGCATCAAATTATCAAAGTCAGCATAAATAGGAATAAATTGCTCATACAACTGTACATATTTTGGACCTAATTGCTGTTCCTTAGCATAGTTATCTGTAATGTATCCTTTAGATTTATAGTATGCATCCAGTTCTTCCGCTACCGGTGTAATTTCGTTCAATTTTGAAAGCAGCTTATCTAAAGGCTCCTTCATTTCATCATACGGAATACCGACTTGCTTAGCTTCTTCTAATTCTTTTTGTAACTGTTTAAAGTTCGGTGTATTAAATACAGTTAAATGCTGTACCTGCTTTTAAATCATTAATCGTCGGCGTATTCGCATAATCAAACATTACCGCCATGCGATTGTATCGACTTACAGCTTTCACATATTGATTAAATAACTGCACCTGATCCTGCTCAGAACGCTGCGCAATTTCCTTGCGGCTCTGTTCAGTACCCTGCCATAGCTCTGACATACTACAACCGCTCAACAATAAGGGAGATGTCAATGTAACCGCACACAACACAGCCATTGCAATCCGTTTACCCAATGGTTTCATGATGAATTCTCTCCTTTCATCAATATACAACTCTATTTATATACCTTAATTATATACCTAATATAATTTATATAAATAGAATTAATGCACGCAACGCATACATCTAGTTTGTCAAGTGACTAATAGAGTCAGGGGTGACCAATGGTCACCCCTGTTTTCTATTTATATACAGTTAGACTATAAATAAGAAATATAACTCCTAACAATTGTTTTATACGTATACACGTGTTACCATAAAAGGAGAGAATATGAAAGATAAAGATCTACTAAAACTGCTACTCAAAAATGGTTGGAAGGATGTACGGCAACGCGGCAGTCATCATCGTTTGAAAAAGGATAATCAAGTTGAAGTGATTGCCGTACACGGAAAAGATGTACCTGTCGGTTTATTAAATGCAATTTTAAACGTACAGGACTAAAATAAGGAGGAAATATGAAATTTATATACCCTGCCATAATCCATGACGATGCCGATGGTTTCTGGGCTGAGTTTCCAGACTTAGAATACACAAGTAGCACCGGCTCAACACTAATAGAGCTCGTAACTAATGCGCAAGAGGCTATGGAATTCTATATATTAGGCGCTTTAGAAGATGGATAAAGCTTACCTACACCTACATCTATTCGCAGCTTACCATGTACCGATACAACATATCCTACATTAGTGCAAACAGATATTGATTTAGCTAAAAATAGTAAGTCCGTAAAGAAAACCCTAACGATTCCTGCCTGGCTTAAACGATAGAGCACTAGCTAAAAGGCATCAATTTTTCCCAAATTCTACAAGAAGCGTTAGTAGAGAAAACAATGTAAATGTACATCATCAATTGCCTTTGCATCAGTAAAATTAGAACTATTGTCCATGCAATAGATGCTAAGGTTAGTAATAGTATACAGATCATCCACAAGATTATTACAAAATAGAGCAGTAGCTTGAGTACATATAGTACATCAAACCATATGCTATGGCAATCTTCTAATCGCGCCATAAATTCGGAGAGATGGCGCACTAAAAATGGAACTTTCACATTAGGATTTAGCTTCTTCCAGTACAGCATAATATACGGCGTTACAAAACAACCTACAAACACTAAATATGTAAGGAATAGAGGTGTTTCTATATTATGTTGGGACATAAACCCTGCCCAGTCTACGACCATTAGACTACCAAGGTATAGAAAAACAAACCAATATATAAATCCTATCACCTTTATAATAAGGCGAATCATCTGTTTCACATCCATGTCTATAATCCTACCAATGTTTTAAATCGCCTATTATTGTGAAAGCGTTCAAAATGGTCTTGTTCAGCGGCTACAGCTTTCACAGATGGATCAATTTTAATTGCTTTTTCAAGCCAATCAAGGGCCTTAGTATCATCCCCTTGGTCTGCATAAATAGTAGCAATACCATATACAGACCAAGTGTTGCTAGGGTCCTTTTCTAATACCTTTTCAAACCATTGTTTAGACTCATTTAATTGGCCTTGTAACTTATACACCATGGCCATGTTGTAATAGTTCGCTACATTATTAGGATCTAAATCATATGATTTTTTTAGTATCTGTTAAGCCCTTAGCTGTATCAACCATTTAACGCCGTAGCGAAGCCACGGATGGAGTACGCCTCTGCATTATTAGGATTATCCTTAATAGAAGTATCTGTTGCTTCCTCAACAGCTTTAGCATAATCACCAGAGGATAGAGCTTGCTTAGCGGCCATAACATGAGTATCTTGCTCTGTTTTAACTTGTTCGTTAGCTGTTGTTGTAGGTTTAGTGTCTTGTTGGGTATTAGTATCTGTACCACAACCTAATAGACTAAGCAAAACACATACATAATAGAATATATTTCATACATTACCTCTATATTAGCCATTTAATACAATTACATAATCGACTATTTACTATCATTACATTATCTAGCACTATCATATAATTCATTAAATACTAGCACATAGTTTTTTAATTACCATTACAATTATACCAAAACTATATATCAAAAAAGGACGAGCCGCAACTCGTCCTTTTTCGTTATATGGTAGGTAATGTTATAAATCTTATTTTTTTGCTTTAGAGCAACGGTCTAATAGGAATGCAACGCCTACGAATGGGATGCCACCGTTTTCACCAAGGCCAATTTCACATGTGGAACTGGAGCTTACGCCTAGTGTTGCACCGTATTCAGCAATTTCACCAGCAAGGTCTTTTTGTGGCAGATTTGTTAAGTTCTGGTGTGAAGAAACCTTTTTTGACCAGCAAAGCCATCGCATGCAGAAGGATTTGATATTGAATACATGGTCAGAGCAGAGACGTGCCAAGTCTTCAATATATTGAGATTTATTCAAGGATTTGATCTTACATTGTTTATGTACGATAACGCGTTCATCGCATTTTTCAATATCGAGATGAGGTACTACGTATTTGCACAAGAATTCAGAAATATCGTTGATTTCTAAGTCTGGCATGTGTTTGAAAGCATGGTTGAAGCATGCACTATGGTCAATCACGATTGGATATTTACCATTTTGAGATGCTTTCATCAATGCATCGTGCAAGTCCTTAACAGCGCGTTCATGAACGTCATCATAGTTTTCAAAACTCAATCCACAGCAGAGGTTTTCGATATGTTGAGGGTAGATAATATCGATTTGGGCCTTATTGCAAAGGCTTTTCAACAACTTGTTGCAAGCTGCGTTCATCGTCGTAACCTTGATTAGGTTTGAAGGCGCGGTTCGCACAAGTACTGAAGTATACAACCTTTTCAAAATTAGTAGGTTTGATGCGGTTTTTCAATTTATAGCGGTTAGCCTTAGGAGTTGTTTTAGGAACATATGGTGTAATACCTGTTACGCCATGTAAGCCTTCTGTAATCTTGGAGATCGCTTTTTGTGTAACAATAGAGCCTGCAATACCTTCGAGACTTACGCCGGCACGAGCCATTTGAAGTGTAGTAGGGAAATTATCGTAAATCTTCTTAGCTAATTCTGGTGCAGGTGGGTCGATGCGACGCATGGATAAAGCAATTTGAGCAGTATCGATGCTGAGTGGGCAAAGGCCTTTACACATGGAGCATGCAGCACAAGTGTCTACGCCGAAGTATTCATAACCTTTTTAAGCTCTGCAGCCAATGTGAAGTTGCCTTCGTTTTCAAGGCGTTTAGTTTCACGCAACAATGCAATACGTTGACGTGGAGTCAATGTTAAATTGCGGCTTGGACAATGTTTTTCACAGAAACCGCATTCCATGCAGATTGTGAAAGCATCGTCGATAACGCATTGAGCTTTAAGGTTTTTCTTGTACACATCTGGATCATCAGTGATCATAACATCTGGGTTCAAGATGCGTTCAGGGTCAAAGATAGCTTTGATACGACGGTTGATTTCGTATGCTTTACGGCCCCATTCCATTTCAACGAATGGTGCTACCATGCGGCCTGTACCATGTTCGGCTTTCAAAGAACCACCGAAACCAGATACACGTTCGGACATTTCTTTTACCAAATCGCCGAAGTTTTTAGTATCTTTAGGGTCGCTGAAATCAGGTGTAATGTTAAAGTGAACGTTACCAGACAATGCATGACCGAAGATTACACCACCATCAACGAAATCGTATTTGTGGAATAATTCAGTAAGCATTTCAATGCCCTTTAGTGAAGTCTTCGATTTGGAAGCACACGTCTTCGGTAATAACAGTGGTACCTTTTCTACGTTGACCACCAACGATTGGCAAAATGCCTTTACGGATAGCCCACCAAGAATCGTATTCTTTAGGATCTTGGGAGTAAAGACTTGGGATAGCTGTTGGGATATCTTTCAATTTGTTCTTTAATGAAAGCTAAGTTTTCATCGACAGTTTCTTTGGAGTAGCTTTCAGTTTGGAACAAAATAGCACTTGTACCTTCAGGTACTTCGCGAACGAAGTCAGGTACATTGTCAAGCGCTTGAACTGCCTTCAAAGGGATTGATAGTCCATCATTTCAGCAGCAACAACCTTTTCACGGCCCATATTAGCCAAGGCTACAACCGCAAGAGATGCATCGTTCAATGTGCTGAAGAACATGAGACCGCAACCTTTATGAGGTACGTCTTCAACAGTGTTGTACACGATTTCAGATACAAAGCCCAATGTACCTTCGGAACCAATGAACAAGTGATTGATAATGTCGATGATATCTTCAAAATCTACAAGGGAGTTCAAACCGTAACCTGTAGTATTTTTCATTTTGTACTTATGGTGAATCAAGTGAGTTAACTCTTCATCGGCCAAAATATCCTTACGCAATTGTAAAATATCCTCTACCATTTGAGGTTTTTTTTCACGAAGGAATTGTTCAATAGACTCTTTTTATCAGACGTATCAAGAACAGTACCATCTAATAATACAACGCGGATGGAACGGATTGTTTTATAGGAGTTTTGAGCCGTACCACAGCACATACCAGAGGAGTTATTGTTCAAAATACCACCTACTAATGCTGTAGCAAGTGTAGCAGGATCTGGGCCGATTTTACGGTTATAAGGTTTCAACAAATCGTTCGCATCGGAACCGATAACACCGCATTCACATTTTAAATGCTTTGCCATCGTCGATAACTTCCATTTTTTGAAGCCATCATTACATACGATAAGCACGTCTTCACTGGAACATTGACCAGACAAAGAAGAGCCAGCCGCACGGAATGTAAATGGTGTGCCACATTGTTGGCACAAACGAATAAGACGACGTACTTCGCGTTCATCCTCTGCCTTTACCACAACTTTTGGTAAATAACTGTAGCAGGACGCGTCAACGCCATATGCATAACGACGTAAATGATCGGTATACACACGATCTTTACAAATCTCTTTTGCCTCCTTGGCAAAACGTTCATAATCTCT